>Ga0105054_10001978_pt1 | contig 33127 bp, 31 predicted proteins | sample BON02_FD_78091 | JGI IMG/M metagenome (GOLD analysis project Ga0105054, IMG submission 78091) | Freshwater microbial communities from Lake Bonney liftoff mats and glacier meltwater in Antarctica - BON-02 (megahit assembly) | ecosystem: Environmental > Aquatic > Freshwater > Ice > Glacier...
AAGAACGGGCTGAACATTCTACCGAAAACGTATTCTATTCCTATTACATGGCAAAAAACCTTGGTTTTAACAACATTGCGGTGGCCACCGACCCATTCCAAAGTAAAATGGTAAAGTCGTTTGCAAAACACAAAAAACTAGAAGTCACTTTTGTTCCTACCATATTTGACACTATTCATGCCTACTATCCAGAAACAAACATCGCCATAGACCCAACTTGGGCTGAGGTGGACGATTTTGTGGCATTGCCAGAACGGGAAGGATTCTGGAAGCGCTTTGCTGGAACGATGGGCAAAAACTTAAAATATCTGCCGTCAGAAATCACTGATGCAAGCATGAAATATAATCGTTAGCAGCTGGCATAAGCTATCGGAATTTTAAATTCACCTATATTCTGTCCAACAATCAGAACATTCCTGTCAACCCGAATACCTTTTTCATGTGTTCTTGCTTTTACATTTACGTGAAATACGTAATCAAAGTTAATGAGGCGTACACTAAGATCTGAAGTTGGTGAAGTGACGATGAGGGAATCTGGGATGGTTTTCGCACGGGCGTTTCATAACGCAGAGATTGGACTCGAACAGGCTAAGTCTTACCATTCCTTAGTGGAACTATTGACCGAATCAGAACCGCATGTAACTGTATTGGACATCTCGGGTTTGAAGCACATTAGCAAAGAAGCACGAGACTTTCTTGCTGCGCAAAGTAGCGAATGGGGCAAGACTATAGCAGTTGCTTTTATCACTCACAGTTTTGCTGCGCGTACCATAGCATCCTTTTTCTTGACCATCAATAGACCGACTTATCCAATAAAGGTGTTTAAAGATCCGATTGCGGCTCATCAATGGGCAAAAAATGAGTACTATAAGTACACTACTAGAATGGCCTGCTAGGCTCATTGATACTCTTGACTGGCTAATTTAGCCATTACTTGATTGGTCTATTTCTACGCGTCTTACTTAGCTTTAACTCGCAATTCCGTACTTGCCATCTCTTTATCAGGCAAATAAGTAAGTATAAAATCAGTCAAATCGACATAGCATCCATCGAGTTATTCAACGATAACATTTTTAATATTACTGTGTCTTAAGGAGCTGAGATTGATTTAGAAGATGCCAAACGTCTTATGTGTGCCATTAATTCCGTGTTGTTGAATGATGGCGATTTGCGTGCTGGCGTCATTGACCTTTCGAAAATTACTTTTATCCGTGAAGATGCTTGCACTTATCTGCTGTCTGGCGTGTGCTTTCAAGACAATTTGGCGGCTATAGTACTTACTTCCCCTTCATTCCTTGGTAAATCGATATCTGATTTAGTTTTAACGCACGTAAATCGCGTTGCTTTCCCGATTCAGTATTTCGATTCGCCTATCAGAGCCAATCATTGGGCTAGGACTAGGCTAAAAAATACCATTGCATATTCCAAGCCGCATCAAAACGTTTCTTAGCAGCACAAACAGGTCGCTGGTCGAGTTCGCGTTTTAAACTGAAACACTCCAGTTCTAATCTCGTTTCTATAGAAAACTTGAGGGGATGAACAGAAGCGGACTAACAGACATTGCGGAGATTATCATTCTACCTGGGAATATCAGCCACGTTACCATTCTGAAGGGCGCGGAGGTTGATTTGAATTCTGCTAATCGTTTAATTCAGACCATGGAATCGCTTTCAGACCATTCTATTCCATATTGGGCTGGTATGTTTGATATTTCCAACATCACTTATATCGATGAAGAGGCACGGGAATTTTTTTCAAAAGGAGGCAACGTAAACGGTAAAATTGTTGCAGTCGCCCTTATCTCTACTTCGTTTCTGGGAAAGACAATTGGAAACCTGTTCCTTTCTATGAGTAATTCAACCGCGCATCCGACCAAGTACTTTGATTCACCGATACGGGCAGAGCATTGGTTACGTACACTCATGAAAGAGAGCATGCAAGAAGATGGATTCCGAAGGAAGGTAGCTTAGAGCTTCTTGTCTACTATCGTTTTGGCTGCAATACGTGCTGTAAGTACGCATCCACCCAAAAAAGTTCCTTCCAACGCCCCTTTTCCGTGAGAACCGCCACCGCCAAAGCCAGCAGCTTCGCCTATTGCATAAAGTCCAGGAATAGGTTCTGAGTTTCCGTTGACGGGTTTACTCATCACACGTCCACCCAAATCTGTTTGAATTCCACCAAGAGTCTTTCTGGACAGAATGGATTCACGAATGGCTATCAACGGCATGGCTTTCGGGTCGAGAATCTTTTGAAACTTGCAGGTTCTCACCTTATCACCGCGATATTGACGCGTATGGGCTATTCTCCTCAATTGCTCATCATTATGAAAACTTGGTCCACGGTCAATCATGGCGTCATAAGGAAGAATACTGTCACGAACGTGGTTCAATTTTACATCGTCAGTTCCTTCCAACACATTCATTTTATCTACAAGCTCATCCAAGGTATTTGCCGTTACAAAGTCGGGACTGTTTAGCATGTCATTCACCAACTTTTTGTTTCCTAAAAGAATGTCTTTTAGGAATTTAAGCAAGTTCTTATCACGTATTGCTTCATTGCTTTCAGAACCGCTTATGGCAAATTCCTTCATCATTATTTTCATGTTGAGAATCTGCCAACTGTACTTTTTGTCCTGCTTGCAAATTTCCTCTACGGTCCAGCGTGTGTCATACGCGGTAATTAAGGGATGTGGCCCGAAACGTTTACCTGTATAATCTAACCATAAGGCAGATTTTGGTGGCACCAGGCTCAATCCATGGTCTTTCCATTTCGGCCTAGGATGTCTAACACCCGCTGCATAATGCCATGCCCAATCTAAATTGGTCACGTTTCCTTCAATTTTTTCCACAGCATCGTGCATATCGCCAAGGGCGTACGGATGCGAACCATTTAGGATGGTCTTTGGCGGATCGCCCCAAGGCTTGTACCACGTTTCTCTCACCTTCTGAATATTTCCACCCAGACCGCCTGTTGCCACAAGCACGTTTTCGCCTTTGGCAAGAAAAGGTTGTCCGCTCAGTTCCTCTATTCCCCTTACTCCTACTACAGCTCCATTTTCAACAATTAGGTCTTCTGCCTTGTGGCGATAGACCATTTTCAAATGCGTGGAAGCCTTCGGATGGCTCTTCATGCTTTTAATCAAATCATCCGTCAGGCCTTTTCCTGTTCCCCATACCATGTGAAAACGCGGATAGGTGTTGCCTGGTTTAAACAATCCACGCTCTACCCAATGCACAACAGGAAAAAACTTGGTTCCGTGTTCCTTTGTGAGCCAATGATACACTTGATCGGTGCAGGTGTTCACATATTGCTCGGCCCATAGCTTAGGCAGCACGTCATTCTCACCAAAATCAGCCACAGAAAACCAATCTTTCAGCGCAATCTCTGGGCTATCTTTCATGCCTGCTCTGCGTTGCAGTGGCGAATCCACGAAAAACATACCTCCAAAGCTCCATTTGGCCAGTCCCCCTAATTCTTCTTCTACATCTCGGTCAATAACTAGAACCTTTTGCCCTTCGTTTAATAGTTCGATGGCGGCAGTTATCCCGGCTATTCCGCCTCCAATTATTACAGCATCCGCTTGGTATGTTATCATTTTTTCGAGTTATGTCGGCTAAGTTATCACAATCATAAAATTGGTGTAAAGTTCTTGCCAAATCTTGTGTTTTACGGCCATCTCTTACTTACGGCTAAACCGTATTGAAACTAGACTAAACAATACGCTCTACTTCTATCCTGAAGTGGATCAGATTATAAATGCTGCCTACATGATTGAATTGCTGGAAGTACTCAAACAATCAGCCGAAGCCATTTAGACAGTTGGATGAAGCAGAAATTTGGTTAGAGAAACAAAGAAATTCGCAAAACCCCTGCCTTCTACTTTGTGTTTAACCAATTCATATCTAAGTACTTTACGCAGGTATGAATTCAATCAATACCGGGCTGAGGCACAAGGTAAATACCATTGAAATGTCAGAGAATGGTATCGCCTATTTCCGTTCGGAGACAGATGAGGTGAATGCCAATTTGGATTTTATTCGTCATGGCATTGCTGTAAATCAGAACTTATCCAACCCACTCCCCTTTTGTATCACTTTCACCAATTTTCCATCAGAGTATTTTGCTCGGTAAGTAATGTTTCCGTCCATGTCCCAATAGGTGTTTGTGCCACTCAATCGGCCCCGTTCATAATTGATATTGAACCACTTGGCACCATGCTCATACCATGCTTGAGAAAGTCCCTGAAGTTTGCCTTCTGCATAGGTCAATTCCTGAAACTTGAATCCGTTGGAATAGAAGAGTTTCCATAGACCATCCTTCTCCCCTTTCTTGTAATCACCTTCTGCGCGCAGTTCTCCCGTTTCGTGCCATTCAATGCTGTGGCCGTCTTCCAAGTCATCAGCATAGGACTTGTCGTATTGTTTGTTGCCGTTTGGATACCAAAGCAATGCTTTCCCATGCTTCTTTCCGTTCTTATAGGTTACGTCAAACTTAGGTTCGCCACCTTCAAAATAGCCTAACCATTTTCCGTGCATTTCGCCTTCAACGAACTCGCCAGTTTCCTTTACTTGACCATTCTTGTACCACGAGGTCCAAACTCCAGTTTCCTTATCGTTTACAAACGCTCCTTTACTGAAAGGCTCACCCGTTTCATACACACGTTCCCAAACACCAGTTTTCAGACCGTCTGAGAAATTACCGCTTTTCCATTTAAAACCGTCCAATTCGTAGTTGTAAACCCACGGCCCGTCCAGTTTGTCATTTTTGAACTGCCCCTTGCTTCCGAGTTTTCCGTTCTCGTAGAAGAACTGCCACTCCCCGTTTCGTTTGTCAGCAACGAACGGCCCTTCCATTTCAGTTTTGCCGTTGTCGTAATACCAGCTGAACTTTCCTTCCTTCTTCCCATCCTTGAAGTTGCCTGTCATGCTCAATTGGCCATTCAAATGCCATTGCTCCTCCTTGCCTTGCTGCTGTCCAGCTTTGTAATTCACCTTTCTTTTAGGTTGTGAAGTATTGTAGAAATACTCCCAAAGACCGTTCTTTTCACCATCCTTCAACGAACCTTGAAACTCAACCTTTCCATCAGAATAATAGCTGATGTTCTTGCCATTCTCTATCTCCTGATCACTCATTAGCTGCCCATCGCGATACCAGCATTTCCAACGTCCTGTTTTCTTATCGTCTGTGTATTTTCCCTCACAGAATGGCTTGCCGTCATCGTAAAAGCTTTTCCAAACGCCTTGCTTAAGGCTATCGACAATTTTGCCTTCTTCCTTCACCGCACCGTTGGGCCACATATCACGAAAATCCTCCTGCGCCATTGCAAACAGCGGCAGCATGAACAAAATGGTAAGTAGTTTTCTCATATCACTTCATTATAATTTCAAGAACAACGGTTTCACCTAGTTCCTTATTCATGTTTTCTTTGATGCTTTCTTTGGCAAAAGACAACTCGTTGCGAAGTACAGCACTATCCAATTTCACTTGCAATATGCCATTTCGGAAGTACAAACTTGTTGTTCTGTTCTTAACAGAAGGCCCTAAAAGTGCGCCCCAAAGATGTACTACACGCGTTTCCTTAGCCTTATCGGCCGCAGGATGCTTGGCCAACCAATCATCAATCACTTCTTTCAGCGGCTGCTGATTGGAAAGTCGTTTCTTCATCCTTTCAGTCCGTTTAAGAAGATTTTTACGTTCTGATCTATACGTTCCGTGATATTTTCGGAAATGACAGGTTGAAATTTAGACCCGACAATCATTTCATATAATTCGATGTAGCGCGATGAGACCGTTTGCACGAACTCATCTGGCATAAATGGCATTTTCTGACCATCCAATCCTTGAAATCCATTCTCCATCAACCACTCTCGCACAAACTCTTTGGAAAGCTGCTTTTGCACCTCTCCTTTTGCCTGCCTTTCGGCATAGCCATCAGCATAAAAATAGCGTGAACTGTCTGGTGTATGAATCTCATCAATTAACACAATTTCGCCATTTCTATTCCCGAACTCATACTTCGTGTCAACTAAGATAAGTCCTTGTTTTGCAGCCATTTCAGTTCCACGTTGAAATACCTTTTGCGTATAGTCTTCCATCAACTCATACTCGGCCTTTGGAATAATATTCTTAGCAGTGATGTCTTCCTTTGAAATGTCTTCATCGTGGCCTTCATCAGCCTTTGTTGCTGGAGTAATGATGGGTTGAGGGAAACGGTCATTCTCCTTCATTCCATCAGGCATCGACACACCACACAAAATTCGTTTTCCAGCTTTGTATTCGCGCCAAGCGTGACCAGCCAAATAACCACGAATCACCATTTCAACACGATATGGCTTGCAGTTGTACCCAGCCGAAACAACAGGGTCTGGAGTTGCTTCCAGCCAATTCGGAACAATATCCTTCGTTGCATTCAGAAAGTGTTCTGCAATCTGGGTCAATACTTGTCCTTTAAAAGGGATTCCCTTCGGGAGAATGTGGTCAAACGCGGAGATGCGATCACTGGCAACCATCACCAATAAATCGTCACCAATTGAATATACATCCCGAACTTTTCCCTTGTAAACCTTTGTCTGTCCAAGGAATTCAAAATTTGTTTTCGTGAGGGTTTCTGGTAGTTTCAATTTGGTTAGTGGTTATTGGGTTAATGGTTATTGGTCGCTTCACGTTTGTCACTCCGAGGAACGAGGAGTCTCTAGTTCATTGCTCAATGTTTGGTTTACATCACATATCCTCAGTGAGACCCTTCCTGCGTCAGGGTGACAGGCGGAGGAAAATGGGTTAGCAATTATTGATGCTGACCTATTCACGAAATAACTCAATAACAAATAACTACTTATCATCCTCCTTCGCATAAATTTCAACAATTCTTTTTACCAATGGATGACGCACAATGTCGCTTCCGCCCAATTCAATAAATGATATTCCTTTCACTCCGTTTAGCATATTCCAAGCATTGCGGAGGCCACTCTGAACCTTCTTTGGAAGGTCAACCTGTGTCACATCTCCAGTGATAATGAACTTAGCCGAGTTGCCCATTCTGGTAAGGAACATTCGTGTTTGCGCTTCAGTAGCGTTCTGCGCCTCATCCAAGATTACAAACGCGTGATCGAGGGTTCTTCCGCGCATGAAACCGAGCGGTGCAATTTGAATAACACCTGTTTCGAGGTACTGCGCCAATTTCACAGGCGGCAGCATATCCATAAGCGCATCATACAATGGCTGTAAATATGGGTCGAGTTTTTCTTTCATATCACCAGGAAGGAAACCGATGCTTTCGCCCGCTTCCACTGCTGGTCGTGTGAGGATAATACGCTTCACTTCTCGCTTTTTTAGCGCGCGAACAGCTAATGCAACTGCCGTGTATGTTTTGCCCGATCCTGCTGGCCCAATGACGAAAATCATGTCATCTTTTTCGCTTGCTTCAACAATCTTTTTTTGGTTTGGAGTTCGGGCCCTTACAAGATTTCCACTCGGTCCGTAAACCAGAACCGATTCATCAACCTTGCCCGAATCCCCGTTCGATTCGCTCATAAGCAATCGCTCAATTTCTAGAAGAGGCAGACTTCCGAACTTATTGTAATGTCCCACAAATTGCCTAAAACGCGCTTCAAACTCCTCCAGTGAATCCTCGTCTCCAATCAATTTTAAAACTTGCCCACGGGCAATCAATTTCAGCTTCGGAAAGTACTTGGCAATTGTCTTGAGTTTGCGCTCATTCACCCCAAAAAATTCCAACGGGGGAATCGGATCTATCGTTAAAGTTTTTTCGCTCAAGAAGCCATCAAATTAAAGGGTTTCAACTTTGGGTACGCGTTCTTATTATGTAGATTTGGAACGCTTACAAAGTAAAGCAAATTGCCCTCAACGATTCACCGAAAATCAGTCTTTTAACGAACAATGCCGATCATAACCCTAACCACCGATATGGGCTTGCGCGATCATTATGTCGGTGTGCTGAAAGGTGCCATCTACAAGCATTATCCTGAGGCTAGGATCATCGACCTTTCTCATCAGGTGAAGTCGTTTTATGTGCCTGAGGCGGCCATGATTGTTCGCAATTCGTATCCCGATTTCCCGAAAGGAACCGTGCATTTGATAGGTGTGAGCCCAAACAGGACCGAACGTATCAATCACTTAGCTGTGGAATTTAAAGGCCAATATTTCATTGGAGCTGACAACGGAATGTTCCCACTGATTTTTGACCGAGCACCAACCAAGATTGTTGACCTGAGTTTGATTACCCAAACCGCAACCTCTGCCATTTTTCCAAGCCGCGATATTTTTTCAATTGCCGCATCTCATCTTGCCAAAGGCGGCATTATGGAAATTCTTGGAAGACCAGCAGACATTATCAATGAAAAAACTGCGTTTGTTCCTGTGATTGACGGAAAAACAATCCGCGGACTCGCCATTCATGTGGATGTTTATGGGAACATAATCACCAACGTTGACAGAACCCTTTTTAGCACTGTTGGTCAAGGACGGCCATTTGAAATTCGCTTCCGTAAAGAACAACACGTTATTAATCGTGTTTATGATTCTTATGCTGATGTTCCACATGGCGAAAAAATGGCTTTATTTGGAGCATCAGGACTTTTAGAAATAGCAATCAATCGTTCAAATGCATCCCAACTTTTGGGAGTGAAGCACGAGGACGTCATTAGCATCACATTCCAATGATAACACGCATCGTTCAACTCACTTTTCAGGAACATCAGGTGGATGAATTTTTCAAGATATTCGAGGTCAGCGGCCCCAAGGTTCGTGCTTATCAAGGCTGCGTGCACTTAGACCTCGTGCAGGATAAATACCGTACATACGTGTTTTTCACTATAAGCAAATGGGAGAGCGAAGAATCGCTCAATGCTTACCGCAGTTCTCCACTTTTCCGAAGTACGTGGAAGAAGATGAAAACACTTTTTTCGTTGCCTGCCCACGCTTGGTCTACGACTGATACTGGTAAATAGCATTCTATCTTTGGCCTAATTGCTATCTTCTGTTGGCACAAAATCCATCCGTTTTCAAAATTCAAGAAACCTTAACCTTAGTTTACGCAGCCAATATCTCCGCCAGCTTCAGAAAATCTGTATTCACCTTATCGTGATGTTTGATGGCGCGAGCGAATGAGGTATAACATACCGCTTTATTAACGATGCCGACCATTACGGAATGTTTTCCGGCCAAAAGGGAATTAACCGCTTCGTAGCCAAGCTGAGAAGCCAGCATTCGGTCTAAGGCTGACGGACTACCACCTCTCTGTTGATGCCCTAAAATGGAAACACGGGTATCGTATTGAGGAAGTGCTTTGACAACTTGTTCTGCAATTTTATACGCACCTCCAGCATCATCGCCTTCGGCCACAATGATGATGCTGCTGGTTTTCCTTCGCTTATACGCGGCATCGAGGTTGGCAATCAACTTGTCCATATTGGTGTGAACTTCTGGAATGAGAATGGCTGCTGCTCCTACTCCAATGCCCGAACGCAGGGCAATGAAACCGGCATCTTTACCCATTACTTCAACGAAGAAAAGACGATCATGAGATGCGGCTGTGTCCTTAATCTTATCGACAGCATCCAAAACATTATTCAGCGCTGTATCATAACCGATGGTATAATCCGTGCCAATAAGATTGTTGTCTATCGTACCAGGAAGCCCGATGAAAGGAATCTGATGCTCTTCCATAAATACTTTGGCACCAGCAAACGTGCCATCGCCACCAATGGCAATTACTCCTTCAATACCGTGCTTTTTGAGATTGTCGAAGGCTTTTTGTCTTCCTTCTTTGGTCAGAAAATCTTTGCTGCGCGAGGATTTAAGGATGGTTCCTCCGCGTTGGATGATATTGCCTACATCATCGCTCGAAAGCAATTTGAACTGGTCTTCAATCATGCCCTGATACCCGTGCATGATGCCGTAGACTTGTAGTCCGTGATGCAATCCTGTGCGCACAACGGCACGGATACAGGCATTCATTCCGGGAGAATCTCCCCCGCTGGTAAAAACTGCAATCGTCTTCATAGCGTGAATTTACAATGCAATTATCTCGAATGGAACATTTACCACATCCTTGAATGATTGGCCATCGGCAATGTTGTCTTCGTCATCTGCTTCGCAAATCCACCGAACAATAAACTCATTGTCTTTCTGATTCAATTCTTCCAACAAATTGAACAACGCCATCAGACGAATGAAGGAACCCGTATTGTAATACTCCAAGTGTATATCTACATGCGCTCGGACGAACTGATGCTGCAAATTTTTGCGAAGCCAATTATTTATCGGATTGTAAAACTTCTCGGTGTTCTCTGGCATAGAACGCCCTTTAATTAGGAACCGCCTCTCCTCAATATGAAAATCAACTTCGGGCGAAACCGATGTTGCTTCTATGTAGAGCTTTGTTTCCATTTGTGGTTGTAGGTATTCCTTCTACAGTTAATAGAATTAATTCTTGAGCCGTGGGTCAAGTGCATCCCTCACCCCTTCTCCCAGTAGGTTGTACACAGTTACGGTTAGAAAAATGGCACAACCTGGAAAGATAACCAACCACCATGCTTGGAACGCTTCGCGGCCTGAACTGAGCAATGACCCCCACGTAACTACATCAGCAGGAACTCCAATTCCTAGGAACGAAAGACCAGATTCTATAAGAATAGCTGATGCAATACCAAATGCAACCGCGATGAATGCAGGAGCAACTCCGTTTGGCAATGCGTGACGGAAAATGATGCGTGCTTCGCTAAATCCGAGAGATTGTCCTGCGGCTATGTATTCGAGGTTTCTAATCTTCAGGAACTCTGCTCGAGTAATTCGTGCAATGCCCGTCCAACTTGTAAGGCCGATAATGAGCATGAGGTTTACTAAACTTGGTTTGGCAACAGCTGCAATGGAAATAATAAGAATTAATCTTGGAATAGAGATTAGAATCTCAATGGCTCTAGAGATAAGCGAATCAACAGGAATGTTGGTTTTTGAACTCAATAATGGGAGTTTACCCAACAACTTTCCTAAATAACGAAATGCAACAGCAATACCGATAAAGATGGCTAAACTGAGAAGTAATTGAAGTAGGATTGCTGTGCCAGAACTACCAATGGCATCCGACAATACATCAGCACGAATCATGAAAGCATAGTAATAGGCCAATACTAATCCAAGGATGAATGTCCAGAATTGACCGCGAGTGGTAAGCAGTTTAGAATCTCCAAAGTACCCTGCCAATGAGCCCAGCACAAGACCGATAAGTGTGGCAATTCCCATGGAAAGAATTCCGATGGTGAGGGAAATACGTGTAGCATGAATCAACCCTGACAACACATCTTCACCCTTCTTGTTTGTTCCCAACAGATGGCGGAAACGAACTGGCATTTCTACCAACGCACCTGTCTTGTCCTTAAAAAACTGTTCTCCTGATGGTGCTTTGTAATCAGAATTCAAAAAGTCTGACTTGTTAGGCGCATACGGAATTGGAGCCCAAATCACAGATTCAAGATCCATCTGCTTCCACTTGGCAATATCCAACTGAATGTTTTCTATGGCACCGTCTTCACGCTTTATTTCGTACGTGTTCTGCGTGGAAAAGGCTGGAAAAAGTGACTCGCCATGATACTTTGCATAAAGCGGCTGATCGTTGGAGATGATTGGAGCCATAACTGCGATAAACGCCAAAATTCCTAGAATCCAAAGCGAAACGTAAGCTGGCTTGTTCTTCTTGAACTGCGCCCAAGCATACTGCCTGAAACTGAATTGATTATTGTCTTGCTGCTTGCTCATCTATTTAGAAAAACTGATTCGTGGGTCAGCAACTGCATAAAGAATGTCGGAAACCAAGTAACCAACCAATGTGAGTACACCTGTGATTGTAAAGATGGCAATCAACATCGGATAGTTTTGATTGACAATGGCGTTGTAAGACTCCCCTCCCATTCCTGGAATGGTGAAGATTACCTCCAAAATAACCGAACCACCAATGGCAACCGGGAATATGTTAGCGAATACAGTGATTATTGGAAGAAGTCCATTCCGAAGTGCATGCTTGTAGATGACCACTTTCTCGCTCAATCCCTTAGCACGAGCAGTTCGGATGTAATCCTGATTTACAATCTCCAGCATGGAAACACGCATAATCCTTGAAAGGAAAGCGAATGAACCGTAGGTATAAGAAATGATTGGTAAGACGAGAAATGGCAATCGATCAATCCATCGCTCAAAGAATCCGGCATCTTCGGCAAATCCTCGTACTGGCTCAACTCCCGAAGCTGGAAACCAATGAAATACATCGGGATTAGCAAACCACATCAACATAACTGTTGCTGCAAAGAAGCTAGGCAGCGAATAGAGGATAAAAAGCAGCACGGTTGTTACCCGGTCAAAAAGTGTGTCTTTATGAACAGCTGCTTGAATCCCAAGGGGAATACTGATTAAATAAGCAAGGAAAACCGAAATCATACTAAAGAAGAACGACCAGAATATCTTGATTCCGATTACTTCCTGAATCGGCATTTTGGTGGTGTATGACGTACCGAAATCTCCTCTGACAATACCACTTGTGAACTCAGACCCTGCGCCTGTAAGCCAATTGCCATCACCAAAAATCCAACGGTGATACTGATTGTTTGAATAGAAATTGAGTACAGGAACATACTTTTTCCAAGGCGTTGCAGTTTCCTGCACGGTTTTGAATTTGCTTTTTACCACATCCAATTCATCCTTTAAGGGTGCCATATATGGCTTGGAGTACAACTCTTCCAGCTTCGCAAACTTCGATTCAATCACAACAAGACTGTAAGAAGCTTTCAGCGATGAGGACTCAAAGAAACTCGTGTTTACATCCTCTTTAAACTCACTCAAATCAAAGCCAAAAGCCGTAGAACTGTCAATCTTTAAACTAGAATGGGCATTGTGTAGATTGGAAACAGAAGCGAAATAATCGGTGATGGCTGGCCAGTTTCCGTATTGACTAGATAAGCGTGACAGAGATTCCTGTTCGTTCTTATCATAGATTCTGTAGAGTGTATCGCTTTGAGACAAAGAATTGAGACTGACATAAAAGATTGGAAGATCTAGACCAAGTTTCCGACTCCAGAATTTCTTCTGTTCTAATTGGTTGGCCGTTTGCGAACCAATCTCGCCACCTGCTTGAGCAGCCACTACCATCCGCTCTACCGGATCACCCGGAGCCGATACCATAATTACAAAACCCAAAAGGGTAATGGCAATCAGTGTTGGAATAAACACAAGAATTCTTCGGAGGACGTATTTAAGCATGAATCGCTCTACGAAAAGATTTTAGTTTGCTGCTGTTGGTGTTGAAGCTGCACCTGCTCCATTCAACAGTTTGAAGTTGCTGATAATTACACCCGGACGTTCAAAATACATATCCGCATTTCCGAATCGCTTGTGAATGGCAACTCTATTTGTAGATGAGAAGAAGAATACATACGGTTGCTCTTCGTAGATTTTCGCTTGCAGTTCTTTAACCATTGGGTTACGAATTGAAGCATCAATGGTGTATTTGATAGAATCAATCAAAGCATCGCTTTCTGCATTACCAAAACCTGTAAAGTTTGACCCTTTGGATGCCCAAGATTCGGTGTGCCATATCTGCGTAAAATCTTCTGGAACGGATGAACCTGCCCAAGCAGCTAGCATCAAATCAAACTTGTGATTTCTAGCATTGTCATAAAGAATGGCAAAATCTAATGGAACGATATTACACTTCAGGCCAGCTTCGTAAAGTGCTTCTGAAATCATTTGTGCCTGATCTCTCCATGTTACTTGCGTAGTCATGTAAGCAAGGTCAAAATCGAGACTTAATTTCTGACCATCAATCATTTTATCACGGATGTTATCGCCATCAGAATCAATCCAACCTGCTTCATCCAGCAATTTCTTGGCTCCTTCTAGGTCTCTTTCAATCAAAGGAAGATTACTGTTGTATTCCGTTTTAAGTGGAGACACGGGACCTACCATTCGCTTGTTCTTACCATTATTAAGCACGATATTCATCTCGTCTACAGAGATTAACATGGCTACTGCTCTACGAACACGCTTATCATCAAAGAACTTTTTGTGTTCAACCCCATCAGGTCGGCAGTTAAACGCCATGTAAGAATAGTTGTAGGTATTAGTGAATCGAGAATGGTAATTCTCGTTAAATGTTGCATCTTCCTGAAGCTCTAACATTTTCTTGGTTGACAGATAAACAGATGCGTCTAACGCTTGTGTTTTGAACTCCAACGCTTGTGAGTTGGGATCTGTGTTGTTTTTGAAAATGATTTTCTCAGGGTAGGCTGTTTCGTAAGCCGATGGAGTTGTCAGTTTTCGTGTCCAGTGGTTTTCTTTTCTCACCAACGTATAAGACTGTCCTGGTTTCCATTCAGCCCATTTGTATGCTCCCATTCCCACTAAGAATTCTGGTTTTCGGCTGTATTTAGCATCGTTAAACTCGGTTGCCCATGCGTTCAAATCTGCCTTATCTGGATTAAATTTTGGGTCATCAAACTGAGCAAAAGTGTATTTGCGCATCGTTTTATTAGGATCCCAATATGTTTCCTGAAGCAATGGGTAGTCCGTAAGAAATACAACATTTTGAATGTATTTCTTCTTCATTTTCAGGGTAAACTTTCGTGGATTGGCCGCGTCTATAGTGATTTCCTCCAAATTCTCAACATATGGTTTTGAGTGAGGATTGTTTGTCAATGGACATTTATTGGCCTTGAAAGTAAAAATTACGTCAGCAACCGTCAATTGTGTTCCATCATCCCACGTTGGTTCGTCTCTCAGCTCGTAAGTAAATGAAAGCTCATCCTCCGATACTTCTGGCATTGCCTTAATCAAATCTGGTCGACCACCTTTCAATTCAATAAGATCAGAACCAACCACATAATGCTGTGTATAGCCGTTAAGAAATGATCTTGTCGCAGAATTTCCATTGGTCGGGTGCATATCATCCGGCTCACCTATTACATGGAAAACGACCGTATTTTCTTTAGACCAATCTGCTTTAAACTCAGTAGCGTCAGGAACTTCTACGTATGTAAGCTCGCCAACTTCGGCAATCTTATTATCGCCTTTGGTAGCTGAATCGTCTCCAGAACCACCTCCGCAAGAAGCGAGGCCAAGTATAGAACCACCAATAATGCTGAGTCCGACAAATAGGTTTCCGTTGTTTTTTAAGTTCATTAGTAGGTCTGATTTGATGAAGGGTGCAAATATAACATTAGATGGTAGTTGAACTCAATCTAACACAGATGAAGTAGCTCTAATTTGACGGGTCAGATTTCGTTAGAATAACTGTTGTTTGGAATAAAAGTATTTCTACTTTTGCACCCCGCTCTCAAAAAGGTGTAAGAATACCTTTACGAAGCAGGTTCTTTTACACATTGGAGAGGTGGGTGAGTGGCTGAAACCAACAGTTTGCTAAACTGTCGTACTGAGAAATCGGTACCGGGGGTTCGAATCCCCCCCCCTCCGCAACGAGAAATTGGGATGGTCTCCCAAGTACAATTGCACGTACTGAAAGCCAATTTTCGGGGTGTAGCGTAGCCCGGTTATCGCGCCTGCTTTGGGAGCAGGAGGTCGCAGGTTCGAATCCTGCCACCCCGACAAAAGGCCAACTTGGTTTACCTCGTTGGCCTTTTATTTTATTTGGTCATCGTCCCGAAGATGGCAGTATAAGATTGCGTTTCGCCTCAGGCGGAGGATAGAGTATCTGCCTTCTAAGCAGACTTTAGAAGTTGAAAAATATTGGTCGCGTAGCTCAGCTGGATAGAGCATCTGCCTTCTAAGCAGACGGTCACAGGTTCGAATCCTGTCGCGATCACTTGGAAAGCCCTTTTTCCGGGGCTTTACTTTTTTAGAACGAGGCGTAGAACACAATAAACTCAAAGGCTTTGTGGTTTTATTGCAATCATGTTCCTTCCCACTCGTTTGTTTTTAGCTCCAGCCGCAGTTGTGTGCTTCGCTTCTTGCTAAGACGATTACCTTGAGGCGCACGAAAAACCGATAACCTCGATGTTCTATGTGCTCACATCTGATTCGGGGCAAAAGGTTGGTCTCAGTTTTATTGATAATTATGGCGTTGATGGCCAGCCAGTTTTGGTAAATAGCACCACGCTCAAAGCAAGCACAACTTATCGTGGGTAATTGATAATCGGAATGTTCAAACCGATGGCCTCTCCTAGATTGGAACATTTGATTGACAGTACTTCCGTTGCTTCATGACCAGAAATGCACCAAGTTTTCTTTGTTCCAATTATACGGAGTAGATATAAGTATCGCTTATGACCATACGAATACTAATGTACATCCAGTTGGAATGGAAACAACCATGCAAACTGGCCAAGTTTCGGTTCGCAAACTGGACATAACAACAATACACGCACCCAATAAATCGGGTAGAAACGTGCAGAATGGCAACAGAACTTATGCTGACGATGCCATTGATGCGGAAGCAATATTTACCTTGAGTATTACTTCTAAATAATCAGATTACTTATTCTCCAACTTCGTCTTTTCTGGGTCGAATACCAGCATAAAACCAGAAACTTTAAGCGATATGCCTTCTGATGCTTCCAACGTATTATCCCACACAACATAAACCGATTCTCCTTTTCCAATTTCTCCCTTTTCAAAAGGCCGAACAACAGTCAAGGTTTTTGTAGCCATTGGTGGAATGACCATCAACTTGTCTTTAGAATCGGTGTTTTTAAGCTCAGTTCCGTCCTCTTTCCTGATTCTAATTTTGCTTTCATTCACAATACCTATCCCCTCTCCTCTGTACCTAACCTTAAAATCGGCAGAGAGCTCCTTTGGGTCAAATCGCCATTTCTTTAGGGTTACGGCAAATGATTCCATCATAATGCTTTCCTTATCGGGCTTCATTTTAAACTCGCCAGCACCTGTTGATTTTCCGGTAACCGCAGCGCGACTGAATGCCGAATCTAATGTAACCTGCAACTGATTCACTTTGAATCCAATTCCTCCCTCTGTCTTAATAGTTCTGGTTATGTCTCCATGCGGTTCAATGAAGTCGATGTCTTCCTTGGGAACCTTGTCTCCATAACCATTCTCCTTGCTCGAAAAGGTAATGGCTTGCTTTTTTACCAGAATATAATCGTCTGTCTTATTGTAAATCTTTGCCGTAAACTGTGTAAACGATTCCTGCGAATGTGGTCTGATTACCTCAATTTTTATTTCATCCGTTTCAATGGCTGCAACTTCAAGGTAATGTTTTTCAAACCGAGGGTCGTCCTCCTTCAGTTGAGCATATCCTGCAAAAGAATAGAGTACGAGCGTTACTATAATTGAAGTGGATTTTAACATGAGTCAACTTTTTAGAGTGAGGATAAAAATGAGAAATCCTGCCACAAAAATGAGGCAGGATTTTCTCATGCGTAATACGTGTAATTACTTATTTTTCTCGGCAGTAAGAGCTTCGTCCAATTCAAATGTCACGCTTTCGCTCATCTCTATAGGAACCGCTTTGGTCTCTATCATGCTTTCTCCCCAGTTCACAAACAGCTTCGCAAACTGCATATCTACCACTTTGGCTGGAATCTCAACCGTTACATCAATTCCTTTCGATTCTCCCTTTTCAAGGAGGATTGATTTTGATTTGCGGTGCATGTTGGCGTATTGGTCGCCTCCTTCGGTCTTTACCGAAATGCGACTTGGGTCAACAATGGCATAACCATCGCCCTTATACTTTACCTCAAATCGGGCCCAGGTTTGCTTGGTTTCTTGCTTCAATTGCTTGAGGTTAACTTCAAAGTTGCCAAACTCTATCACATTAGTTGTTGCTGGCAATTGAAACGTCTCCATTTTGACGGGTATTCCATCCATCGAAATGCGTGAAAATCCTGCTAAATCAACTTCAAATTGATCTACATGGAAATTGGCACCTTCCTTGAGGTCTATGGTCTTACTCGAATTCTCATTCGGGTCCAAAACAAATTGTTTCTCCTTAGGGTGTATGGCAGTTCCTTCTATTGTGACGGAGAATTTTGATGGATCGATTAACAGAAAATCATTGGTGGCATTGGTAAACTTCGTCTTAAATTTCAGAAAATCCATTCTGGAAACACCATTACTGAATTGCAAGACCACTTCCTTAGTTTCAACCGCTTCTTCCACATCCAGAAAATAATTGGTGTGTTTTGGGTCGTCTTTTTTACCTTTTTGAGCAAAACTTTGGAATGAAATCCCTACGACAACTATAGCTGTCATCAGTAAATTAATTTGTTTCATGATATTGGTTTAAATAGTTATGTCGTGCTGTTTTACAACAATAATACCGATCAAAATTAAACATGCGATTTTACGTAATCAAACGATATCTATTGACTTGTAAATATATTCCTTCTGGTAACTGATTGTATAAGGATTCTCGTTGAGTTTGTCTCTGAACCATGTATGAAAACATATCATTTCGGGGGTTTGCAACATCCATCCTGTTTCTACATTATCTTGAGATAATTGCTCCAAAACGTCCGCCTTTGCCTCTTGAACCTCAAAAAAATCGTAGCTCTTCTTTCTTAATTCGATGAGTATTTCAAGGATTAGCTTGTCGCGTTTTCTAACCTCAATTCCTTTTAATCCTTCGCGCATAAACTGACGAATATTGATTACCAGCGAATCGGCATAATCAAACTTCTCCTGCTCTATGGCCAGCATGATGCTAAGCACACGGGAGCCAATGTTCCATCCTTCTTTATCCTGACCAATGGATTGGCTATCAACCAAATAACGATTCACTTGCTTAAAATCACCTATGGCAAAGGTCACACAGGCCAAAAGGTAACTCCGTACTGCTTTCCTAAATTCACTTTGATCGGCATACTTGCTCTTGATGGTTGAATTCAATGCATTCTTGGCTTCCTGAAGCTCGCCCGCATAAAAAAGTGAATAGAACTGTAGCTCTTTGATGACAGTATGGTTCCTGGTGTTCTCCCTTAAATAGCTCAAACTTACCATGAATTGAGACCCAGCGGCCTCAAACTGGTGGAGCCAAAGATCGTTTGCGCCCAAATTTGCATGAACACTGGCCATCCTGACCTTCCGTTTGATGGAAGGATTGTTCTCCAACAGTTGAACAAGCATGTTCAGCGAATCGGAGGCTTCTTTAAGGTTGTTCTGCAACTGATGGAATTCGATGTGAAGGAAGTAATAATAATATCCGACCGTGGCCGAACTGGTCCTTTCAAATGCCTCGCCCAGTTCATCAATTCGCTCCGTTAGGAACTCCAGTTGCTCCTTATCTGTTGGAATCCGGCTCAACCCCTTGAAGCCGTAACGCATCGTTGTTTCCTCAAAATACTTTTTGGCGAGGTTGGCGGCATCTCTGCATTTAGAGTAATTCTCTATCTGTCGATGCAGATCGTAAAATGCCTGGTCCGTGCCTTTCCAGGCCTTTATGAACTGCCTTTCGGCAGAAAGCATATCAACCAGTTCATCGTAGAACTCGTAATGTTTGGCAACCGCAATATTCTTATCAAGAACATAGAATCCGGTTTTACGCTGTCCGCGGGCTATCAACAATTTCCCTTGCAGCTTTCCGAGAATAACAGCTCCGAATGCTTGCGCCTGTTCATCATAATTCTCATCTCTCGAAAGGTTAACATCCAAGGTCAGCGATTCTAGCATCTTGTCCCGAAGCCGGGAGATGACCATCCGCCTTGCGTCTTCAGAAGCAATCTTCTTTTTTAACAGAAGCATCACCTTTTCATCATCCTCGTATTTCTCCAGAAGGTCAAGCAAAATGACGGATTTGGGCTTGTGCCCCTTCTTCCGTGATTCAAAGCAAGTAAGGTAGTTGCGCAATGCAACATGCTCATTCCTATCCATCATAAAATGGATGCTACGTACGTGCTCAAGTCCTTTCAAAGCTTATTGTGTCGTTGGTCGATAAAAAACTAAGGTATCGATAAACGACCAAACGAAAGCATTGCGACCTGCATATAACTCTTCAGTCTAACCAATTAAAAAACAAGGAACTATGGAACTATTGATCGCTGTACTAATCGCATTCGGAGTTGTAACAAGTAATGATGCCGCCAACATGAGCGCTGCAACTGCTACGAAACTCGTTTCACAGAATAATATCTCAAAAACCCAAATTGACAAGCAGGCCTCCATCATCGGACTTGAAGAAGCGGACATGTAAATATTTAATTATTGGATTCTCTGACCTCGCCATATCGGTTCGGATTGGTCTCCGAACAACGAAGGACTTTTTTAGGTTTTAGTCCTCGGCAGGTTTAAGGAATTAGTAAGAGGTTTTTAGGTTTCCTCTTCAATTCACTGGAATCCGGTTTGTTGGTTAAAGGTGCGCCCATAAAGCGCACCTTTTTCTTTTGCTAAAAAAAAAACCGCGAGCAATGAAGCTCGCGGTTACGGTCTGGCTGAGATAAACTCTAAACGAATCCAACCCCTATTACATCCGTTAAGCCAGACCAGTCGAACTTAGTGCGGCCAACCCCTTGGTATCCGACACTAAAATCGTGTTTCTATCAAATTTAATTATGTGATCCCTCTTCAATTCATTCAAAACACTTGTTACAAACTGACGGGATGTTCCCGTAAGATTTGCAATATCTTGATGGGTGAGAAAATGTTCCAACAGAACCTCATCGCCATACACTCGTCCAATATTATCGGCCATTTCCTTGATAAATTCAACAACACGGGTTCTTGAATCCTTAAAAATAATTGACTCTAAACGGCTTTCAGTTCTTCGGATTCTAGACCCGATACGATCAATCAACCTCAGACTCAACTCAGCGTTTTCGCGCATTACACTTTTTAAATCGGCCACATAAATCATGTAAAAAGAACATTCTTCTTTCATGGTAATGGCAAACTCATTGCGTCTTTCCTCTCCTGCCAATCCCATTTCGCCAAAAATTTCTCCAGGTTGAATGATGGCCTTTATAACTTCTCTTCCGTCATCAGAGTAGTTTCCAATCTTCACGCGCCCTTCCTTTAGGATGAAAAGAACCTCACTCACATCTCCTGCATGATAGACATACGAATTTTTAGACCTAGTCCTCAGCGTTGTGAAATTTGAAACTTCTTCCAAAACTGAGCGAGGAATATTGTCAAATAACTTGAACTGCTCTAGGTGTATGTAATTTGCTTGAATATCCATATTGCTTAGTGAATTATGCGTGATTCACGTATCAAAGGTCTGAAATTATTTTGAATACCAATCTTTTTTAGGTGGACAAAAAGGTGGACAAACGAAAAGAAACTCTAGAATGAGGTTGTAAATTCCTGCAAGGATGTTGTTTCTTCAATCCCAACTTTCTTCTTTAATCTGTAGCGTCCCTTCTTTACAGAGTCGGGAGAAACTCCTAGGATGTTGGCAATTTCTTTGGTGGACAACTTCAATTTCATCAACAGAAACAGACGTTGCTCAGCTAAACTCAAATCTGGATGATATTTCAATAGTCGTTCAAGTAATCCTTTGTGCACTTCATCAAAAAGTTGTTTGAATTCAGCCCAGTCATTGTCTGTTAATATTCTAACAGAAGTAAAATCGGCAATGAGTTGTTCGCCTTGTTTTGAATTCTCTATAGTTCCATCAACCGTATTTCTCAAGTTAGACTCCAATTGACTAATCAACTCACTTTTTTTCAGAAGATTTTCGGTATACAGAGAGAGTTTATTCTGATTGAACAGGAGCATATCGGATATCCTTTTCAACTCATTTTTTTGCAACTCATCGGCCGCACTCAGCAGCATCTTTTCTTGCCTATGTTTCCTTTTCTGATTGTCTATAAACAGTATGCCAATAATTATTAGCAGAAAAAGACCTAACGCCAAATTGAGCCACCGATTGGTTATGATTTTTTTCTCCTGTTTCAACAACACTATCTCCTGTTCCTTCTTGTCTATACCGTGGCTAAACTCTAGTTCCTCAATGGTCTGTGCCTGATTTAACAGCGCAAGACTGTCTGTCAATATGGTTAACCTAATTTGAGCGTAATAAGCTGATTCATAATCTGATAGGTGTTTATAGTAATTCGATATGTTTCGGTAAGAGTTGATGGTCTCCTGCGCATTTCCATTCTCTTTTCCTTTGGCAAGGGCAAGTGTAAAATAGTTTAGAGCTTCCGATTCATTTCCTAATTGCTGATGGCAAATACCCAGGTTGTTTAAAATACCGGCCATTTCTCTGTGTTCGCCAGCACGGCTGGTAAACTGAAATGCTTGATTCAAATATCGAAGCGCCTGATTCCAATTTTCAAGCCCCATATAAGCCAATGCCATGTTTTTAAGACTTTCCGCTTGGCCTCGTATATCTTGGAGTTTCTTGCTGATTTCATATCCACGCAGTCCAAAATCAATGGCTTTTTGATAATCAGCTTTAAAATAAGCAACAAGAGCCAAGGCGGTATAACACTTTGAGGTTCTTTTTAAAGCCGAAATACCTGAAAAATAACCCAGCGATAAGAGTATGTCCTGTCGGGCCAATTCAAATTCGCCAAGTGCCAATCTGGTCATTCCTCTACCCAGATATGTGTCTGCTATTGCTATAGAATCCTGCAGAGTTTCACCTGTGGTAAGAGACTCATACCACATCTTCAAACTTTCATCCAAATCACCTTTAAGTCTAAGGTTTTCTGCCATGGCCTGCTGAATGAGAATTTTTAAAATTGTCACATCCTGTACCTCTCCCGAAGCTTTTAGAAGTGTAGCATTGGCAATAATGTATTGTCCTTTACCAATGCAGCCAACACCTTGCAAATAAGTATGATAAGATTGAAGCCAGCCTATTCCGAGGTTATTTGTATGCGCCAGTACTTGGTCTGCTTTCTGAACGCTATCATTTTCAAGTAAAAGGTGCGCATACAAAAGGGATGTCCAATTCCTAACATCTTCTGTAGCATTCACAGTTGATGCGATTAAACTATGAAGCGAACGAAATTCTTCCTGTTTTCCTGCAAAAACATCTCGTTGTAGCTTGTTGAAATTGTTTTTTATCTGTGGTGCGATACTTCCGTTATACGGCAGTAAATGCACTGCATGAGCGGAAGCGATCTTCAGGGATAGAATAAAAACGAAAAGAATGCGCCTGTACATGGCACCAATTACGACTAAATTATTTGGCTATCCGAAACTCGTCCAAACTACCTTTAATAGATTGGTCCCCTCCAAATACGATTCGCGAACCTGCTAATATGTCATTTCTTGTAATGGTTTTTGCGTCAAGTTCTTTACCATCAATTTCCAGCGATAGCTTCTTTCCTGCCTGTTTTATTGCAAGGTAAAACCAAAGTTCGGGCTTCGGAATTGGAACACTTATCTCCTGTGCGCCAACTATATGAAGATGGAGAAAGCCATTTTCAACATATGTCTCTCCTATAATAACGGATTGCTTTTCAATTGTGAAAATGATTCTTTTCTTGTTAGTATTTGAATAACTATCCGAAATATTGAAATGCCCATCTAATGAAAAACGATCTCCTTTAAAATCACTTTCGCCCGTAAGGTCTATATAAAGTTTTGTTCCCGGATTCAATCTAAAACTGCCTCCAATTCTTCCGTTAACGATAGCGCCTACAGAAGATTTTCCATTATTTCCAAAACCAGAATAATCATAGATTGAACCATCTTTTTCTATTTCTTCAAATGCCAAATAAGAATATGCTTGTCCGTTAAAAACACCTGTATAAACATCGAAATACGGCTGAGAGAGTAATCCGAACAAATCAGAATCCGCAAAGCCGGGATCCAATAGCCATTTTCCTGATTCCACTCTAAAAGGTATAACAGAGCGATTTGAACTATTATTGAGGTGAGCAATAAATATGACATGCTGCTTGTACTGAATTCGGTAGTGCATTACCAAACGCTTACTTGCTAGATAATTTTCCATAGAATTGCCATTGCTCCCGTTCAATTCGTTTGGAACAAACCCTTTGGCGTAAAGCAGGTTTTTAAGGTTGTCAACACTGGTGTCTTCTACCTTTTTAAAAAGCTTTGAATTGTCAGAAAGAACGGGCTTTTCTCGTTCGGACTGAATTTCCCAAGCAGGACTATACCGCGTAATGGTATAGTTGAACATTTGGTTTTCAAATATTACACTGACATTTCGGTTTTGGCTAAAAGCTGAACATGCCAAAAAAAAGCCAAAAAGAGTTATGAAAATTCGTTTCATTGGTGTACCTAATTAACAAACCTAAATCAGGTTTGTTAATTTAAAACATAGTTGTTAAGTTCCCTTCAAATATACTGTTGGAAACTCTTGAAAAACGTAAACCCGATTAAAATTCTACACGAAATTTCAACACTGGAATAAGTCCTTGTTGATATCTGGCGTCAATGGATTCGGTGTTCGCGTTATACTTTTCCTTTATTACATTTTTCCTATTCGTGGTGTTTTGAATATCGATAGAAACCTGCCAAGCAATCTTGCTGAGGTTGTGTTTGAAGTGTATTCTGGTATCCAATCGGAAGTAATCTGGCGTTCTACCCTCAAGGTTTCTGGTTTCGTCTAATACTTCTTGGCCTTCTGCTATGGAACTTTCAAGATCTATGGGTGTAACTCTTCCAGCTCCTGCGTAAAACAGCTTGATATTCAGTCCAACAACATTTTTTCCCTTCTTTCCAACCCGGAAATCCTTTCCAGCTGTGAGGCTGGTAATATAATTGCCATTAAATCTGGTGTTTCGCCAAATATTATCTGAACCTTGATAAATAGAATTGTATAGCGATCCGGTGAAGAGGACGTAATAATTCTTAGAAAAACTTTTTTCCAGCGTCAATTCAAGACCATAGTTAGTACCCAAGCCATCATTTACCAAAGCCCGTTTTTCATAAGCATCATTATCATTTATGCTCGAAAACGAGTTTGGCTTCTTTCTTACCGGAATTCCATACAGGTATTGATAATATGCCTCGGCATGAAGATTAAGGGTCTTAAGTATCTGATAATCATACCCTAAAACTACGTGTATGGCTCTACTATTATCTAAATAACGGTTAATCTTACCCGCATCATTTCCGTCTTCAACAAAGTAGAATGATAGACTTTCTTGACGGCTGTGCATTCCAAATCCAAGCGAGAGTTTATGCTTTGGTGCAAACCGCCAATCAAAAGCTAACCTCGGCTCTAGTGCTAGTTTTTCATTGGCGTCAAAGTAACTTGCATGAAACCCAGCAATAAACGTAATATCTGAGTTGATTCTAAACCGATGTTGAACGTAAATCTGATAGAAATTAGCTTCTCCTCCTGCTCGATAAAAATCGCCCCAACCATCTCTCCAACGGTCCTCCAGAGAAAACATCAGCCGGTTATAGTTGAAGCCATACCGAAGATTGTGCCTTGAGTTGAATTTGGTATTGAATTGAGTTGATAAACGAATGGCTCGGTTGTAAACATTGTAATTCCAAAAGTCCAATAGCTCCAAAGAGTCGGTCAAATAGCTATGAAGCAGATTATTACCTGTCTGCGTGTAAGCCAAAGTAGTGTGCACATAATTCTGTTCGTTAATGATGAAACGATGCCCAATCCCTGTTGCAACAAAATGATTTTGATAGTCTTCTTCTACTCGTTTTTGCTCCCAAGCTCCACTCCATTTAGATGAATCGCGTTCGGCAGTGAAACCTGCATCGCTTAAACCTCCCACAAAAAATACCGAAAACGTACCGAGCTTTTTAGTCGGAAAATTCAGTTTCATGTTCAAATCTTGAAAACCAGTATTGAGGTCTCCGCCCAAATTTGCGCCAACCGCTTTGAATAGTCCGAGCGTTGAATAGCGATAATTGACCAAATAGGATGCTCGCTTTCCTTTGACAAATGGGCCTTCGGCAGATGCTTCTAAACCTAGAAACCCAACTTGAACCGTGTATTCACGCTTTTGATCGTTTCCCGTTCTGAGGCGCAAATCATATACGCCAGAAAGTGCATTGCCATATTCTGCTGGAAATGCTCCTGTGGAAAAATCACTCTTATCTAAAAGGTTGTTTGAGAGAATGGAAACGTTTCCTGCATAAAGTCCATCGATATTGAAATGATTAGGCATCGGGATTTCCACTCCTTCCAATCGCCAAAGAAGTCCTTTGGGCGAATTTCCACGGATGGAAATCTCGTTGGTGACGTCATTGGTGAGATTGACTCCAGCAAATGAGAGCGCCATTCTTCCAGGGTCGTTCATACTAGCCGCAAATCGCTCAGATTGCTCCAACGAGAACGACCTTGTACTAACCAAAGCCATCTCATTGTTTGGTTGCGAGGACTTTTTATCTCCGCTAATTAAAACCTCTTGCAACTGCTCTGTAGACTCCATCATTTCAATCTTGAGCACCACTTCCTTACCACTGCCAACATCAACCTGCGGAATTGATTTTGGCTCGTATCCCAAATACTGAATTACCAAATCATTTCTGCCCACAGGAACTCCCGTAATCGAGAAACGACCATCAAGGTCGGTTGAAGCTCCTAGAATAGGGTCAGTTCCAACTATGAAAACAGTTGCTCCAATGAGTGGGATTTTTGAATCTTGGTCTAGTACGAAACCACGTACAATCTGTGTTAAATCTTGGGCACTTAACCTGTCGTTTCCGAAAATGCTAAAAGAAATAACAAGAAGTGCGACTAAATTTCGGTTCATCGGATTATCCCCAAGGGGAATCAGCGAAGATACTTTAGATTTTTAGGATAAGATTACCGTAATCACAAGAAACAAAACCATTGCGTGCTAGAACATTGACCATTGCAAACTGTTTAAACGCTAGACGAGTTTATGTTAAATGTCCTATTCTGACAATTAGCAACATGATTGCAAGTGGATGAGACAAATTTTGAATTGAATGAAACTACGAACGATGAATTTTGGGAAAACGAATAATCAAGGCCACAATGGAAGTTCAAGATGATATATTTGGTCATGTGGATGTATTGAAAGAATTGCCTGAAGAGCAGCAGGAATTTCTCAATCGCTACGTTCAAGTTAAAAGATATCCAAAAAGCACGTTCATTTACGGGCATGGCGAAGAAGCCGATTGGGTCTATTTCGTTATTGAAGGTGTTGTAAAGACAGGTACTATTAATGAAGACGGGAAAGAGGTAATCAAAAACATCCTGTATAAGGGAGAAATGTTCGGTGAACTTGGCCTCTCTGGAATGACAGAGCGGCCAGATTTTGCCGCAACGCTGAAGATTGAAGTTGAAATTCTCCGTTTACCAGTCAAAATTCTAAAAGAACTCATCACCAAAAATCCTCAGGTTGGGTTAAGAATGATAGAGAAACTGGGAACTCGTATTACACGGTCTGAAAAGCGATTAGAACAACTTGTTTTTGACGATGCGCGCACAAGAATTATAAGTTTTCTGAAAGAACAAGCTGAAAGGAATGGGATGAAATTCGGAGACGAAACACTTGTACGTCATGGTTTTACGCATCAAGATATGGCAAATATAACGGGAACTTCTCGCCAACTAGTTACCATTGTTCTCAACGAATTGAAAAAGGAAAACCTAATAAACTTCGACCGTTCTAGCATTCTTATCCGCGATTTGAATCAACTGAAATAATCCTGTTTAGGGTTAAGTTTGGCGCATGAAGCGCAAACCTTTACTCCTTTTTCTTCTAGTTATCCTCATTTCTCTTTTGATGTTTGGCTTTTGGCCAATGAGTTCCAGAAACTTGGAAATTACTTTTGATCAGGAGAAAATACAAGCGAAGAAAGAATATCTGAATTCTATTGTTTCTGACACTTCGCCTAAGCCAAATATTATCATCATTATGGCAGATGATCTTGGCAAAACGGATATTTCACTTTACGGAAATCCACCGATTCAAACCCCGAATATTGATGCCATAGGATTGAAGGGAATGACGTTTACCGAAGCCTACATCACTTCACCCATTTGTGCACCATCCCGTGCTGGAATGTTGACGGGACGTTATCAGCAACGCTTCGGTTTTGAATATCAACCACACGACCGTTATCCGAAAAATCGGATTGAAATGTTCGTTTACAAGAATTTCATTGCAACGGGCGATTGGCTGGTTGCCAATCAGGTTGAATTCCCACGGTTTGAAGATGTGGTTAAGAACGGAATGCCGCCATCAGAAATTATGCTGTCAGAAATTCTGCAAAAGGCAGGCTATAAAACCGGAATTGCCGGAAAATGGCATTTGGGTTCAGGAGAACATGCTATTCCTATCAATCGCGGGTTTGACTATCAGTATGGGTTTTATGAAGCCTACTCACTTTATATGGCTGATACGAGTGACGAAAACATCGTCAATCAAAGGCACAAGGATTTTTCTGACCCCTTCATTTGGGGTAAAGGACGAACTGGAAATTGCGCCATCAGAAGGAATGATGAAGTGATTGATGAGAAATTCTACCTGACAGATCGTATTGCTGAAGAAGCCAACCAGTTCATTGACAGAAATAAGCAAGAACCATTTTTCCTCTACGTTCCCTTCCTTGCGCCACACACTCCTTTTCAGGCAACCAAAGCTTATTACGATAAACTCGAACACATTGAAGACCGAAACAAGCGTGTTTATAACGCCATGATTTGGCAGTTGGATGATGCGGTTGGAAGTATCATCAGCCATTTAGAGGAAAGTGGTCTGATGGAAAACACCATTGTGTTCTTTTTGAGCGATAATGGTGGCGCCACCTACACTGGAGCAACGGATAATGCGCCACTTAAAGGAGGAAAGTTCACCAATTTTGAAGGGGGTTTGAACATTCCTTTCATGGTACGTTGGGACGGCCACGTTACGGAAGGAAGTAGGTATGACAGGTCTGTAATATCAATGGATGTGTTCTCAACGGCCTTGGAACTGGCCGGAATCCCGTACACAAGAGAGCGAAAATTGGATGGTGCTTCCCTCCTTCCCGTTTTCACCGATTCTGTTCAAGAGCCAATTCACAACATTCTTTGCTGGCGTTCGGGATATAACCGCGCCATCCGTTCGGGAGATTGGAAATTGATTACTGATGGCCTGAGTGGAAACCATGCGTTGCATAATGTAAAAGAGGACAAAGAGGAACGGAACAAGCTTTATGACTCCAAACCGGAGATTGTGAAGCAGCTGCAATCTGAGCACGCACAATGGGAATCAGAAATGGTCAGCCCGGCCTGGCCTAGAGTAATGGATTACCGCTGGTGGGATGGCGATAAACCGTATTATTTTCCGCTTTAGAAATAAGGAAAAGAAAAAGTAAAAAACGCATTAAACGTGTTTCTTAAAATGCTTCCTCGCCAACTTCAGGTTTCATCATTCAACATCTCTAATTCACTAATCAACTAATCCATTAACTCATAGATGTCAATCCGCGCCAACCATTGGGTCATTCACCATATTAGGCGAGCCGTTGTAGAAAATGAAATTTATTAAAGAATGAAGAAAGTCCTTATACCATTCATTGTAATTTGTGCAGTTGGTTTGCTAGGCAGTTTAATTACTGACAAAACATATTTATTGAAGGCTCTAAGAGTAACTTATCTGAGAGGCAATATTGATGGCACCATCGATGATTATGAAGTTCAGGCTACGCAAAAAATAAAAGCGAAAAACCCCGTACCGTGGCAATTGCATGAAAAGTATAATCAAGTTGAGCTTTCTACTGAAATACTTAAGACGCATACCGACTTAAAATCTATAGCTTTTTTAGTGATTAAGGATGGAAAAATCCTCACTGAACAATACTTCAATGAAGGCAGTAAAGAACATCTGTCAAGCGTATGGTCAATAAGTAAAACCTATACTTCATTATTGATCTTAAAAGCCATTGAAGACGGTTTGATTTCCGACATAAATGACCCGGTCACAAAATACATCCCAGAACTAAAATTCGAACAGGAAGACACACTAACCCTAAGACATTTGGCCTCAATGTCTGCAGGACTGTATTGGGATGAATCGTCACACACACCATTCTCTTTAATTACTAAATTGAATTTCTACAGCGATTTAGAGAAATTCACATTGAATGATATGCGTGCTACAGGAGAACCTGGTCAGGTGCAACATTACAATTCTGGTGCAACTCAAATCTTAGGAACGGTACTTGACCGTGTATTGAAAGAAAAAAGTATAAGCGATTACCTTTCTGAGAAAGTATGGAGTTCGTTAGGGTGCGAATATGATGGGCTTTACATTTTGGATAGCAAGAAGCATGGGAATGAAAAAACATTTGGTGGCATTGTAGCTACAGCAAGAGACGTGTCGAGGTTAGGACAGTTATTATTACAGAATGGATATTGGAATGGGAAGCAAATACTTAGCGAAGATCAAATGGCCTTATTTACAACATTGCCTTATAACAACTCGACATATAACTACGGAATTTGGACTGGTGATTACAAGGGTCACAAATTCTACTACCAGTTAGGCTTTCTTGGTCAGTTTTGCATTACAGTACCAGACTTAAACTTGGTAATAACCAGATTAGGACATGAGATCTCTCCAACAGAAAATTTAGGAGAAGAGGATGTCGAACCTGATACTTATCTCTATATCGAAGAAGCAATTAGGATAATTGAAGAAAGTGAGATTAATCCAATTAAAAATTAAATCATCTACTACTACCACAAAATATAAAAAGTATTAAAACGCTTTAATTTTGACAGAAAAAAATGAAATATTACGTAGAGCATAATGATAAACTATTTTCGAGATGGGCTCCAATCTATGATGGATTTGAAATAATCCTATCCAGTGTAAGAAAGAAAATTACTCAGGAAATAAACTCAACTAACAAACCTGTTTTAGGTGTAGCAACCGGGACTGAAAGTTTAGCAATCGATTTAAGCTCAAAATCAAAAGAAGTTGTAGGAATTGATTTATCATCAAAGATGCTTGCTGTTGCGAGAAAGAAAAGAACAAACGATAATCTATCTTTCTTACAAATGGATGCAAATGAAATGAGCTTTCAGGATGATTATTTCGATATAGTTACAATAAGTTTAGGATTACACGACATGCCACAGGAGATAAGAATATCTGTATTGGAAGAAGTAAAAAGGGTATTGAAAAAAGATGGGAAAATCTATATTTTGGAACATGATTTACCCCAAAACAAGTTTATAGGAAAGTGGGCAGCCACAAAAACAAATTGAAAAGGCGTAAGTCTTAAGGAATAAGAACCCTCGAATGGCATAAGCTGTTCGGGTTTTTTTGTTTTTTAGGGAAAGCGAATAATGAAAAGCGACCAGTGGCCAGAGGTTCCACCTCACTCCTCTCACCTTTGGTCATCCTGAGTGTTTTTCGAGGAACGAGAAATAATATCGAAGGATCTACTCCTATCTTCTAACTCCTATCTTCTAACTCCTATCTTCTAACTCCTATCTTCTAACTCCTATCTTCTAACTCCTATCTTCTAACTCCTATCTTCTAACTCCTAATCCCTATCTCCTCCGACCTCACTTCACTACCTTACGTCCCCATGGCTTACACCGTCCAAAACGCTCCTTTTCCTCTCAAACAGCTCAATCAGTTGTACGGGTTCGTGGTGGGTTGCTTCATGTTCCTCCTCTTCTCACTTATACGACTTACTCAACGTGTGGAATACATTGGAACGGAGAATCTCAATTCTAGCCCAAACCATATCTACGCCTTTTGGCATGAGAATCTGCCGCTGCATTTTACGGTGAATCTCAGAATGAAGCAACCGCAGATATGGCTACAACACCCCATGCTGTTTATGAAACCGATACATGTTATGGTGAAGTTGATGGGATTGACAGAAATGGCATACGGCAGCAGTGGCAACAGCGGAAAGGCAGCCTTGGAACGTGTTAACGCACAGCTTAGAAACGGTTACAGCACCATGATTAACCCCGATGGGCCGCATGGCCCGATAAAGAAGCTGAAGCCAGGAGTTTTGATAATGGCCAAGGAAACGGGCGTGCCCATTATTCCCATCACCATGTATGCGTCTCCCAAATGGATTATAAACACCTGGGATAAAAAGAAGCAGCCTCTCCCCTTTTCTAAGATTAGAGTGGAGTTTCATGAGCCTATTTATATTCGAGGCGATTTTGGGGATGTTGAAATCAAGAACCTCGAAACCATCTTATCTAAACCATCTTATCTAAACCATCTTATCTAAACCATGAACGTAGATAAAGCCATTAAAGCTTGGTGCAAACGGATTGATGCACATACCAAGCAAGTAGAAGATGAATTTGGTGCTTTGACTCAAGACCAACTTAACTGGAAACTTTCTTTTAACGAATGGAGCATTGCCGAAGTATTGGAGCACTTGAACCTCGTAAACGCCTCTTACGAGAAGGTTCTTACCGATGCAGCCAACGGCACATCTGACATGGGATTCACGGCTAAGATTGGCTTCGTGGTTAACTTTCTTGGCAAGATGATCTACGATTCGGTAGAACCAACGCGAGCTAAAAAGATGAAGACCTTTCCTATGTGGGAACCTGTGCAAAGTGACGTTCCAAAGAACGTGATTGCAGATTTTAAGAAACAGCAGGAAGCCATTAAGAAGCTCATTTCATACAATAGACCATTACTTGAGAAGGATATTGTGGTTGCTTCTCCTGCAAACAGATACATCGTTTGCAAATTGAGAAAGGCGGTAGAGATAATTGTATCTCACGAAGAGCGCCATCTGAAACAGGCAATGGCGGTAAAACTGTTGTTGGCTTAGTTTTCTATATTAGGCTTTCAACCAAGCAAATAATAAAATTTTTCCTCAAGAGTAGCCAGCACTCCAGACAGGTGTGGTTGCCAGTAGTCCGATGTTCTTTGAATGATTTTCACACAACTATTTAACTATGAAAGCTAAAACCGAATTCGACAGACCACAATTGCAAAAAGGAATTGGCAAAGCTGCCATGTTCAGTTTAGCATTTGGTGCTATGATTGGGGTTGGGTGGGTAACTGCCATGGGCTCGTGGTTATCTAATGCAGGCCCGTTGGGTGCCGCCATTGCTTTTGTGTTAGGCGGACTTCTCATGTTGGCTATTGGGTTTTGCTATGCCGAAGTAACCTCAGCATTACCCCTATCTGCAATGTCATTAAGTTAAGGCGTATTTATTTGATTTAGAGCAAAATAACATGAGAGGCTAGGTTATAATTTTGGAGTGCAACCACCAAAAAAATCCTAGACCCTCATGTCACAGACAAATTTA
>Ga0105054_10001983_pt1 | contig 33076 bp, 39 predicted proteins | sample BON02_FD_78091 | JGI IMG/M metagenome (GOLD analysis project Ga0105054, IMG submission 78091) | Freshwater microbial communities from Lake Bonney liftoff mats and glacier meltwater in Antarctica - BON-02 (megahit assembly) | ecosystem: Environmental > Aquatic > Freshwater > Ice > Glacier...
ACGCGATCTGGAGCAATGCCATAATCCTCGATCACCGACGTGCGCGCAAATCCGCTGGATACAAACGTCGTCGATGCATTCTGATACAGCCGAAGTTCCATGTCCCGCCATGCTTGCGGGACGGCCATGGACGGTTTCGGCATCGGGTAGCGACGATTGGCGAGATACGTATGGTCGGTATATAAAAAATGCGGAATCCCAGGTGCGGAGGCATCGAACAACGATTGGGTTTGAAAAGTAAATGCCGTTTCCGAAGCCACCACGTGCTGTTTCGACCAATCACTCACAGCACGCAACACACATGGCAGCCGAGGAAAAAAGTCTCGCGGTGGCTGCCGGTTCGCAACAATCGTCTTGCCGTAACGCAGAAGCGCTTCGACCGTCGCCCGGAGGCGGAGCGCCGGGTCAGCACCCACGATATCGCGCTCGACATCAACCGACTGCCAATCGAAGTCCGGCATTTTCGCACGCAGCTCACACCACATCACATCGTTGATCAGCGAAAATGAGCCAATCCTGAAAAAAACCGCTTTCACGAAGCCTTCCCCGATACAATGGATTGCACGGCCTTCAGGTGTTCCCCCGCCACGTGGTCGGTGGAATAGCACCGTTCGACCACATCGCTTGCAGCTACGGCACGCGCAGCGAGCGTGGATGGATCAGACATTTTTTCGAAGGCAACTTGCCACTCAGCATCTGATCTACAAATAGTCACCGCCCCGTCGCTCGCCGCCGCGGCAACGGACTCATAGCTTGGCACCGGACTGGCAATCGCAGGCAGCCCGCACGCCATTCCCAACGTGATTTTCCATTCGGTGTGAGACCGATTGTATGGCGCATCCAACGTGCGCGGAGAAATGATAATCCCACCTGCGGCATACTTTCGCAGAAGGTCTTTCACGTCCTGAAACGGATGAACCGTGTGCGGGGTCTCCGCAAGGAATTGCTCAAACTGAGTGCGCACATCTGGTGTCCAAGTTTGCCTTGCACTCAAGTCATCGGTGACTAAATTCAGGTGCAGTTTGTCTTTAAGGTTCCGCATTGCAGGCGCTGCTACAAGCAACTCAAATGCTTTGGATGCCATGCCGCTCCACCAAACTTGTAACTTCCCGCCGAGATAGGGCTCTCGACCCCACCTCTTCGGGCGAAGGCCCAAGTTCACGTGATCAGTGACGGCAAACACTTTGTCATTGAATGCTCCACAGATGCCTGCCAGATGCTTTGAAGAGGCGATTACACCATCCGCGCCAGCGGTCATTGCAATTGCCATCCGGCGCTGGTCCTTCGTCGGCGCAAGGTCGCGCATCGGGACATCCGAGTTAGTATTCGCCGAGTAGTAATCCACGTTCGCCTCAAATATCACAGGCACCCCTTGCGAACGCAGGGTTTCTGTCAACTCCTCGCAGTGGGGTCCCATCGACTTTAAAAAAACCACAGCGTCCACAGGCAAGCCGGGACGAAACAAACGGTAATCCGCGAGTCCCGAACGACGCAACGCGTCGCCAACCCAATGAAATCGCATGAAACTCATGGGCGATCCGCGATCATCCCATCCCGTCCAGAGGCGGTAGAACGGCATTCCCCGACTGATCGCCTCCTTGGATGGAACCCGGCTGTTAATAATGAACCCGACTCGAATCATGGCTATGAATCCAGCGGAGAAAAAAACCCGCCAATGTCTTTCTTTACAATTGGTCCCCGCGCATACTTTTCTTGTTTCCAATCGACAGACGGCACACCGAAAAACCACTCCTTCATTTGCCGGAATACCTTCCCCCACGAACGCGCATGGAGATCCATGATATTCTTCCGAGGTTCGGCACCGGACGCATCCTTGGACGAGCGTCTGAGAAAACACAAGTGCAGGCAGCGAAAGTCCGCATCCTCCCAAGCGACTGATTCATGCAAAGAGCACCGCAGGGTGGGATTAAAGTTTTCACGGAATTTGATCTCGCCGCCGTGAAGCCGTTCCACACAATTTCCGGTCCACGAGTCGATCGCAGCAAAGTTGTAAAGTTTTGTCATGCTCCGGCACGGTGGCGCAAGATGCCCACTTGCCGTCCGCAGGTCCTTGGAGAGAGTTTTGACATTGAGCACATTACCAAAGACGACCCACCAGGGATCAAACTCGCCGGCGTCCAGGCGCAGACGCAATCGAGAAAGCCCCACGGGATCGTAAATCTCGTCTCCATCCACCGCAAACACCCACGTGTCGGTTCCGGCATACATTTCGATGAGGCGGTGCGAGTCGGCACTGTCAGCCGTGGTAACCAGGCGCAGTTTGTGATCAAATTCATCGCTCAGAAGTTTCAGAATCGATGGCGTGAGGTCGTCAGAGCCATGATTGACCGCTATGAGCTCGTCGCAGAATCCCATCACATTGCGAAGTGCCGTTTCAACGAAACGATCTTCGTTGTGAACCAGCATGATTCCTATGACCCGCATTCCCCTCCCCCGGATAGATCAATGGCATCGCGAAGCAGTGCATTCGCCGTCGCACGCGGTGATGAAACCTCACGCCAATGTTTGAAGTTGGCTTCACCCATTGCTCGCAAGGAGGCGGGTGAAGTAGCGTCCAGCTTCTGATTCAGGTCGCTGAAGTCATCCGCCACCACCACGAAGTTCACACCCTCGACGAGTGGCACTCGTAGATTTGACATGAACCGATTCGCAAAAATGGGAGCGCCGAGCATCAGCAGATTGAGCGGCTTAAACCCCACACATCCTTGCAATCCGCGTGTGATTACCGGCACGCGTGCCGACGACGCCAAGCGACACCAGGTATCCAATCCGACCGCCTTATGACGATACTTCCGATGAGACACGGGAACTTCGTCTTTTGCTTCAACCAACCCGCCTGCGAGAGTGCGGCCGGATTGGGCGACCTGGTCCATCAATGCAAGCGAGGCAGCCCGCGTCTCAGCCCAATATCTGCCGAGAAAAAAAACATCGGCTGATTTCCCGGGGACGGATGTCTTCAACCAGCGCCCCTCCATTTGGTGAAAATACCATCGGTTTCGTAGGATCGATCCGTGCAGCTCCATGGAAAAATTTGCCCTGCGAAATTTGAAATACTGCGATACGTCGATAGGTTCTTGCAGCAACTCGTCTAGAATTGGCAATGAGTCCCAATAATCACCGGCTGCCCGCTGCCCTTCACGCAGATACTGCTCTTGGAAATTAGACTTAAAATACAAATCGCACCAATCAAGGACCCGTGGCGGAATTTTATAATAGATATCGTTGGCATCGTAAACGCAGCGAACGGTTTTGCCGTTCCACTCGACTTCGAATAAGACAAGATTTTTGTGGCTGTTATACGGCGCCCCCTCGCGATGCGGAGCACCCCGTTTTTCGAACGCATCGTAATTCTCTCGAACGAGGGTGACAGCACCCTCCCTACGCAGGACATCCATCCCGTAGAGGACAAACATTTTTTTGTAAGCATACGCATCATCCCAAATGCGTATCGTCGGAATGCACGTCTTCACAGACGACCGGACTCGATGATGAGCCGCTGCAATACGTCCGCATAATCCATCACCATGCGCTCGCCGGACGGTAGGTCGCCCAAGAGCCGGTGCCGAAGATCACCAAGACGACCCGCTGCTTTACAAATGGCAGCAGAGGGGTCGTCACGAAAACCAATGCCGTAGCGTTTCCCCGCCTCGACGATACCGCCACCATCCTCGTGATAAACCAAGGGCAATCCACATTGCGCGCCTTCGACATGGTGCATCCCACAGGGCTCCCAACGCGAGGCAGTGACGTAGATGTGGCACTCTCGCAACTTTGCCGCCAACGGGAGTCCGGTAAGCGGCCCAAACGTTTCCGCGGCACGCCATTTGATTTCCTTCGGCCAGCGGCCAATGATCCGCAGAGCAACACCCGGAAGTTTACCATCCGCTATCAAATGATCAATCTGCTGGTAGATATCGTATCCCTTCAGCCAATTGTCCGACCAGTGGTGCGTCACCAGTCGCACGACCTCGCCGGGAGCAGGCAGGTGATTACCTATAGGGTGATAAATTTTCGGGTCTGCGCCGTTGTAAATCACGCTGTGTGGTCGCATCGTATCCAACCAGCGCTCCGCAAAATAATCCCTCAGCCAGGCAGAAATAAACACCGTGAAATCGGAGAGTTCGTGAGTCCGTCGAAGCAGCTCGTCAATATCATCGGTTCCCTTCCGTTGATCGCATTCATTCACTCGGTGCAATACCGGAACTTGAGGATGCGATTCACGAAATTTTTCCAGGTCCACCAGACCAAACCGCTTGGCAGGATGATCCTTGCGCGGATCAATCATGAGCACCGCGTCGGGGTCGGAGTTCAGATCAAACACAACCCTCCAACCCCGTCGCCAAAGCAGGTTCGAAAGCTGTGACACAAACGGGCTACTACCGCCCCACGGCCCTCTAGCTGGGACCATACTGATAGCAACGGTGGGTTTTCGGATTCGGGCAAACAACATGGCTGGAGTCTTATACAACCGCAGAATTGTCAATCTGCCAAGCCGCCGCTTTTAGGATCACTGGTTTGAGACGAACAGCAAACCCGGCGACGTCACCCCGAAGCTTCACTTGCGACGCAGCATTCGAGCCCATCGCGGCGGCGAGATCCGGACGATCCAACAACTCCTGCACCGCCCCGCCCAACGCCGCAGCGGAGCCGAAGCAAACAAGCCGAATATGCTCGCCATCGATAAAATCGTCACCAGTCCACAATCCGGATGTGCGCGACATCACCACAGGGCAGCCGCATGCCATGGCCTGCAGGGCGACGCTTTGACCCGAGGGTTGAGCGGAATCAATCAGCGGTATGACAACAACTGCCGCCCCCCGATAGAGCTCACGTAATTCGGAATCGGTGACAGCCGGGCTGTGCCAACTGCCGTTAAGCAACTCCACGTTGGGGGGAATGGGACCAGGAATGTCTCGTTTGGTTAGAATCTTTACGGGCACATCCCAGCCACCTGCAGCTTGGACCAGCGTGGCATAATCCCTCCGGGCATCATTTCCTACCGAGAGAATGTACCGACGACCTCGATTTTGATCGGGTGGAGTCCAGTAGGAGCTATCCACGCCGAAGGCATTGGCGTGGACACAGGAGTCGCTAAGCGAAAAAATTCGAGCCGTTTCCACTGCCTCGGCAGCTGCAAAAAAGATCGACTGCTGCCGTCCTAGGAGACAGGAGGATACTCGCTGTCGGATGTATGAGGGTGAGTGATTTGCGATTCCACAATGAACCGCCACGACCGGCGGCAAGCGCATCCCCAGCGCACGCAAAGTCTCGATGGCAAGGGCGATATAGGATGTGCTGGCAATGATCACATCCGTGTCGCGAAGGATATGTCGAAGTGACCATGCACCGATGAGGTGCTCAGCGCGAACTCGGACAGGAAGTATCCGCCCGATGATCGCATTCGACAGCGCCGCAGCGACTGAATGCGGTTGATCAATGAAGTCGACCACTTTGACCGTCCAGCCTTCGCGATGCAGTTCCGTGGCTCCGTAGAAAAACTCCGACGGGCCGTCACTGGCATCCGGGCATGCCCAGCGCACCTCACGCCCACCGGAATAGACAAATGCGACTCGTGGCGTTCTCACGAAAATGGACGCAGCGCTTCGATTCGGGAATGCCGCGGCATTTGGCCCCGGGGTTTCATTGCAAAATTGCTAAAATGCACAGCCGCTGCTGTTTCCCAACCTGGTAAGAAATACTCGGCGCAGTCGCGGCGTTGCAAATACGCTTCGGGTCGCCGAATCAGGACTTTCATGTCTGAAGTACATTTCCACCAGCCGACCCGGTCTGCCGCATCCGCACGATAGTCTGCAAAGAGGCGGCAGATCCGCATGAATTCTTCGGGCGTGCCGCTAACCAAACACGGCACATGCCGCTCGTAAACCGTGATCTCACCGACAGGCAACGGGGTGAAAGAATAGTTTATCACGTCGTAGTCACACATGAACCCGCCCCCTTGCTCAGCGACTGCAAGCCACCTCGCAAATGACGCGTAGGCCATCCCGGGCCGCAGACGCGTCGGTTGTTTTCTGAAAGCCCGCAATAATCTCCGGGCCTCGGGATCATCCGGTAAATGCGATTGATCCAAAACCACAGGTTCCCATCCGCAGCGGCTCCATGATTTTTTCCAAACATCGATCAGCGCAAGCTCGTCGTCCTCAGGTTTTCCCGCAATCGGGACATAATAGGTGAACACTTTCATCGTTTCGAAATCAGCCTCCGTTTGATCGGGCGTAAATGACTTTCTAGAAAGATCCACGGGCGGAGCAGGCAATCCAATGCTATTGAGAGTAACTTACCGCCCGTTCCAAGCACGCCAAAATGCGCACTTACGAGGTGCCAAATATCGGGCACAAAGACACGGATCTTCCCACTTGAGTTAATGTGGTCAGCAACGGCATCCATGTCGCTGGCACGACCGTGAATAATGCGCACCTTCCCGCGCCCAATGGCGGCAGGCATCACAGTCCGAAGGTTGTATTCGCTCGGCAGCACGTAGGGCGCAACCTCGGGCGATTGATATAAAGCAGCCCGGAAGGCCGGTTGATCGCTGTCCATTTTCCCGGTGTCGGCAACTTCCTTTTCATAGATCGCCAACCACAGCCTGAACATCGCACGTACCGAATCGGTGTTTCGATAAGCAATCACACCGGTATTAAGTTCCGCAAAACAGGGGGGCGTGGAGAATGGGCGGTCATGCCGAAATGGCGCATGAGTCACAGCCAGATCAAAGCGCTCCAGCACATCAAACAGGTCATTAATTGGAGCGCAAACCAGCGTGTCCGTATCCAGAAACAACGTGCGATTAAAGGGCGAATCGCAGAGCGGCGCGATCTTGTCTATGAACGAATGACAGGGATTTTCCATCAGCCGGATGACGTCAAAGACTCCGTCAGGGATCTCTTTTTGATCCGTGTAAAGCAGCACCGGCAAGCCGGGCATGTGCCTGCGCAGCGAGCGTGCGGACTGGATCATCTCATCCAAATGCCGTCGGCCCGTAGCAACATAAATAACCCCTCTGGGTTGTGTGGGGCTAGCAGCCATTACCGAACCCTCCCATGCCGGCACCTGATCCCCACCAGCTCACGCAGCATAGGCACCGAATGCCTCGCAAGACTAACCGATCCCCCAGCCACATCCCGCCAATCTACAGGAAACTCGACAATCCGACAATCCGCTTTCGTCAACGCAACCAGGAGTTCCACATCAAAAGCAAATCGCTCGGCCGAAAGCCCATGACGTTCTGCCGCCAGAAAATAATCCCGACGCAACATCTTAAATCCGCATTGGCTATCATAGACCGAGAGCCCCGTTAACAATGCGACCAGCGTGGCAAACACGCGCCCCGCGTAATGTCTCACTGCCAGCCGTTCCACCTTACGGCCCAGCATTTGCACCCGGCTTGCAATGACTGCGTCCGCCTCAAGCTCCGGCCACGCAGTCCAGATCCGGACGATTTCCTTTGCCGGGACAGCTCCGTCCGCATCGGCAAACGCAACCAGATCAGCCGCTGGTCTCGAGCGCCACCCCTGATAGATAGCACCGCCTTTTCCGACGTTGTGAGCCAGCAACAGCGGATCCAGCAACATCGGCCCCGCGCGGCCACTCGCCGTCTGCTCGCGCCGGATAACTTCTTGAAGCGCTGTCACGCCGGCCTGACCGGATCCATCGTCAACGACGAGGATTTGAAACGCAGGAGGTAGCGATGTCATGAGGTCTCGAAGAAACGGTGCAAGTCGTGGCGCGTCCCGGAACGACGGAATCACCAGCAAACACGATGGCCCGTTCATTCAGGCCACCCCTGCACCATCACTGGACGCTGCCTCCAAGCCCGCCACAGAAACTGGTCCGCAGCCCATTTGAAAAATTGTCCCGGCAACTTTGCGACTGCCGTTCGTACGGAATACGACACATAATTTGGATCCCACCTGCCATTATACTTCCGGCCAATTTCAGCAATCTCACGCATACGCTTCCATCCACCGGTCGCGGTGATCGTTTCTTCATAATAGCGTATGCGGGCAATTTCCGTTGGTAATGACACGACCTGACCCTCGTCAGCGAGACGAATCAGGAGTTCCCAATCCATCGCGTAACGGAGCGCTTCATCCAGTCCGCCGATTTTTAGAAAAACGTCGCGCCGAAAAAACATCGCTGGCTGCACGACTCGGAAGGCTGTCCGCAGATCGCTGCGGCTGAACTCGCGATAGGGAACCGTGCGCACAAACTCCCCCGCCCGGTTCATCCGCGATCCAAGCCCATAGACAACCACCGCCTCGGGATTATTCAGAAATCCGTCGCGTATCGCTGCGAGCGCCCTATGACACAAAATATCGTCTGAGTTTAACCACCCGATAATTTCACCATCGGCCAAGCGGGCACCCTTATTAATTGCGTTACTCTGGCCGGTATCCGGTTCCCGAACTACACGGGCACTCGTCTCCGCAGCCCAGGAATCCAGTATTTGAGGAGTGGCGTCAGACGACATGGCATCGATGACAACATGCTCAAAACTTGGATCCTGCTGGTGGCGGATAGACTCCAGCGTCTGCGGCAAAAACTCCGCCTGATTGAAGGTTGGAGTGATGAGGCTAATTTTCATCGACCCCATCTCCTTTGGTTCCCCTCGAAAGACCACTGGCATAGGGCCGAATGAGGTCAATGAATCGTCTCGTGTTTTCAGACATGCCATCGCTGTTGAGATGATAAACCGTATCGTAGAAACTCGATTTGGGATACATCGCAGATGCGGGGTCGCCAGCCACAGTGACTCCCAAAGATTTCCATTTTGCCACGAGTTCCGCAAAGCGGGCTTTAACTTCCGGGGTATCATATACAGCGAATTGCACCGTCGGTGGAAACGCTACAAGCAATGAAACCTGGTGCTCTTGGCACCACTTCAGAAATGCTTCGAGCTCACTCCAAGCTTCCGCCGAATACGTTAGGGACGCCCGAAAACTCACCAGATCTTCGACTGCATTCAGAGCCTTGGCTCGTGCTGCGGGACGGTCTTTCAGATCATTGACGGCAATATCACCATGCGTGTTCAGCTTCTCCCGCGAGTGTTTTCGGACTGTCTCTGCGTAATCAATCGACGAGGGAATCCATCGTTTGACTCCATTCAAGAGGCTGTCCGACTGCGCTCCCATCAACCAACGGAATTTTTCTGAACGAGAGATCACGTTAAGAAAACCCGGATCTTCACCGAGGACAAAGTCCACGTAGATGTCTGTCTCAAAACTCGGATGATAATATTCATACTCCGGTGCCAAGACCACCAAATCGCCAGGCCGTAAATGTCGCTTGGCGCGGTCCAGCAGATACCGCAGCGGCAGGCCCGCGTGAACAGAGAAGTTGACTGAAGGCACGCCAAGTGCCGTTTCGACGTCGGCCGTTCTCACCCCGTAAAGACCGCTTGATCCACCAATCAAAACCAGCCGCCCTCCGTCTGGATGACTCGCCATAGCCGCTTCTTTCACATCATACCATGCACCGATGTTCAAGGCATTGGCCGATGATGAAAATCCGAGAGAACCCGAAAATACTGCGACGAGCAGCAATGCCGAGACCAACCAACCACAAACGACGAATCCAAAATATTTCATTCGAAGCAACTCCCTATTAGAAATTGAAGTAGAGGAATTCACTCGGCGATAGCTGAAAGTACCGGCGGAATACGATAAACAAAATCACACCGCTCAAAACACCATGCCATGCCGTCGGCCGCCAAGCGGGCCAGCGGGACTCCAGATGACTACGGCGCAGGGCGAATCCAGGACGGTAGCGACGAAGGTATTGCTGAGTTGATGGTCCGAAGATTGCAATCAGGCTAACAAACCCCAGCCATACGAATTTCTCAGGTCCCTCCAGCAGTGCGTTGAGCACACGTGGCAGTGCCTCCGTAGCTGGAGCGCCCACACCAACCAACGATTGAATAATTTGCCAGGCCGATGTGAGGTCGGCAGCGCGGAAGAACACCCAGCCGATCATAACGCAGAGCATAGTCAGTGCCCATCCCGCGACACCGGTGATGCGACTCGCCACGGATCCTGCAGCAAAATGAAACCAACGCAGTGCATTGAAGAGATGATTGACCACAAGATACACCCCATGCAGGCCACCCCAGATCACAAAATTCCATCCAGCGCCGTGCCACAAGCCACCAATCAGCATGGTGATAAGCAGATTCGAATACCGGATCGTCACGCCTTTTCGGCTCCCTCCAAGAGGGATGTAGACATAGTCCCGGAGAAATCGGGAGAGGGTGATATGCCACTTGCGCCAGAAAGCAATGATGTTCGTTGCCTTGTAAGGAGCGTCAAAGTTGATCGGCAACATGATCCCGAAGCAGCGCGAGAGGCCAATTGCCATATCGGAATATCCCGAGAAATCGAAATAGAGTTGCAGCGAATATGCCACCACTCCAACCCACGCCTCCACCGGCGCGAATACGATCCCGGTCGCGCTCGCATTAAAAATCGGCGTTGCGTATTCCGCACACCCGTCGGCGAGCACCATCTTTTTGAACAAACCGAGGATGAAGATCGTAACTCCGATCTGTAGGTTCAGCATTCGCAGCGGCTTCCACCGTTCATTCGACACTTGCGGCAGAATTTCTAGATGATGCACGATCGGGCCCGCTATCAACTGAGGAAAAAATGCGACAAAAAACGAATACTCGATGAATGAATACTTGGGACTACCGCCCTTCCATACATCGACAAGGTAGGCGACCTGTTGGAACGTGAAAAATGAGATCGCCAGCGGCAGAATTACTTTCTCCAGATTGAAGCCAGATCCTAGAACGACGTTAATATTATCTACGAAAAAATTGGCGTATTTGAAGTAAGCGAGTGCACCAATGTTGGCAATTAACCCGACGATGAGCGTTGCACCCCGAACCTTTCGCGAGGCGCCAGACCCTACGATCCGGCCAAGAGAAAAATTCACCAGGATCGATCCTACGATTAGGCTCAGGTATGCCGGATTCCACCACCCATAAAATACGAGCGAGGCAAACGTCAGCCAGCTCAGCACGCTCCGAAATCGTCCAGCCCGCACAAGGAGCAGAAACCCGATCCAGGTAATCGGGAGAAAAACGAAAAGAAATTCAACTGAGTGAAAAAGCATTTAAAATCAAACGGTTTGCGTCAGGAAAGTTGGCTATGGTATCGAATCGTGTGCTCGTTCCGTGCGCAAGTCCGTAAATTTCCTTGAGAGCCAGCTTGAAAATTCCACTGAGCCACGATTGTTTGCATGGACCAGATCAGAAAAACGATCATCTGGCAAAACCATGGGATCGAAATACTCCGGAAGGATTACGACCCCGGATAACCCGGCAGCGATCTTCCGAGCCTCGTCTTCAGTTTCCGGAGTCCTCAGCAGTTCCGCGGATCGAATCGGAGCAGACACCATAATCACCTGAATTCCGTGCTCGACGGCGAGTGCCAGGAGCTCGCGGCTGGCCGGGTCGGAATCACCATCAATGTTTAGGTAGTTGGGAGCTGGTGCCTCGCCCGGCGGCACAATCAAGATCTCTGGATTCACAAACATACCACGACGCTCGTCCAAACCATCGCGGAGATTTCTGCTTGCTGTCTGCCTCCCTATTAACTGGTTCCGGAAAAATACGACCCTGTTGAGCCATGCAACAAATTCCTTTTGAAATCGACGCAGCGGCAATAACCAATCGAGGACAATTTTCCTCCACTCCGGATTGGATCGTATCACTTGCCCGACCTCTGCCGGACTTTTCACTCCGATCGAGCGATAGCTCGCAGTATCAGGCCGAGCCGGAGAATTTGGCGACAACGCAACAATCAGCCAATCGGGCGTAGCACCAGAGGCGATCAGTTCCTTTAATACTGCAACATGCGTTTCCGAGGTTGAAGCGGGCAGCGCCAAGTTATACGACCGTGTCGAGTCGTTTTGGAGCGAATCAAAACTCTCCGGCGAAAATGCCGCAAGCATGCGGCTGTCCCCAATCGCGACCACCCCTGTTTTCCCCTCGGGAAACTTTATCCAGCCATCGCGCACCCAATCACGCTTGAGAACGGTCATCCATACCGCTGCACCCAAATGATACCGCACCTGACTCATCACGAGCGTCTGAACGACGAAGCAAAGCAATAAGAGAAGGAGGAAATACAACCCAATGTTACGGATAAATCTCCATCCTTCTGAAGCAGGCGCTGATTGGTCGCTGGCCGGATTCATCAGAATTGAAAATAGACGAAGTTTTCGGCTTCGGCTCCCAGCAGAACAATTGCCACGCCCAACAGAAGATAAGTCGCCCACCGCGCTGGACGAGGCAATGAGCCGAGATACTCGCATCCTTCGCGCCCCTGGCGCACAAGCCGCGTGCCCAGCCAGAACACGACCATTCCCGCCAACGCCATCAGCTCGACCCATCCAAACCCAGTCCCGCGCGTCAGATTTACCGACCATCCTTCCGGCAGCTGCTTCAGAAGCGCCATTGCACTGGGAAAACTCTCTGCACGGAAAAAGACCCAGCTCAGGCACACTAAATGAAAAGTAATCACGATCTGCAAAGCCTTGTGGAAACGCGGGACCCGCGCCAATCCTGAGATCGCAACCCACTTCGCCCGAACACCGGAAGTGACATGACTGGCCACCACGTAAACCCCGTGCAACGCACCCCAGAAAACAAACGTCCAAGCAGCGCCGTGCCAGAACCCGCTGATTAGAAAAACGAGAAACAGGTTCAGCACAACGCGGTGCCACGACACCCGGCTCCCACCCAGTGGGATAAATAGATAGTCACGGAACCACGTGGAAAGTGAGATATGCCACCTACGCCAAAACTCCGGGATCGAGCGCGCGAGATACGGACCGTCGAAATTTTTCATCAGCTCGACTCCCATCATGCGAGCGACACCGCGCGCAATATCCGTGTATCCAGAGAAATCGCAGTAGATCTGAATCGCAAAACAATAGGTCGCAAGCAGCACTTGCGGCCCTGAAAATTCTCCGGGTGTCTTATAGACCGCGTTCACCAAATGGGCGATATTATCGGCGACGACGACCTTTTTAAACAACCCAAGGAGAATGAGGCGCAAGCCTGAAACCGCGCGATCGTATTCAAAAGGATGGGTTTCCCGGAGCTGGTGCAATAGGTTTTGAGCACGCTCAATCGGGCCGGCAACAAGCTGCGGAAAATACAAAACGTATAAGGCGAGGTATCCATAGTGCCGCTCGGCAGGCAACGTGCCGCGATAGACTTCGATCGTATAGCTCACAGACTGGAAAACATGGAACGAGATCCCGATGGGCAACAATACCTCAATGATCCCGACCGGATAATTCCAGCCGATGGCTTTCGCCAAGGCATCGACATTGTTGGTTACGAAACCGGCGTATTTAAAAAAAACAAGAAACCCGAAGTTGGTGGCAAGGCTTAATCCCAACCACGCCCTGCGCATGAACCCCCGAGCTTTCTCGATCTTTAACGCTGCGAAATAATCCACCGTGATAGTAACCAGCAGGATGAGCGCGTATTCCGGTACAAAGCTCATGTAGAAATACAAGCTTGCGACCAGCAAAAGCATCCAGCGCCACGACGGCCGGAACCAGAAATACAGCCCGAGAACGATCGGCAGGAAGATCGCAAACTCGATGGAGTTGAACAACATGATAGTAAACGCCGCGTTACAAGAAGGCCTGCACTACCAATCCATACCGGATTCGTAGCCGCAGGCAATCAGGTGCTCACCGTGCAACTCCTTGAATCGAGCGGTGAGTGCAGGGCTGAAATGCTCCCGCCAATTTCCCGGCTTGCCGCTGCGCAGATGCGAGCCCGCATCCTCTTGCCCCTGACGCCGACCGCCACTCATTCGCTCAAAGGAAAATTTGTCGCAAACGGTCCGGAGTCGGTCCGGATGGATGTCCAACTGGAGTACATCGCGGAAGATTCCGGTGAAGCCAGCTTGAGGGTCATTTACGAGATCTTCAAAGCGAAAGAACCGGTCGACTTCGGGCAGCCAACTCGACTGAATACGAACAAAGTTATATGCGTTTTGCTCGATCAGCGTCCGCAACCCCTCTTCCTTACTCAATCCGGATAACACATCGCGGCCATGCTCGACATATTCGTCCGTAACGGCGTGGGTTTTCGACAGACTGAAGTAGAGTGAAACGAGCGAATCGCGGAGGTCCCTCATGACAAAAAAAGACCGACTGCGTCCCGTGATCAACGCGTCGGCTTCTTCCCTTGTGAGATACAGGCTTGTATAAAACTTCCCGCTTTCGACATTGCCGTCGCGCACCGACCCGGCAGCAGGCAAATTTTTCACCACCGCCGACCGATACAGATCCTGCAAGATACTTTGCACCCACTGGGATGCAGCTTTCGGATGCGTGACATGAAGATACGTGACCGCGGGATCAAGCGGCTCGACGAATTCTGGAGAGCCCCCCCCAAAATGTTTTCCTGCCTTGCGCAGGCCGACGCGAAAACATCCGGTGGATAATAGGGCTGCGACCCGGTGGCTCATACTCATTCAGCTAGGGTTAGCATCACCGGTCAATCCGTGCCAGTTTTCATCGACCTCGTATCCGACCGTCTGCAACAACTCAGGAAACTCGTCCTTGAACGCTTCAGTGACCTCGGGAGAAAAGTGTTTCTTCCACCCCCCGGCTGCACCACTCCGAAAATGGGACTTTGCATCTTCCTCGCCGCGTTTGCGCCCTCCCGCAAGCTGCTCAAACGCAAACTTCCGGCACGACGCGACGATAGCATCCTCGGTTACATCGATGCCGAGGAGCCCCCGGACCACGCGCAGCATCTCTTTTTCCGGCGATCCGGTCAGGTCCTCAAACTTCACACACCGATTCGGATCCTGTGCAAACCATGATCTCTGGAGTTTGGCCGTATTTCGTAATTGGGTTTCGATGAGATAGATCATGCCTTCGGCTTCGCTCAGGGAATTCAAACGCTTGCGTGCCGTAGCCATGAACTCATCGAGCACGGTATGACTTACCTTCAGACTAAAGTAGAGAGATACCAGCGTATCCCGCAAATCCCGCATCACAAAAAACGACTTCAGCGACGCATTCACTGGCAAAACGTTTGAAATCTCGTCAGGGAGCAAATACACGCTCAGGTAGATGCGGCCGGGATGAAATTGTCCCTCGGCCGGCATCCCATTTCCGGCATGATTCGGGATGGCATGGTGGCCAAACAAATCGGCAAATATTGCCTGCACCCACTGAGACCCGGCTTTCGGATGCGTCGTGTGCAGGAAGAACGTGTCCTCAGGAATATCAAACGCCGGGCGCCCCAACGGAGGCTGAGCCTCGCTGCTGTTTGAGCGGGACTTCCATTTTTTAAATAAATTAATCATTACGATGTGATAATCGGTGCGAAAGCATCATAAAATCCCCACCCTTGGTCCAGCGATCATCGCGTAACCTGCGTTATATTTTGTATCATGAGTAGCGTGACCAAGCGGTTTGAGGATGAAGTTGCGGAATATGAACTTGCCGACAAGCTTTCTCCACCGCCAATCGCCCCGTCTTTCTCTACGGAAGTTCGACGACTCGCCTTTGGGAGTCGGCTTCCCGGGATTTCCCGGACTGCTCTCTGGTTCGGCGTGGAATTGATGGCTCGACGTTGGAGACAATGACCTTGAGGAGGGTGCATCTCCTGAGGCGCTGGTGCACCGGTTCCAGCATCTCATGCCCAAGATCAAAATCATGTTTGGGGCGTGGTGCCACTGCCAATCATTTTGATCAAACCCAGTTGCGCCAGCGGGGGGATCCGAGACAAAGATTCTTCACACGAATCAGCTCATCGAAAACCTAACCATCCGACACAACCATCTGCAATTCGTCGATATTGTTGCGGATATGTTGCATGGTGATGGTAGTCCAAGGCTTGACCTCTACCTTGAGGATCAGTTGCATTTGAGTGAAGCGGGTTACCGCGTCTGGGCAAGACGACTACGCGAGGCATCTAATTACTGCCCATCTCAGGAGCTAGCCGACCGTCTCAGTCACGCGACGTTTTTACGGCGAATGGAAAAGCAAATCACTCGGGCGGACGATACGATTGCTCTATTTTGGAGATCGTGGCATTCGGCTGCTGGCATTTCCACCTGGGTCGTCCGGTATGACCTGACCACATCAGCGCCAGACTTTTGGAACCTCCTCGATGGATACTAGGCCAAAAATATTTTCGAAAATTTGCCACCGCATTTTCTGCCTCGCCTTGGAAACGCGGATTATCTCACCAATCTTCGCAATATTGACACCACCATGGTCGGCGGCGACGAGGATCTCTTGTTAGAAAACAATCGGGAACTCAGCTGAGTTCTTGCGGAAAAGGCGATCTTCTATCGCCTGCACGTATGGTCAGGCAGAGCACCTCTATTCCACTATTGGCAGCAAATGGCGCGGCTATATATTTAGGTCAGCACGAGCCATCCTGTCGGCTCAATTACGACTTCGCCATCTGTTTTTCGATCCAGCCGATGAACGCTTCTGGTCCACCTTGCATAAATCCACTCGTGCGGCCCAGTTCTTTGCCTTTGCTATCGAGCAAGATAAACGTCGGGTATCCCTCGACCTGAAACTTCGACTGAAGCTCGTCGTTTTGCTTTGCTAATTCGGGAGACTGCTTCTTGCCTTGAGGAAAATCGAGTTCTACGAAAACGAGTTTATCATCAGCAAATGACTGAAATTTCGCATCCGAAAGCACCTCTTTTTTCATCATCTTGCAGGGAGGACACCAGTCTGATCCCGTGAATTCCAGCAACACTGGCTTATTTTCCTTGGCTGCGAGCTCAAGCGCCGCAGGATAATCGGTGGTCGGAGCAGCAGACGCTGATACCGCGAGGATGGCTGAAAGAATTACAACAGGGATGATGTGGCGGAGGATTTTCATATTCCCAGTTTGGACATCACACCGCTGCGAAATGTTCAAATTTTCGCCGTTGGAACGTGGGATCAACGTCCATACTCAACGGGCTCGAACGACCAAGCTGGAGGTGATGCGCCGCTACGAAGGCGATCATCGACGCATTATCCGTGCGTAGTTCAGAACGCGCCAATCGCAAAATGATCCCCGCCTTGGCAGACTTTTGCTCCATCACTGTTTGCAATCGGCTATTGGAGCTTACTCCGCCACTCACAGCCACTGTTTGGTGACCAGTCGCCGAGGCCGCTTCGAGGACTTTGCCTACGAGGACATCGACCACAGCCTCTTGAAATGAAGCGCAGATGTCTGAGATCGATGCGCCCGGGATTTTATCCCGCAAGTTGCGAACGGCTGTCTTTAGACCGCTGAAGCTGAAATCTCGATCACCGGAATACAACATGCTTCGAGGAAGATCAAAGCGCTGAGGGTCCCCATCGCGAGCGAGTCGATCGATTTCGACTCCTCCCGGGTATCCCAGCCCCAGCAGCTTGGCGACTTTGTCAAATGCCTCACCTGCCGCATCATCCAGCGTTGTTCCCAAAATCCGATAATCCGCCACACCTTGCACATCAATCAAGAGCGTGTGCCCGCCGCTGACAACCAGTCCAATATGGGGCGGGATAACTTCCTCACCAAAAAAAGGCGAAAGCAAATGGCCTTCGACATGATTTACTCCGAGGAACGGGCATCGCAATCCGATGGACAGTCCCTTGGCGTAGGCAGTGCCGACCAACAACGCGGTCGGCAGGCCCGGTCCGGTCGTAGCTGCTACGGCCTGAATCGAGTCCACCGGAATGCCTGCGGCAACAAGCACCCCGCGCACCAGATTTGGTAAAACCTCGCCGTGCTGGCGGGATGCTATTTCCGGAACGACTCCACCGAAAGGTGCATGCGATGCAGCCTGGGACCAAACTTGAGTGGCAACTAATTGGCTAGGACCGTCCATCACCGCCACGGCCGTCTCGTCGCATGAGGTCTCAATGGCCAATACGCGCAGCGCAGAGGATGCCGCCGAACCGGGACGGGTGGCTTGCATCAATTCGTCTTGCTGGCGGTCTCGATCCGGTCGGAGTACATCAGGACACCGGTGAGCGCATCAACCGCACGGTCCAACTGCGGATCTGCTGCTTTCAGCCCGGCTGCCGTTTCCTTAAATGGAAATTCACGCTTCCTGCGCGCCTGAAACAACACCGTCTCCTCGTCCATCGTCATCGTGGCGCAAATATCCGGGCTTACTCCATGTTCATGAATAGGTTTGCGTCCCGGCGTAAAATATTTTGCGGTAGTGAAGCGCATCGCCGATCCATCCGGAAGCGCTACGACACTCTGCACTGATCCTTTTCCGAATGTGGTCTCACCGACAACAATCGCTCGACCGAGGTCCTTCAACGCGCCCGCGACAATTTCAGATCCGCTCGCACTCGAATTATTTACCAACACAGCAAGAGGATACTCTCTCGTTCCGCCCGGTGTCTTCGAAGTAAAATACTCCCGATTCGGCGAGCGGCCCTCGGTATAAACCACCTGCGTATTAGGGGGCAAAAACTCGGAACAGACATCGACAGCGCTGTTTAGAAGCCCGCCCGGATTGAACCGCACATCCAGAACAAGCGCCTCCATCCCCTCACCTTCCAAACGATCCAGCGCAGCGGAGAGTTCACTTGCGGTGGGCTCATTGAATTGTGTCATTCGGACATAACCGATCTTCCGGTCACTATTTGCCTCCGCGGGCAGAATCATCGCGTCATAGATGCTGGGAACTTTAATCACTGCGCGGGCGACGGTAAATTCCAGCACCTCACGGGATGCGGGCCGCAAAACGGTGAGTGTCACTTTTTCACCGGGTTCACCGCGAAGCATTTCGACGGAATCACCCATCGTCATCCGCTCCGTCGAGGTCTCATTAATCTTCCGAATCTGATCACCCGGCTGCAACCCTGCCTCGAATCCCGGCGTTCCGTCTGCGACAGAGATGATTGTTAAAGCGCTATTTTTTGTCGTGACCGTGACACCCAATCCACCAAACTCGCTTTTTGTGTCCTCCTGCATTCCTTTGAAATCGCGCGGGTCCATGAACGAACTGTGCGGGTCCAGTTCCGCCAGCATCCCCCGCAACGCGCTATAAGTGAGATCTCGAAAGCTTGTCTTCGCTCCGTTTACGTAGTCCTGACGGATGAGTTGCATCGCGCGGGCGAGCACGTGGATGTTTTCGTAGGGTGAATCCGGATCGGTGCTATCTCCCGCCTCTGGCGTCACAACCGGAGAAGCCGATTGCGAGCGGAGGTCCGGCAGCATAAACACGGCCCCCACAAAAACTCCAAACGGAAGAAATTTACGTAAACCCACAATCATGGCAGGAATGTAGCACATCCCCACCGCTGCGAAAGGTTCTCATATCGATTCAAGACTTCGGGACTCGGCGCAGCAGTTGAAGAATAGATGGAACCCAAATTGCTCAGGAGTTGAGCAGCGAGGACTTCCCGATCGATTGCCCAACCCACGATCTGGGCCAGAGAAGTGGCACGTGCTGCAAGCGAATCAGGGAAATCTGCGGCAGAATGATTTACATTGATTCCGATACCGACGACCGCATAGGGATTACTCCCGGTTCGCGCCTCCGTGAGGATTCCTCCTAATTTTCGTCCCTCGAAATAAATATCATTGGGCGGTTTAATCACCACCGCGATGCCTGCCGATGCGATCACCGTATCAGCTACTGACACCGCCACCATCGGCGTGATTTGAGTGATCTGGTGCGCAGGCCATTGGGGCCGGAGCAGAATCGAAAACCAAAGCCCGAGCCCTGCACGGGAGTCCCACTCGCGTCCAAACTGCCCACGACCGGCAGACTGCGACTCTGCAAAAACTACTGTCCCCTCAGGTTCACTGGCCTGAGCCAAGCGGTGAACGACGTCATTTGTCGAACCGGTTTCCCGGAAGACGAGGACTTTGTGGCCAATCGGCGGATGCGCCGCGCCGTCGCGAATGCAATCCGGATCGAGGGGATTCTCAGGTCTCATTGGACTCCAGCTCAAGTGACAGATCCACTGATCCAGCCGAGTGCGTGAGGGCACCCACGGAGATAAAATCAACCCCTGTTTCCGCAACACTCCGGACCGTCCGCAAGTCGATCCCACCGCTTGCTTCCAAAAGAATCCCCTCGGGACGCTCGTTTACCGCCACACGCATCATGTCGGCAGGCATATTGTCGAGCATGATAATGTCGACGCCCGGGACTTGATAAAACTCCCGCACCTGATCAAGCGTATCTGCCTCAACTTCGACGCGAATGCCCGGGAAGTCTTCCTTCACTTGGCGGATTCCCTTCGCGAGGCCTTCTGACGTTAATCCACCAGCCAGATGGTTATCCTTAACCATGACCATATCATAAAGCCCAAGGCGGTGATTTGTTCCCCCGCCAGCGACAACCGCAGCTTTCTCCAGCAGACGCCACCCGGGGGTTGTTTTGCGCGTGTCCAGAATACGGCAACCAGTGCCCTCCACAGCCGAGACGTATTCGCGAGTGAGCGTCGCCACGGCGGATAAGCGTTGGAGGAAATTAAGCACAGTGCGTTCGGCGGTCAAAATCGACCCCAGCCGCCCGCTTACTTCTAGTAGTGTGTCACCTCGGACGACTACAGTGCCGTCTGTCACCACCTCTCTGACGGAAAGTGACATGTCGACACGCCTGAATACTTCCCGGGCAACAGCGATCCCCGCAGCCACACACGGGACGCGAGCGACAACCCGAGCCACACCCAACCGGGCGGGGGCACAAAAAACATGTACGGTAATGTCGCCAGGACCGACGTCTTCCGCCAGCGCATGATCGATCAAGTCGCCCGTCAGATGCATTTCTTTCAGGCGGGTTCTTCGCCACCAACTGGGACACTTGAAAGCCCCGGTAAACCGATAAGCTCGCGCTGCCAATGCATCAAAGCGGTCGAGTGGATATCGGCAGCCACCATTTCCATGGCGCCCCGAGGGGCAAGGATGGACGGATCGAGCTTCAAATCCTGCGCCACGCGATCCCTGATGACTTTCAGCTCATCAAAGCGCTTCACCTCGTCGTTGGTTTTTCTGCGTCCACGCTTGCGCTCCATCTTCGGCCATTCGGCCTCCGGGACCTGGAGCGCCAAGGCAAGTGCTACCTCGAAGCTGCGGCGGCGACGACTTGTCATCCGCGGGATACTAAATGCCTGGTTCGCCGAGGCGCGCTCGGCGACTTTCAGGAGGTCCTCATTGCCGATCACATGAAACGGCGGACGGTTCCAACTCCGTGCTTCGGAATCGCGCCAAAACCAAAGCACCCGCAAGACCGATTGCGCGCGGGCGGAGAGCTTTGCACTGCCAGAGATCCGCCAGATCGACGATTCATCGCGCTCCCGCACCTCGCGGGACGCGGCCACCATCCGGTCAATGGACTCAACAAACCAGTCCCATCTCCCGAGCGAGCGCAGGTCCTGCTCGAGTGTGGCTGCGATCTCAAACAAATACCGGGTGTCGTTAATTGCATACTCCACCATCTGCTCAGGCAGCGGGCGAATCGCCCAGTTTGCTTTCTGCGATGCTTTGCAAAGCGTAATCCCGAAATATTTTTCCACGAGCGCCGCCAGCCCTAGTTGTTCCATGCCACAGAGCCTGGCAGCGATCATCGTGTCAAAAATTTCACGCGGCTCAAACCGGTAGCTCCTGCGGAACAACCGCAAGTCGTAATCTGCACCGTGAAAGATGACACGTTTGTCTTCCAACACATCCAGAAACGGCTGCATCGGCACCCCGGCAAGCGGGTCCACGAGCACATGCTCACTGGGTGTGCTCACCTGGATGAGGCAAAGCTTCTCAAAATAACAATGGAGGCTGTCGGCTTCGGTATCGAGCGCCACCACGGGCAACTCAGACATCCGATCGACAAACTCCTCCAGCTCAGTGGAGTCGGTGATCAAGGTTCAGAAATGAATTGTTCGGCGTTCGGAGGCTCGCCTGCATGTCGCGCACGCGGTTCGCGCACCTGCGTATTCCCGGTGGTCGGAGCAGTGACAAACGGCCCCCCCGCCAGCGGCGCCACCTCAGAAAATGCCACTTCCGGAGTATCGCTGGGTCTGCCTTCCAACGGGAAATCCTTGCGCAACGGAAAATAGGGGTAACCCTCCCACATCAGAATCCGGCGGAGATCCGGGTGATTGCGGAATTTTATCCCCATCATGTCGTAAATCTCGCGTTCGTGCCAATCGGCCGTCGGCCAGATGTCAGAAACCGTGTCAGCCTCACAGACGTTTTCGTCAAACCGGATGCGCAAGCGCAGATGTTGGGAACGATCCATCGCGTAAAGCTCGTAAACGATCTCCCAGCGCGGTTCGACTTCAAATTGATCGATGCTTGTGATATCCACCAGATAATCAAACCCGAGTGTGTCCCGGCAAAACCAGGCAATGTCCCGAAGCACCTTCGGGGGAATTTCCAGGCTGACTTCACCCCGGAATTCAACTCTATCGAGAACACCATCCGGAAACGCTATCCGGATTTTTTCCTCAGCTTCTTGAATTGTCATAAAATTAGCGCCCTTGGGTCAGTTCCACGTCACATCGCGTCGATCAGGGCACGTTTTTGGTCTTCGACCGCGTGCTCGCCCATGATCTTCTTCTGCAGCCTCATCAAACCGTCGAGAAGCGCTTCCGGTCGAGGAGGGCAACCCGAGATGTAGACATCCACCGGGATAATATGGTCCACGCCCTGAAGTACGGCATAACTCCGATACATGCCACCGCTGGACGCACACGCGCCCATTGCAATCACCCATTTCGGTTCGGGCATTTGATCGTAGATGCGCTTTACGGCAAGTGCCATTTTGTAAGTCACAGTGCCGGCTACGATCATCACGTCCGATTGTCGGGGCGAAAACCGCATCACTTCTGCACCAAAGCGCGAAATATCGAACCGGGAGGACGAGGCTGCCATCAGTTCGATGGCACAACATGCAAGCCCCATGGGCATCGGCCACAGCGAGTTGCTGCGCATCCAGTTGATTGCTGCGTCTACACGCGTAAAAATCACATTCCCTTCGACTTTGGAATCATATGCTACAGGACTCTGAGTAATCATCGGGTGTAAGGTAATTCGGATGGGATATGAAGCAAGGCGGAAACTAAAATCGGATGAGATATTGCTTAAAAAAGATCAATAGTCCGCAATTTCAGCCTACGTTCCACTAGGCACCTCGCGAGCGCCACGCGTTTCTGTCGCTATTTCCACTTAATCGAACACCCCACACCCGGATGTTGTTGCGCACAGGGTGCGCTGCCGGCAAGCACCGCGTCGAGCGCCGCTCTAAGGTCTGCTCCTGTCACGGGTTTCTTGTTTCCTGGGGTGCTATCGTCCAGTCGTCCGCGGTAGGCGAGCTTTCCATTTCCGTCAAAAAGAAAGAAATCCGGTGTGCAAGCAGCGCCGAACGCACGCGCTACTTGCTGGGTTTCATCATAGAGCACAGGGAATGGCAGCGCTGCGGTGACAGCCATTTCCCGGAGTTTATTGGGGGCATCATCGGGGTATCGGATGGCATCGTTGGACGCGATCGCCACGCAGGCGACGTCATGGGCAAAGTAGTCGGCAGCCAACCGTACAACTTCCTCCCGGACGTGAACCACATAGGGGCAGTGTTTACAGATAAACATCACTAAAACCGCGCGGGCATTGGCAAAATCGGAAGAAGAAACGGTCTTGCCATGGACGACATCAGGAAGGGAGAATACGGGGAGGGGAGAGTCGATATCCAGGCTGAAGGAGGATTCGGTAGGCATAGCAGGAGTATCCACTCGGCTGAGAGATCGATCAACCTCAAATCCACCTGATTCTTGCCGGCTGTCAAACCTTGTGCTCACGGCTGAGCGACGACGCAAATGATCGTTACAAAAACCTACGGTGCCTCCTCCGCGAGGGCGGCAAGCGCTCCGGCGAACCCCGCATTGTAGTCGAGATCAACCGCGTTGGTAATAAAGTTGGAGCGGTCATCCACATAGGAGAAATCATTGGGCGCAGACGGCCCGCTCACTAATGCCCCAAACAAAACATTCCGGTTCTCGACGGGGTCGTTGATGTCTCCGGTGGTCGATCCGTGTGCAGCACGATAGTGCGGGTTGATCGGGGGGTTTATGCCATATCCCACCACATAACTCCGGCGGACCGGGTTCTCACCGAGAATGTAAGCGATCAGTCGCTTTACAAATGCCTGATCGCGCGATCTATTCGGCATACCGGGAATCCGTGCGGCAATGCATGCCATAAACGCGGTGTTCGCGGCGTAACGCAGAGAGCCCCATTGATCCAGCCACGCACGGCCTCCACGTCTCGTCTGCACGACCTGCCATCTCGGCCAATGGTCCGAAAATTCCAGCCCCTAGGAAACATCCCATATGTAACGTTTATTTTTTGTCAATGCGGCCCGGAAACCGTCCTCCGCCTCGTCTGTCGTGTGGCCAAATTCCTGTAAAAGCAGCCGCGCAAGTTTGCGGTTCGCTGGATTATCATCGGCAACCAGGATTTTTGAGCGGTGCGACTTCGCGAAGCACGGTGTGATATCGGGCAGCATGAGCGTCGTCTTGCGGGGATCGAGGTCATCGCTTACCAACCGACACGAGAGAGCCACAAAAAATGTGTTACTCACGCCCACCGTAATTCCAACGCGAACACCTCCGCCCATAAGTCCGGAAAGCCGTTTTACGATCAAAAGCCCCAGGCCCGTTCCGCCAAATCGGTGAGCGATCGTGGTATCGAGTTGATTGAACGCTTCGAACAAACGCCGGTGGTCACCCGGCGAGATACAAATCCGGAATAGTTCACGTAAAAAGCTAATTCGCAGGAATAGACGAGTGGATCTGCAAGCGCAGTTCGATTCCTTTTTTCCTCACCCTGTGGATGAAAAAACGCGATCAGCGAATGAACAACCTGCCGGACCTCGGTGGGCTTGAGATCAATATCTAATTTCCCTGCTTCAATTTTTGAATAATCGAGAATATTGTTAATACTCACGAGTAAGGCACCCCCGCTGTCGCGGATTGTTTACAAGAATTTCCGCTGCTGATCATTGAGCTTAATTTCAGCAAGCAGGTCGGAAAATCCCAGCACTCCGTTCAACGGCGTGCGGATCTCATAACTCATCATCGCGAGAAAATCACCCTACGCGCAATTCGCCGACTGCGCGGATTGCATCGTGATCGCTATCTGCCGCTCCGCTAGTTTCAGGGCGGTAATGCCTGCTACGGCGCGTATAGCTCGCGTCGGTTCGCCCGACGGATTGATCTGCGCCTTGCCGTTAAGGAGCAACCAGACTTCATCAGCAGACTCGCTATCGAGTCGGATCTCCACCTGGAAGACATCCGCCTCAACCTGCAGATGAGATGCCATGGCACTCTTCAGTCCGGGGATGTCTTTCGGATGTGCGAAATGTTCCAATTCGATCAGATTTTTGCATTGAAAATCCGCCGGAACCCGCATCAATTCAAATATTCGCTGCGAGAGACAGACTTCGCGGGTCTTCGGGTTCCAATCCCAAACCCCGACATCTGACGCCGCAATTGTAAACTGCCATGATGTGCCCCCCCAAGGACGCCCACAGATCCTGCTCGCTGAAAACACTTGCCAATACCGGATCAAACACATCGACGCTCGTATTACCGATCACCGCTTCTGCTGGCTGCTTAAACATCTGGTCCATCGCCCGATTCCAGACGAGACAGCGGCCGTGTGTTTCGGGCAGCAGACTCTTGACCAGAATCCCTACAGGAGCATTCGCTAGAATTCCGTCAATCAGATCGCGCTCCCGCTGAGGGGCCTGAGACATCTCGTGGTGCTCGGAAATATTCTGCGATACAGTCAACATTGCACGCGGGTTTCGCCCTTGCTGCTTTGGGTCGGCTCCCCTACAGGATCGCGCCTCCCCATGGGCTCCCGATCTTTTTGGGCAAAAAATTGACGCGGCTCTGCAGGCAAATACTTATTTTTCTGATGCCTTGCCGCATCTTCGCGGAAAACCCACGTTAGCTCCGCAGCGAATGGGTTCCAAATTAGAATTTTACCAAACGAACCCTTACAAGCACTTTTTACGACTACAAGTATCGGGAACGCATCAAAGACTTTCTCAAAGGAAGGAACGTCTGTGACAATACGTCTTAGCTCGTCATCTTTAAATGGACCAATTGGATTATTCGGCCTAGCCGGGGTAGTTGTCACGCTACGCGAAAGATTTGATCAAGTTCCGTCGTGGGCAAATCAGTTCCATTTAGCTCAGGATGTCGAGGAATCGTTTTCATCCGACTCGCACCAGCGACAGGCGTTGGGTGCCGGGACGCCCACCTGATCCAGCGCACGCCACACGACCGTATCGACTGCCTGCTCGATGGTCGCTGGATGGCTGTAAAACGACGGCATCGCCGGCAGGACATGCGCGCCAGCCTCTATCACAGCTACAACGTTGCGGGCATGGATGAGATTCCACGGTGTCTCGCGCGGCACGAGGATGAGTGTTCGTCGCTCTTTGAGAAAAACATCGGCGGTCCGCAGGATCAGCGATTCGCTAGTGCCAGCCGCAATCCGACCGACCGTGCCCATCGAACAGGGCATGATGACCATCGCATCAAATTGCGTCGATCCACTGGCGAATGGAGCACTCATGGTTTTATCCGAATACTCGCGGACACCCTGCGGAAGATCCAAAGTGCCGATTTCCTCGTGGATCACCTGCTTGGCGTAGCTGCTGAGGACCAAGTGAATTTCGACGCCCGCATCACCCAGATACTTGAGGAAGCGGCTCAGATAGATGGCTCCGCTGGCTCCCGTGGCGGCAACTACGATACGCTTGTTCATAGCAATTTCGCTGAATGAAGGCAGTTTCTAAGCGCGTTCATCCGCGTCAACGCATTGCGATATACGGTGGCATTTGCTGGATTCGGCTCCACCCGGGTGGATTCATCGAGAATAACAAACGTCGCCGCAAAATCATGGAAAGCCGTACCACTCGCTTGCCCGGCATCGCTGGCCACCCAGGCAGCCTGAATCGCAGCCCCGAGCGCAGCCCCCTCACCCGTCTTTAAACACACCACCGGAACTTCAAATACGTCCGCGGCGATCTGACGCCATGCCTGACTATGGCTTCCTCCGCCGGTCAGTCGGATTTCGGTCGGAGCAATCCCAAGCTCCCGCAGCCGCGTCAACCCGTAGCCAAGTCCCAGGGTCACGCCCTCAATGCACGCACGCGCAATATGGGCCGCCGTCATATTCGTCACGTTCAAGCCATGCAGCACCCCACACCCATGCGGCAAATTCGGCGTGCGTTCACCCACAAGATAAGGCAGCAAAAGAAGCCCATCCGCGCCCGCAGGCGTGCTAGCCAGCACGGCATCATAGTCCGCATGACTCCAGCCGAACATCCCGCGCGCCAGCTCCGTGACCAATGTCACATTCATGGTGCAAACGAGCGGCAACCAGCGGTCCGTGCTGTCGCAAAATCCCGCAACTTCACCAAGAGGATCGATAGCCGCTTGGTCGGAACGCGCAAAAAGCGTGCCCGATGTCCCTAGGCTTGCCGTGACGCATCCCGCAGTCGTATTACCCGTGCCAATGGCGCCCATCATATTGTCACCGCCGCCTGCGCTAACCGCCACCTCACCGGACAACCCCCAGGCGTCCCGAAGCTCGGCGCGCAATTGACCCGCTGCAGCCAGCGACGACTGCAACTCAGGAAGCATGGAACTGAGCCGCGGATCAATAAAATCCAGCATCGGGTGCGACCACTCACGCGTGCGGACGTCCATGAGCGCGGTGCCGGACGCATCGCCGTATTCCATCGTCTTCCTCCCCGTGAGCCAAAAATTCAAGTAGTCGTGTGGCAACATCACAGACGTCACCTGCTCCCAATTTGCAGGCTCCTCCTCCCGCAGCCACAGGATCTTCGGAGCGGTGTAACCAGGCAACATCGCGTTGCCGACCATCTCGATTACCGTCCCGCTGCCGCCGAAATGCGCGGTGATCGAATCGCATTGCGAAACCGTCGATGTGTCGCACCAGAGCTTGGCCGGTCGTACCACGGCGTCATCGCTATCGAGCACCACGAGCCCATGCTGCTGACCGCTAACACCGAGGCCACGAACCTCGCCCCGGCGGGCACCCAGCTGATCGAGCACGGCGCGGACAGTTACATCGGCCGCCGTGATCCAATCCGAGGGATTTTGTTCCATATGCCCCGCAGGCAATCCCTCAATGAGATGATGCGGATGCGATGCCGATGCCAAAACCCGACCGGAATCAAAATCCATCGCGATCGCCTTGGTGCTTTGTGTGCCACAATCAATGCCTAAACAAATCATAGATAATTGTATTAACTCGTTTCACACTGCAGCATCACCAGCCGTTCGACGAGTAAGAAATGCTCACATTGGCGACAGGCGGCGCTTGAACCTCCGCACAGAGCATGGCAACATAGGTCCATGTCACTGATCACCGCAGGCAATATTCAATACCGTATTGGCAACGAAAAGCTGATTCGAATCTCCGAAGCTGCAAGCCGGAAGCTCCGTGGTCTGTTGGAAAAACAAGGACGTCCACAGGGAGCCCTTCGCGTCGCAGTGATCGGCGGGGGATGCTCCGGGCTCCAGTATAAAATGGATCTCACCGACGGCCCGGCAAACCGCGATATCCTCGTTGAGAGTCAGGACGTGCGCGTGCTGATCGATCCCAAGAGCGCGCTTTTCGTCAGCGGATCGGAACTCGATTTCAGCGACGACCTCCAGAAGGGTGGATTTAAAGTCACCAATCCCAATGCAGTCGCCCACTGCTCGTGCGGCGAGAGTTTTTCTGCGTAGATCGGAACAAAATATCTCCCGCAGATTTTGGTCCCTTGCAAGTTACGCGTTGAGGGTTAGCTTTCCTTCCATGAAAAAACTAGCAATCACCCTCAGTGCCCTCGCCTTTTTCGCCGTCAATGCTTTTGCCGGAGCCTTCCCGGACATCAGCATGGATGACCTAAAAAAGTCCATCGCGGATAAAAATGTGACGGTAATCGACGTAAACGGAAGCGAATCCTACGCCAAGGGCCACATCCCTGGAGCTATCGATTTCGCGGCAGTGAAAGGCGAACTCGCTGCGAAACTTCCGGCCGACAAAGACACGCTCATCGTAGCCTATTGCAGCAGCGAGTCCTGCGGTGCCTACGCGCGCGCTGCTCAAGCCGCAAAAGACCTCGGCTACACCAACGTGAAACATTTTGCTCCCGGCCTCAAGGGCTGGAAAGCCGCAGGCGAGCCATTACAGGCCGCTAACTAAGAACGAAGCCGAACTTATACTCCGCAGAGCGAGCCAGGATAAAGGCCTCGCTCTGGACGATGGTTCTATTTTTCGTCACAAAACGTTCCTCTAACATTGCTTCGTTGGTCACGCAAAAACCTCGTCCTCACGTGATTTGTGGCTTCTTTCGGTTTTTGAGCAGTTTCGATCCTGCAAAGTAGACGAGTGCAGCGGCGACGGTGAGCAGTGGGATTCCGATCAGTGGCCGGTAAGCGGTCCAAGCTAACGCAATCGTTACAAGTGTCAGTGGCAGCGCGACAGCAAACGCAAGAAACCCCGCTCCGGCACCCACGATATTCCCTAAAAACGGGATCACACTTGCAACCACCGAGATGATATTCGTGACCAGTGAAAGCCCGATGAGCATCATCACAAACCCGGCCAACCGCAAAATCCATGTGAGCACGACATTGCCCTCTTGCTCTTGCTGAAACATCACCGCCGCGCTAAATGTGCCGGTTTTTAGTAATTCGATGGTGCCCATCTTTCCCACAGAAAACGGCTCAAGCGTGGTCCCAACCTGGCCCGCAATCACACTCACCGGTCCGTGCTCAGCCTCTTGGAACGTGATCTTGAGGTCCCCGATCTGCGGGGCGGAAGCATTTTCACCGATATAAAGCAAAGCCCCGGCGATAAGCCGGATCGGCACCCCGTATCTATCAGTCGCACCCTTCGCTTCCTCCAAAGTCAGCGGACGAGGGGAATAATTATCAATCAAGGCGACTAAGCTGGGTGGTAAATCAAACTCCCCGACATAAATCCCATCCGCATCAAACGTGGCGCTATCCGTTGCGATTTCACCCGGATTGACATGCCCGTCCGTCACATGAAATCGAGATGAATCAATCACCATGGACGACCACCCCTTGGAGTAGGAATACATCGTTGTCGTCTCTTCTCCGCCACCGAGCTCTTGCCTCGTCGAGGATTGCCCGGATTCCTTCCATTGATACATTTCGACGTCACGCCGGAGTTTGACTGCGTCGGCAGTGATCCCAAAAACGGGATCACTCGCTGGCCCGTCCGATAAAACTTCACCGGAGAAATGCACTAATTTCCCATCGTTCTCGGCAAGCAATTTGTCACAGGAGATCGAGATGACCTGACTGGCACCCGCCGTCAGTGTTTTCTCGCGCTGGATTGCCCGCCCCTCATTCCAGGTGAGCAGGACAAACGAGCCGAGGAAAAGGATGACACCAAGAATGACTGCGCCAGTCGCCTTACCGAGCCGGCTAAACCAAGAGGTGGTGGTGGTGAGGGGGGCGTTACTCATAGTTTGTTGCCTGAGGCAGAGAGAGTCGAGCGGTGGCGATGGCGGTGGCGATTGTTTATTCGCCTTAAGACGAGTGTGTTAAAGCGCGTGGGTGTGGAGAATGGTCGGATTTTACTGCGGAGATACAAGCGCGTTTGCGATAGACTCTGCAGTCTGTATTCTAGAAGCATCGTTCCGATCCGAGACAAACCACATCTGCGCGATTTTACCATCATTCAGCACACGCCACGCCAGACCCATTCGGAGATCCGTGCCGGCACGGTCTTTACCGGAGCCCGCCGCATTAAATCCGGTGAGTCCGTCCGGCGTCCAGTTTCTCTTCGTCGCCTAACTCGATATCCGAAAACAAGCTGCCGACGTGTTCCGAGGAGCCCTCAATGGCCTTCTGCAGGGCGTTCTCACTACCGGCAATCGTGCGAAATGAAAACACCGCCCCAGCGGGACGTTCAAATGGAAAGAGTCGCTCGCCTCCTCGGATTTTGTCATTTCCCGCGCGGCCGAAACTTCGATGGTTAAGCCAGCTTAATCGACTATCGGTTAAGCAATGAGAGAGATTTCCTGCACATAGGCGGGAATGGAGATTGCGAGCACAAACAATGCGAGGAGGGAATACGCTGTTTCCATGGGTTTATTATAAGAAAACTAGGTTCTTCGCTGTTTTCGGTGGGTGAGCACAGTTAAGACCCGGAGGGTCGATTAGGAAATTAGCCGGTGCAAACCACCGGAATTCGATAAAGTAAGCGTTTCACCCCGGCAGGACCGGAGGAAAATCCCATCCCTGCCTGCATTACCATCTGGTTTTTGGAACCAAGAATCATGCACCGGTCATTGCATCTGCGTGGCGTGGTGACTTGCATGCTTTCATTGGTGGTATTGTGCGCACCCTTGGTGGCGTGCCGGAGGCCATGGGTGGTATTTCCGACCATGTTCATTTGCTGGTGGGACTACGAGCCACGCATTACCTCTCCGATGTAATGCCCGAATTGAAGTCCGTTTCCTCACGATGGGTCCATGAGGCCCACGGGCTCAGTCGTTTTGCGTGGCAGGAAAGTTACGGAGCATTCCCTGTGAGTCAGTCGCAGAGGGTTACTCTCCGGCGTTACATTGAAAACCAGGAGGAGCACTATCGTACGCGCACGTTTCGCGAGGAATATCTGGAACTCCTCCAGCGACACGGAGTGGAGTTTGATAGTCGGTATGTGTTTAGATCCGTCGCCCCTGCCGGGGCTGATGTCATCATCGCTCGATATTCCGGTGGTTGGCACCCTGAGCTTTCTACAGATCAAGCCTTATCCTGCATTTTATAATGATTCAACCGCATCTCATCTGCGCCGAAGTCGTCGCCGGTTTGCATTGGGAGAGAATATGCCCCACCACGAGTTTCGGTAGTTGCCGCCTGCTGGCCGTGACGGGGCGCGTATTCTTCGGCTATCCGCACGGACTTGGACACCCCGGACCGAAGAGAAAAGAATTAAAACCATGAAGGACATGAAGAGCATGAAGATTCAGAAAAAATCTTACTCATCCTTCTCCTCCTTCATGTCCTTCATGCTCTTCATGGTAGAAAAAAAAAGGGGTTGCCTCGTCGGAAGTCAACCCGGCGACAAACAGCGCAAAATCCCGCACATGCCCGGCGCGCTCGTTGTACTCCCACAAGCGAGTCGGGCAGCGAGTTCTCAAACCGCCCTGTTGTTGCCCCCTCCCTTCGCGTTAATCGTGCTTCACTATTATTCCCAAAAAGTTGTGTCGAAAGCTCAGGGTTTGCACCACCGGCTAATTTCCGCACGCCTTCCAGGTTGACGGAGTCGCAACCCCACTGGAAATAGAGAAGAACCGAAAACTAGGGTTTACGAAACGCGATTGGAAGGATACCCATGCGGCGGGCTGCCGACAAGTCAATGAGTTGATACAAAGGCTCATCTTCACTTTCAAACGCCTCGGCATTCTCCTCCAGAGACTCGGTGCCGGCAAGAAGCGCGCCGATAAACGACAGCCCGGCTGCTTCTTGAACTTCTACATCGAGGCTGTCGAAGGCTGGAAACTTTGTCCGATCCGCAGGCGACAGGTTTTGTTCACCCATGAGCGTGGTTTCGATTCCGACAATGGCGTCATCGCTTAAATCTACGGCTAGAAACATGTGCCCCGGCACCAGCGCAAGACTGCAACGCAATCCAATTTTCCGGAGGAGCGCGGCAAGTAGCACGCTGCCGTCCACACAATTTGCCTGCGTGGAGTCCATCGACTGATCAAGAAGTCTCACGTGCTGGCTATACACTCCGTCGGTTTCCGCTGCAGTGGTGGTGATGTCGCTGTAGCGCATCGGGTGTGATTAAAAGTGGGGGAGGTAGGGGATTCTAGTTGTTCCAGAGGGTATGCCAGAGATTGTTGGATCGGAGCACGCGGAGTTGTGCGAGGCGCTGAGCGTTTTGGGGAAGCCAAGAGGTCCCAGCTTTCTTGAGACGGGCGTGGAGGACGTGTCGGTGACCGCTTTCGATGAGGCCGGAGCCAATGGG
>Ga0105054_10001986_pt1 | contig 33051 bp, 38 predicted proteins | sample BON02_FD_78091 | JGI IMG/M metagenome (GOLD analysis project Ga0105054, IMG submission 78091) | Freshwater microbial communities from Lake Bonney liftoff mats and glacier meltwater in Antarctica - BON-02 (megahit assembly) | ecosystem: Environmental > Aquatic > Freshwater > Ice > Glacier...
CCTGACCCACATATCGGATCTGGAAGCCATCACGCCGGCCGATATCCAGAGCCTGGCTCGGCGTTACCTGCGGTCAGACACGGCCTGGCGGGCCGTCGTGGCTTCGGCCAACACACCGACGCAATAGACGAAAAAAGGCCCCGGTCCTTGCGGATCGGGGCCAGTTCGCTTCTCAGGATCGTCGACAGAGCCGACAGTCTCACTCTGAACCGTCGCGGCTGACGCGCGGCTGAACGGTGGTGTTCACTTCCCTGTCAGAAAACGCGACCGCCGACGCCGCCATCGAGGGTGATCATCGCGCCGGTCAGGACAGAGCCAGCCTGTTCGACGACCTCCTCCCGATACTCGGTGTAGGTCTCCTCGCGGATCCAGGTGACGATTTTCACGCCGGCCCCGTAGCGGCGCAGCAGCGAACGCTCGTTGCAGTCGCGCTCGGCCCGTTGAGCCTTGCACTCGATCCGGCCACCGCGGCCATGCCACAGGGCCTCGCCCTTGCGGCAGTCCATCGTCTCGCCGTGACCGAAATCGACGTCGCCTGCATATTCCGCCCAGGTGATCTGAAGCCAGGCCCCGGTCAGGCAGCGGTAGAGTTCCCCCTCATAGTCGCCGTCGACATCGCGGTCGGGCCGCACCTGCGACGCAGGGTGGGGGATGTTGCGATCGTCAATACAGAAGGCGCGGATGACCACCCGCTTTTCCGACCGTCGCCGCGCCTCATACGGCACGCGGATGATCTGGCGAACGCGAGCGCCCTCGACGTTCAGGCCGCTGATCGTCGTCGGATAGGGCTTGTCCACCGTCACATAGGCCGAACCCCCGCCGCCGACGAAGACGCTGCCGCCGGCCCGGGCGTTCAGCCCGGCCCGCGCGCCGGCATTGGCGTTCAAATTAGTGTTGGCGTTCACATTGACGTTGACGTTGACGTTCAAATTGCCGCCGCCACCCCACGTAGGCGGGGGAGGAGTCTCGCAGCACGGCGGTGGAGGCGGGGGAGGCGGCGGCGGAGGCGGCGGGGGTTCGCAGCAATGCGGCGGCGGCGGTGGCGGACACACCGGCCCGCATTGCGCCGCCGCCTTGTCCGCGAACGCCGTCACGGCGATGAAACCCGCCAGAGCAGGCAGCCATGTCATGATCCGCACCCGCATGGGCCGACCTCCAGTTAAGTCCGTGCGGTCCGCGCCGCGCGCGATCCGCTTCAAATTGCATCTGAACTCCAAAACCCTTTCGTTTCCGTTTCCATTCGCCGCTCCGTCTCGCAGGCGCGGGCTTTGCGTCGCGACCGCCGGAGGCCAGAGCGATGTTTCATCCTGATACGCAGTTCCTGATCGACCACTGGACGGGGCTGGCCCGCCGAGCGTCTGTGCGCGCCGGGATTCCCGACCGCGCCGTGCTGGAACCGGATGCTCTGGGCCTGCGCCTGCCTCGCGCCTTCATCGCCGAACGCGGCGGCGATGACGCGGACATCCGGCTGGCCGGTACCTGGATCGAAGGCTTCCACGGAGAACAGCTGAAGGATCGAGACTTCCTGTCGGTCTGGCGCACCGCATCCCGACCGCTGGTGGCTGCGGCCATGACCCAGACCGTGCGTGAAGCCCGTCCCGTAGTCATCGCGGCTCTGGCAGGCGTTCTGTCAGCCCAGATCGAGGTCACCCTGGTCCCTTTCCGCGGGCCTTCGGGCGATGTGGACCGCATCCTCGGCCTCTACGCGCCTACAGCGACCCTCAGCCTGGCCGCCGACGAGCCCCGTCTGCTGACGGCACGGGTCTCTATCGGCGTGGGCGAGTCCGCCCGGCCGGCCCTGGCACTGGCGGCCGTCGGTGGCCGCCGCATAGCCTGACCACCGGGCGCATCAGACCTTCAGGTCACGGACATAGCGCTGCCAATTCTGCACATAGTGGGCGGCCGAGGCTTTCAGCGCCTCGATCTGGCCCGGTTCCAGTTGCCGCACGACCTTGCCCGGCTGTCCCATCACCAGAGAACCGTCGGGGATAACCTTGCCCTCGGTGATCAGGGTATTGGCTCCGATCAGGCAGTTCTTCCCGATCCTTGCACGCCCGAGGACCACCGACCCGATGCCGATCAGCGTATTGTCGCCGATCTCGCAACTGTGAAGCATGACCATATGGCCGACGGTCACACCGTCGCCGATTGTCAGGGGCTCGCCGGGGTCCGAGTGCAATACGCTGCCATCCTGGATATTGGTGCCGCGGCCGATGGTGATGGGATCGTTGTCGCCGCGCAGGACAGCGCCGAACCAGACGCTGGCGCCCGGATGGAGAATCACGTCTCCTACCAGCGTTGCGTTCGGTGCCACCCAGTATTCGCCCTTCGGCGGAAGCTGTGGTTTCTTGTCTCCGAGACTGTAAACATTCATCCGAACACCGTCATTTCTCAACAAATCAAGGGCTTTAAGCTCTCGTAAACCACGCTAGCATCAGAGTGTAGATGCGATTCGAGGCCGCCATTTCGGCCCCGGATTGGAAGCCGGATCAAGCCCGGTCCGGTCAGACCTCGGGGAACGTGCGTGGTGCGCTCGGTTCGGCGGACGGTTCCGCTGGAAATTGACCCTTCCTCCGACCCGGGCGGATGCTTTGCGTCCCCTGCCCCTTTCTTCCCCGTGTTCGTTCGAGGCGATGCTGTTCCGGCGTCGCCTTTTTTCATGCCCTGGAGGCGTCCATGACCAAGCGTGCGGCCATCAAACGTCAGACCCGCGAGACCACCCGTGAACACGGTGTGCTCGATTCCCGACAGTTCATGGAGGATTCCAAGGTACGCCGCCTGCCGACCCATTCCAACCAGGCGCACGGCGGGTGGTCGCCCTATCCGTCCAATGACGACCGCGACCAGGCCTATCTGAAGACGCTGAAGCCCAAGTCGGAGGGCCAGGCCGAATTGATGACTGCCATCGACAATCACAATCTGGTCCTGGCCCTGGGTCCTGCGGGAACTGGCAAGACCTATCTGGCGGTCGCCAAGGCGGTTGAGGCGCTGGAAGCCGGCAAGATCGGGCGCATCGTCCTGTCGCGTCCTGCCGTCGAGGCTGGCGAATCCATCGGCTTCCTGCCGGGCGACATGGAGGACAAGCTCGCCCCCTATCTGCGTCCGCTCTACGATGCCCTGTCGGATCGGCTGAGCATGAAACGGGTCAAGGCGCTGATGGCCGAAGGCCTGATCGAGATCGCCCCAATCGGCTATATGCGCGGTCGGACGCTGAACAACGCCTTCATCGTCGTCGATGAGGCGCAGAACTGCACCTATGTGCAGCTCAAGATGCTGCTGACCCGTCTGGGCTGGCATTCGACCATGGTGGTGACCGGCGACCCGCAGCAGTCCGACCTGCTGCCAGGTATTTCCGGCCTGACCGACGTGGCGGAGCGGCTGGCACCGGTGCCTGATATCGCCGTGGTCCGACTGGCCGAACAGGACATCGTCCGGCATCCGCTGGTCGTCAGCATGATCGGGGTGTTGTGAACCAGCGACCCTGAACGAAACATGTCCGCAGAGTCCGCCGACAAACGGGCGGACTCTGCGGACACTCCGGACTCTCCCGGACTGAAAATGGATCGCGCTCGCCGTCATTGGGACAGTCTGCCTGACCCCTGCGTCAAAATCGGTCACAGACGGGCGAACGGGGGCAATCGGCTTTGACGAGAGTGGTCAAGCCGTCGCCGGATTCACGGCGGCGGCCTTTTCCTCGGCCAATGCTATCCCTTCGAGTGAGCCGCTGGCCGGAGGCTTCGGTCGCGCGCCCATCCGGTCTATCAGGGCAAAGACGAACGGGTTCAGCGAGATCGACAGCAGGGCTGCGGCCAGGATCAGATCTTGCGTCTCGCGGCTCATCGCCCCCAAATAAACGCTCAGCGCCGCCAGAATAAATGAGAACTCCCCGATCTGTGCCAGGGCGGCGGCCACGGCAAGACTGGTCGGTCGATCCAACTTGAAAGCCGTCGTGATCGCCAGTGCCGCCAGCGACTTGCCGACGATAACGATCGCCAGCACGCCGAACACCGCCAGCGGCTCACGCACGAGGATGGTCGGGTCGAACAGCATGCCGACCGAGACAAAAAACAGGACCGCAAAGGCATCACGCAACGGCAAGCTGCGCTCGGCCGCATTATGGCCGAGAGGAGAGCTGTTCAGCACCAGCCCGGCCAGGAACGCCCCGAGGGCGAACGAGTGAAACAACTGATAGGCCACCCAGGCGATACCCAGGGCGATGGCCAGCACCCCCAGGGTGAACAGCTCCCGCGAACGGGTATGGGCGATGTGGATCAAGAGCCACGGCAGCACTCTGGACCCCACCACCAGCATGACACCGACAAAGCCGGCCACCTTGATCAGGGTCCAGCCGATTGATGTCGCGATTTCCGGCCCGCTGAACGTCTCACCCGGTCGGACCACCAGAAGCGGCAGGATGACGAGCGCCAAGACTATCACCAAGTCTTCAACGATCAACCAGCCCATGGCCAGACGACCGGTTCGACCCTTGACCTGATTTCTCTCTTCAAGCGCCCGGATCAGGACGACTGTGGAGGCAACGGAAAGGGCGAACCCCATCAGGGTCGCCTCGAGGTGACCCATGCCCATCAGCCGGCCCAGCCCCCAGCCCAGCCCAGTGGCGACCGCGATCTGCACGAGCGCGCCGGGAACGGCGATCTTGCGGACCTTCATCAGGTCAGCGAGCGAAAAATGCAGGCCCACGCCGAACATCAGCAGAATGACGCCAACCTCGGCCAACTGGGGCGCAAGGTCGCCATCAGCCACGAAACCGATTGTATTCGGCCCGACCGCGATACCTGCGACCAGATAACCGACCAGCGGTGACAGCTTTAACCGGTTGGCCAACATGCCGAACACGAAGGCCAGCACGAAACCGGCGACCAAGGTGAGAATCAAGTTGTTGGCATACGGCATCGGCGCTCCTGAGATGCAGGCGGGGTTGGCAATGCATCGAGCCTACTACAGTTGGGGCCTGCGCCCCGTTCGGGCAAGATCGGTTCCGTCGCCGTCCTCCGCACTCTGAACCGATTGCCCCTTCGCGCGCGGCTCAGGGGCTGCTAACCGCAACCTCTCCACATTTCAGCGACCCGAATGAAAATCCCACGCATCGCCTACGCCGCCTACGGCTTCGCCCTCATCGTCCTCGTTCTGGATCAGCTGACCAAGGCCTGGATCATCAGCGGCCTTGACCTGAGCGAGATGCGACATATCCAGGTCTGGCCGCCGGTCTTCAACCTGACCTGGGTCGAGAACCGGGGCGTCAGCTTCGGTCTGTTCGGCGACGGCTCAGGACGTTGGGCGCTCAGCGTGTTTTCGATCGCCGTGGCCGGCATTCTCGGCTGGTGGGCACTGAAGACCGACCGTCGGCTGCTGATCACCGCCATCGGCCTAATCATGGGCGGGGCGATCGGCAATGTGATCGACCGGATTCGTTTCGGCTATGTCGTCGATTTTATGGATGTTTCCGGCATGCATTTCTTCCTGCCGGGTTTCCTTCCGGGGTTCCTGGCCAATCTGAAGATCAATTTTCCATGGATTTTCAACGTCGCGGATAGCGCCATCTGCATCGGCGTGATCCTGCTGATCCTCGACAGTTTGCGCGCCGAGCAGGAAGCCAAGGTTGGCGTCGCCGCCGAAAAGTCGTAATCAGCCGCTTCCTTCAAGGCTTACGAGCGCGCTCCGTCCGGCGCCCCGCACTGAGAAATAGAGAACATGCGTTTCCGCACTGTCGCCATCCTGACCCTGACCACCTCGATGTTGGCACTCGGTGCCTGCTCCAGCGTTCGCTCGAGCATCGGCCTGAACAAGATCACGCCTGACGAATTCCTGACCGTCTCTACGGCCCCGCTAACCGTGCCGCCGGAATACGGCCTGCGCCCGCCGGCACCGGGCCAGCCGCGTCCGCAAGAGCTCGCGCCCGAATCTGCCGCCCGCCAGATCCTGCTCGGCCAGCGTCAGGCCGTGACCCGGTCTGAAGGCGAGCAGCAGCTGGTCGCACAAGCCGGTGGCGACCGCGCCGATCCCCTGGCCCGCTATGTCGTGGACGATGAGTTCGGCGATCTGGCGCACAAGGAAGAGGGCTGGGCCAACCGCCTGATGTTCTGGCGCCGGGACGACGCCGCGAGCCAGGGTCCGACCGCCATCCAGACCTCTGATGGTGCCGTCACTGTCGACGCTGCGGGCGAATATGCCCGCGTACAGGCGCTGACAGGCGGCCGTACCGGCATCACCATCGCCCCGCGCCGTGACTCGGTGTTCAAACTCCCCGGCCTGTAGGCCCCGGCCCTCCCACGCATTGGCACGGTCCATAGACCACGACAATTCGACGAAGATTTCAGAGACATTTCCTCGCCGATGCCCGGGATGGTTCCGGGACGGCAGGGGCGTGAACTAACGGCGACAGGGGCGACTGTAGCCTGACCGGCAGCATTCAGGCCTTGGCCGCGCCCGCCCTCAGCCCGCGTTCGGCGAGGGCGACGATGCCGACCCCACCCATGGTAAGCGCGGCACCGGTCAGGATCTGGACCGTCAGCACATCGCCCATAAAGCCCCACCCGATCAGGATGGACACCACCGGCGTCGCCAGCAGATAGGGCGTGACCCGACCCGCCTCGCGCTTCTGAACCAACCAGAACACCATTGTCGTCGCCAGGACCGATGACACCAGCCCGGCCCAGACCACGCAGGCCCAGACCAGGGCGTCGGCGCTCTGGATCGCTTCCCATTGTCCGCGTTCAAAGACGGCGGAAGCAAAGGCCAGCGAGGGCAGGGCCACCAGTGACAACAGGCCCTGCATCTTCAGCGGCGGAATCGAGGTCGTGCGCCGGGCCACCACCGTCGTCAGGGCCCAGGCACAGGCCGCACCCATGCCAACCAGTATGGCCTTCCAGTCGACCAGAGCATGGGGGTCCAGCGTCATCCAGGCGACACCGGCAAAGGCCACCCCCATTCCCAGCAAGGCAAATTTCGACAACCGTTCGCCCAACAGAAGAAAGGCGAACAGGGCCGTAAACGGCACCCACAGCTGTGCCGCGACGGAGACCGGGCTGACGTCCTGTGCCAGCCAGAAGGCCAGATAGATCAGGCCATAGTGGATGGGGCCACCGATCCCGACGATGATCAGCAAGCTCTTCCAGTTCGGGAATGGCGGCCGCACGAACGGGATCAGACAGACGGCCGCGATGGCAAAGCGAAGCGCACCAGTCAGGAGCGGCGGCAGGGTTTCGGTGGCTTGCTTGGCCGCAGCATTGTTGACGCCCCAGATCACCACCACCGCGATGATGGCGAGAATCTCGACGGGAGAGAGGGAGCTGTGCGGTTTGTCTGGAGTGATCACGCCCCGGGCTTATCGCGCGTCGTCGCCGTGCGCGAGGACGCACGGCGACACTTTGCATTTCCGAGTGTGGCGCGTCGTTCTAAAACGGAATGTCGTCGTTCAGGTCGTAGCTTTCCTTAGGGCCACTGGGCTTGTTGGCACCGCCGGTGGAGAAGCCCGAGGCATAGTCGTCGTCACCGCGCGAAGCGCCGCTACCAGCACCGTCGCTGCGCCCGCCCAGCATGGTCAGCTCGCCGCGGAATTTCTGCAGCACGATCTCGGTGGTGTATTTCTCGACACCCGCCTGTTCGTATTTCCGGGTCTGGAGCGAGCCCTCGATGTAAACGGTCGAGCCCTTCTTCAGATAGTTTTCAGCCACTTTGACGATGTTCTCGTTGAAGATGACCACCCGGTGCCACTCTGTCTTTTCCTTGCGCTCGCCGGTAGCCTTGTCACGCCACTGTTCCGAGGTGGCGAGGGACAGGTTGGCCACCCGTTCGCCCGAGTTAAGGGTGCGGATCTCCGGGTCCTTGCCCAGATTGCCGACCAGAATGACCTTGTTGACGCTGCCCGCCATCGCCGAGCTCCTTCTTCGTTCTGGCCCGCCGCGTTTCACGCCGTTCGGAGCCGATTGCCTGTTATCCGGGCCTAGCGCGCTTTCCGGTCACATGGGTCCGGTTTGTGATCGCCATCCACAGAAACGCATCTGTTCCACATTTGTTCTATTTCGTCCAGTTCATGGATTCACGGACGCAACGCCTCAGCGATACAGCAATCCCGGCAACCAGGTCGCGATAGCCGGCGCGAGCCAGATGATCGCCAGCGCCAGAAGCTGCAGGGCGATGAAGGGGACGACACCCTTGTAGATGTCCAGCGTCGTCACCTCGGGCGGGGCGACCCCACGCAGGTAGAACAAGGCAAAGCCGAACGGAGGGGTGAGGAAGGAGGTCTGCAGAACCATGGCGATCATGACGCCGAGCCACACCGGGTCCGCCCCCATGACGATCAGGGGCACCGCCACCAGCGGCACCACGACAAAGCATATCTCGATGAAGTCGAGGAAGAAGCCGAGCACGAACATCACCGCAAAGGTGAAGAACAGGGCTCCGGTCAGGCCACCCGGTACCGCCTCCAGCATCGAGGCCACCCACTCGTCCCCGCCGAGCCCCCGGAACACCAGGGTGAACAGGGCGGCGCCGATCAGGATGGTGAAGACCATGGCGGTGATATTGGCCGTGGATTGCAGCGCCGGTGCCATGGCCCGCGCCCGGTGTAGAGCCCACAGCCCGGCGATCACGCCCGCACCGGCCAACAGCGCCAGGACGATCGCCACCGCAGCCGCAAGCCAGGCGACTACGCCCGGCTGACCGATCAGGGCGGGCGTATCGACGACCAGACGCAGCGCCACCAGCAAGGCCAGCGCGGCCCCCCCGGCGAGTACCAGCCGCGACAGGACCCCCTGCGCCCGACCGGCGTCCCCCTCAAGCCGGTGCCCGGCCAGCAGGGCCGCGCCCGCCGCACCGACAGCGGCCCCCTCGGTCGCCGTCGCGATGCCCGCGAGGATGGAGCCGAGCACCGCCAGGATCAGCAACAGCGGGGCGACCAGGGCCTGCACCACCCGCGCCAGCGTGGGATAGTCCCCTTGGCTTGCAGGTGCCGCCGCGGGGCGCAACCAGGCCACAAGTGCCTGATAGGCCAGATACAGCGCCACCAGCAGCAGGCCCGGCAACAGGGCACCCGCGAACAGATCCCCCACCGACACAGCCTCGGTCGCGGCCCTGCCCAGTTCGAGCTGCGCGCGCTGGTTGGCATTGCCCAGCACGTCGCCCAGCAGGATCAGCACGATGGACGGCGGAATGATCTGACCGAGCGTGCCCGACGCCGCGATGGACCCTGCGGCGATCCGCACATCGTAGCCGCGCTGCATCATCGCGGGCAGGGCCAGCAGGCCCATGGTGACGACCGTCGCCCCGACCACGCCGGTGGACGCCGCCAGCAGGGCACCGACCAGGGTGGTGGAAAACAGCAGCCCGCCCCGCAACCGCCCGAACAGGTCGCCCATGGTGGTCAGAAGGTCTTCGGCAATGCGCGAGCGTTCAAGGATCACCCCCATCAGCACGAACAGCGGCACCGCCGTCAGCGTCGCATTGCCCATGGTGCCGAACACCCGTTGCGGGAAGGCGGCAAAATAGGACGGCTCGAAAATCCCCAGCGCCATGCCCAGCAGGCCAAACACCAGCGCCACCCCCGCCAGCGTAAACGCCACCGGATAGCCGAGCATCAGCGCCCCGATCAGCGCGAGGAACATGGCAATGTCGAGGATGCCGTGGAGGTCCATCACGGTGTCACCCCGGCATGGGTCAGATGCGCGTCGCCGTCGCCGGTCGCCGCCTCGCCGCCGGGCAGGCCGCGCAAGCGCAGCGCCGCGCGCCCGGCATGGGCCACCCCAGCCGCCAGCATGGCCACGGCGAACACCGGCATGGCGGTCTTGAGCAGGAACACCAGCGGCAGGCCATCGGTCTCGGCGCTACGCTCGCCGATGCGCCACGCCAGCTCCACCACCGGTCCGCAATAGATCAGCAGGAGCAGCATCACAGGTGCAAGGAACAGGGTGAAGCCGGCTACATCCACCACAGCCTTCGCCCTGACCGACAGGCCCTCGTAAACAATGTCCACCCGCACATGGGCATTGGCGATCAGCGCCGCCGGCGCGGCCATGAGAAAGCCCAGTGCATGGGCATACATGACCAGTTCGCTCACCTTCGTCAGGCTCTCACCGAAGACATAGCGCAGGATAACGACGCTCAGCATCCCCAGCGCCAGCACCAGCAGGCACGCCTGGGCGAACCGGCCGAGCGCCGTCGCCAGATCCTCGGCGAGCGAGATCAACGCCCGCATCACCCCTGCCACCGGCCTGCCGACCAGGGCGGTGGCCAGCGGTGCGGCCAGGAACGGTGCCAGACCGCCCAGGACCACCAGACTGATCGCCCCAAGGGGCCCTGCGATGTCCGCTGACGTCAAGGCGCGAGGTCCAGGGTCGTGGCGCGCATGGTCATATAGGCGGCCTCTGACCCGTCCACCCAGGGGCGCATGGTTCGATAGGCCTTGAGCCAGTTCTCATAGATGCGCCCGGCCAGAGGATCGGCGGCCCCCGCTTCGGCCCACATCACCCGGGCCACCCGGGCCGCCTCGGCGGTGACGTCGGCGGGAAAGGCACGCAGGGTGATGTTGTGGGCCGTGCGCAGTTGTTCCAGCGCGACGCCGTTCTGATAGGTGAACTCGCCGATCGAGGTCATGTAGCTGTCCCGGCAGGCGGCGCGCAAAATGGCCCGGTGCTCGCGGCTCAGCCGATCAAATTTACCCTTGTTGACCCCCACCGCCAGAATTGCACCCGGCTCATGCAGGCCCGGCGCGTAGTAGAAGGGGGCCTCGCGGTAGAAGCCCAGGCCCAGATCGTTCCACGGCCCTACGAACTCGGCCGCATCTATCACGCCCGACTGCAGCGCCTGATAGATTTCCCCGCCGGGCAACGCCACGGCGGCCCCGCCAAGTCGGCGCACCATCTCGCCGCCGATGCCGGGAATGCGCATCTTCAGGCCGCGAAAGTCGCTCAGACTGTTGATCTCGCGTTTGAACCAGCCGCCCGCCTGGTGGCAGGTATTGGCCGCCACCATGGGCACGATACCGAAGCCCGCTCCCAACTCCTCCCACAGCGCCTGCCCCCCGCCGTGGTCGAGCCAGCCCAGCTGTTCCATCGCAGTCATGCCGAAGGGTACGGCGGTGAAGAACGGATAGGCGGGGTTCTTGCCCTGCCAGTAATAGTCCGCGGAATGATAGAGATCCGCCGAGCCCGTCGCGACCGCGTCAAACACCTCGAACGGGCCAACCAGTTCCCCGGCTGCATAGACCTTGATGTCGAGGGTGCCGCCGGACAGCGCCAGCGCGTTCGCGGCAACACGTTCGGCGGACACGCCGAGCCCCGGCATGCCCTTGGGCCAGCTGGTCACCATATTCAGACGCACCGCGCCCACCACTGCCCCCGCCGCACCCTGCCGGGCCGTCACCACCGGTCCGGTACCGGTGCCCGCCATCCGCGCCGCAGCCACGCCTGCTCCGGCCCCGGCGATCGTGCCCACGGCAACGGCGGTCAACAGGCTGCGGCGATCCATCGGCGGTGTCCTGACAGGCTTTCAAGCAATGCTAAGGCGGGCTCTGGACGGATGACAATCGGGGTCCGGTGCAGTCGCTCCGCCCCGGCGGTGAACTCGATGACTAGGGCGACGGTGGCGCTGTCGGGTCCGGCTCGGTCGTCGCCGACACCGCAATCGGCGTACCGTCGATGGCGCGCTGGATGGCCCCGGGCATGGCCAGCCGACCGTCGCCGGTTCGGGCCATGAAGTTGAACCGACCTCCATCAAGTGTCTTCGAGAGCCAGACCCCCTCGCGGTCGATGAAGATGAACTGGCCCTGGTAAGTGCCGGTGATCTCCTGGCGCCCGCTACCCATGCGCAGGAAGCGCAGGCGGACCTCTTCCAGCCGCGCCGCGCAGAATTCGATCTGCGGCTGGTTGTCGGCCACCTTGTTGAACCGGGGAGGCTCACCTTCGTTTCCGACTTCTATGGCGTAGCAGACGCCCCGGTCGAACGGGGCCTCGATGGCCTTCTCGCAGGCGACCAGCGCAAACGCGCCCGCACCGATGATCGTGATTGCAGCGAGTCTCATCAGCGCAGTCCCGGGAACTGGCAACTGCGATCCTGCTCAGCGAGAGTCCAGAATCGGCTGTTGTCGGATGATTGTTCGACCCGGCGGGGCACGAGCCTGAGGGTCGTGTCGCCCCAGCGACCATACAGCGCCTCGCCCGGCCGCACACAGGTTCCAGCGTAGAGCGCCTGGACGCAGGCGTTCAGACCCATGTTTGACGACAGTGTGCGCCAGTCAGATCCGGTGTGGCGCAGGCAGCTGGAACCAGATGCGGGCTGGACCGACGGCGCGACCGGCTGCGATTCGGTGTGGGCCGGCTTGGCCACCTCCGTCAGTTCGACCGGCGGCGCACGGGGCGGCGGGGCGAAGGCGGCGGTCGGAGCCGCCGCAAGGGCACCGGTCTCGTCGATGCCGACATCCAGAGCGTCCGTGGCCAGTCCATTGCGCCGGGCACAGTCCGTCAGGGTCGCCATACCGATATACTGACCATCGACGAAGCAGCGCAGCTCGCGCGTGGTGTTCAACTCGGGAGCGTCGGCAACCGCGACCGTCAGTCCGCCCTGGGCCGCCGGCGGCGGTGCCGAAGTCCGGTCCCGACCGCTGCTGATAATGATCAGGGCGATGACCACGGCCGCTACGACGGCCAGGCCGGCACCGATGGCGATCAGAAGACGATTGTCCTGGGGCATGAAGGGCTCGCGCGGATGGAGCTTCCAATAACCCCTTAGGGGCCTTCCACGTCAACGACCTTCGTCGCCGGAGGCCCTATCCGCCGAGCCGGGCCAGCGCAGCCTGATAGTTGGCGAGCTGAGCCGTCAAATAGGCCGGGGCTGCGCCGATGGGTGCTGCGGCTTTGATGGTTCCGGACGCAAGTCCACGATATGCGCTCCGCACCGCCGTCATGGCGTCCTGCAGAACGGCCACCGAGGATTTTATCTTTTCCGACCCGGCGAGGGACAGGGATTGAGGCAAGGCCAGCGCAAAGGTCTTGACGTCGCCGGCAACGCCTCTTGGCGCGACGATCCCCGGAGAGAGGCCCAGAGCCGCAAGCGCGTCGCGTCCCGGTTCGCCACTTGTCAGAAAGGCCCCTTCCCGCCCCTCCCGAGGGACGATGGACAACCGCTGAAGTCGACCGCTCATCAGGTCTGTTCCAACGGCCCCCGTCACGGGATCCATGACAACGGTCACCTTGAGCTGGCCGAACGAGGCCTGTTCGATCTTCCGGGCCAGGGTCTGCAAAGTGTCCCTGGCGTCGATGGTGACCGTCCGGGCCCGGCTGCCGTCTGCGGGCGTAACCGTGAAGCGGTCTCCGGGTCGCAGGGCCGTGACGGTCGCCAGGAGCTTGGAGTCCCCCGCCGAAACCAGACCCTGGGGCAGGCCCAGACGATCCAGAACGCTCGCGCCTCCGGTCGCCACAGCGAGACTGAGGGGCGACGCCTGCTGCTCCGCTCCCGGCCAGGTCCGGGTCCATTCGATCGCTCCGGTCAGCGGGTCGAGCCGGGTCAGATAGCCCTCTCTCGGATCATCGTCCTTGGCGTCAGTTGGACGCTCGGCGAGTCCGGTGACCCAGACCTTCCCGTCATGGACCTTCATATCCGACGCGCTGTCGTCGCCGGCTCCACCGAAATAGGTCAGCCGATCCGCTGCGCTCGCAAACAGATCGGCCTCCAGTACTGCGACATAGGCATCGACCCCGCCGGAATGCGCCGTGTTCACCGTCGCGATGTTCAGATCGGGATTTCGGGTCGTCCCGGTCAGCACAACCCGACCGCCGGCCACGGCAAGCCCGGTCACGTCACCGCTGGCGGCTCCCAGATCCCGGGTGGCCGACAGACTCGGCGCTCCACCGCTCGTGGAATACTGGCGAACAACCACCCGACCACTCTCGACCCCGGCGGTATAGATCGACGAGCCCTCGATGGTCATGGCCTTGACGCTGTCATCGGCAGCTGTTCCGAACTGGCTGATCGACACTGCGGTCGCGATCATGGGGGCCAGGCTGTGGGTCCGAGTGGCCGTGAAGCCCTGCAGATATCCATCCCAGCCTCCGAGGCCGGAGGCTCCCGGCATGGCCGATTTCGAGCGTCCGGCCACATAGACCTGCCCGTCCGCTCCGAACGACACGGCCGTGGCCTCGTCCGCCGCCCTGGCACCCCGCCGCTGGGTCCAGAGTTCCGCGCCGGTGCCGTCAAAAACGGTGACGAAACTGTCGGCCAGTTCGGCGTCGGCGACCTTGACCCCCGGTTCGAGAGCACCGGTGACCGACCCGGCAACCGCCACACGTCCATCAGCGGCGATCGCGATCGCATAACCGCTGGCCTGATCGGCTGCGCCCAGCATCCGCGTCGCCACAAGGCGGCCGGACGGGTCAAACTTCATCAAGGCGACGTCGCGTTCACCCTTGATCGGCTGTTCCCCCGCCGCAGACTCGACATCGGCCACTAACCAGAGCGATCCATCCGCCGCGACCGCATTGGCCCGAACCGTCTCGACCCCTTTCGGCAAGGCGGTCTGCGAGGCGCGTCCGGGGACCCAGCCCGTCTGGACGCCGGTTTGTACCGGTTCAGGCGAAGCGCCCCCGTCACTCTGGAATTTCAGGAGCTGTTTTCCACCGCCCGTACCGGACGCCTGGACGACATAGACGGCGTCTGATTTCTGCGGCGCATCGAACCGCACCGACTCCACACTCGTGCCTTGGACCACAAGCGCCCACTGATCGGCGCGGTCGGGCAAGGTGATGGTCTTGGTGCCGACCGTGAGGGTGCGGGGCTCACCGGCGACCTTTTCCCGTCCGAAACGGGTCGCGACGCCGGCGTCCGTCAGCTTGCTGTTGATGTGGGCGATCACATCGTCCAGCGTCCGGGTCTGCTCTCCCATATCCGCGAGATCAATCGACACCGTATTGTCGCCGTTGAGCGTTCCGATGGTGATGTCGAATCTGACGTCGCCCTCGAAGGCGGCGACCGGTGAGAACAGCGAGCCGTCATGAACGGGTCTGGTGACGATACGGGTTGTGTCACGCGGCACGGCTGCGGTGGTTTTCGCAGTCGTGGTCGAGGTGCCCTGCACCATGCGGATACCGTCGAACTCAGCCGTACGAAGATAGTCGCCGACTTCCGACAACCCGGCTGTGAAGCGCTGACGGATCAGGGCCGCCTCGCTTGTCCCGACGCCGCGCTGGTCCGCACGGTTTGCGAGGGCCGTCAGCGCGTCGAGCCCCTTATAGAGGGCGAACAGTTTTCTATAATCTGCCGATGCCCCGGGCAGATCGAGACGTTCGGCCCCTTCATTGATCAACCGTCGCCCGGCGAGCACCGCTCGCACCAACGCACTCGGCTCGGTGACCTTGACGCCAGCCGCCCAGGGCGCGGTGGGCTGTTTTTTCAGCGAACTGGTGCCGGCCGAGACTGCGCTGAACGTTGCGCTTGCGCTCACGCCCGCCCCGAATAATCCGAGTAGATAGCTGTTGTTGATCACAGACGGCTCCAGCCAACCACTATGACGGGCCAACCGTAACACGCCCTTAACGTCAGGCTACAGAGCGACATCCAGCGCGACTCAGGGAACTATGGCTTGGCGTGCTCGTTATGTGCGCGCCTGGTGAGGAGGACGCTATGAGTACCGCCTTCGTCAACGCTTTGAATTCGCTGCTTTCGCTGTATGGACTTGGATCGCGAACCGGAAATCGACGGCGACCTGTGGCGATCCAGATCGGACCCTCCGGCGTGCGTCGATCAGTCTAGCTCCGGAACAGCGACAGAATAATCTGCGGGGCCTGATTGGCGATCCCGAGCGACTGCGCCCCGAGTTGCTGCTGCACCTGCAACGCCTGAAGCCGTGCGCTTTCCTTCGCCAGATCGGCGTCCACCAGCTTGCCGATTCCCGTTTCGATCGCGTCCATCAGCTTGGTCACGAAGATGTTGTGGGTCTCGATTTGCTTGGCCTGTGAGCCGAGGGTAGCCAATGCCGAGTTGACGGTCAACAAGGCCGCATCAACGGCCGCGAGCGCAGTTGTCGCATTCGCCTGTGAAAGCAGGTCCACTGTCGACAGACCAAGGCCCGCCTCGGTCATGTTCTGCGGGTTGATCGTGATGGTATCGACGGCGTCAGCATTGGCGAGGAAGGCCAACGGTGCCGTCAGGGAGTTGTCCAGCAGGTTTACCCCGTCAAACGAGGCGCTGTCGGCAAACTGCTGCACCGAGCGGACGAGACTCTGGAAATCGTCATTGTAAGCGGCCCGCGATTCAGCGGTCTGGGAAGGATCCGAGGCCGCCACGGCCTTCTGGCGCATCTGGATGATCAGATCAGAGATCGATTCACCGGCCGCCAGGCTCACGTCCGCCACCGAGGTGGCGCGGTCCAGACTGGTCTTCACCGCCTCGAACGCTCCGAAATCGGCGCGCTGGTTCTGTGCAATCGCCCAGACTGCCGAATTGTCCTTAGCTCCCTGAACCTTCAGGCCGGTGCTGATGCGGTTCTGCGTCGCCGCCATCCGGTCGTTGATCTGGTTCAGATTCTGCAGCGCAATTAGCGCGGAGGCATTTGTATGGACGCTGTTCGACATGGCTTTCGCCCCTGGATTCGGTACTAGCCAACTTACTCAGCGAGTCGTGAGCGTATGGTTAACGCAATGTGTCCGGGCGCGCTGTTGCGGCCCGGCGTCACTCAGTATGAAACGGCCCGTCAGACGGTGGTGTTGATCACCGCGCCCGTGCCGTAGTCGTCTCTCTGCCTCAGTTTGAGGACGTCCTCGCTCGGCAGTTGCCGGACGATTTCGCCGGTTTCAAGATTCAGAGTCTTGTAGACAAAGGACCCCGCACGGGGACCCTGCTCGATTACCAGCCGGTAGCGGGCCAGGCGTTCGGCGTCTGATGCGGCTCTGGAGTTGGCTTCGTCGTCAGCTCCGGACTGCAGTGGCGTATCGGCTACGAGAGCCGCAACCGCCCGTATGGTTGTATCTGCATTCATCTCCTGAACGTCGGCGGCTAGGCCGGCGTCTCCCGTTTATTGGTGCCCGGAGGCAGAGGCGGAGCCGCGAACGGCTCCGCCTCCTTCCCCGTTCCTTAGCGGAACAGGCCGAGCAGGACCGAGCTCGACTGGTTGGCGATCGACAGGGCCTGCACACCCAGCTGTTGCTTGGTCTGCAGGGCCGTCAGTCGGGCGCTTTCCCGAGCCAGGTCGGCGTCGACGAGATTGCCGACCCCCCGCTCAAGGGCGGCCTGTAGCTTGTCGTTGAAAGCCAGAGACCGCTCCGTGGACTTGGACGAGGTGCCAAGTCCCTGCAGGACGCTGACGGCCGATGCGATATCGGCATCGATTTGTGCAGTGGTCGCCACGCCGGTGACCGTGACCGTAAAAGCGCTCAATGCGGCGGTGCCGTCGAACACAGCTGCCGCTTTGGCCGCTGTGACTTCGGCCGACAGGGCCGTGAGATCGGCGTCGCGAGCGGCGCTTTGCGGACCGGCGGCGAGTTCCTTCATCTGACGCAGGGCGTCCATGATGGTATCACCAGCGGCCAAGCCGACATCGTTGACGGACTGGGTCCGCTGCAACGTGTTCCGGGTCGTGTTGAGCACGCCGACGTTGGCTTTTTGGTTCTCGGCGATGGCCCAGATGGCACCGTTGTCTTTGGCCGAAGCGACTTTCAGGCCGGTGCTCACGCGGTTTTGCACGCTAGCCAGCTCGCGGCTGGTCGCGTTCAGGCTTTGCAGCGCGACCATGGCGCCGACGTTCGTGTTGATACTGTTAGACATTTTGTCTGTCCTTTTGTCTTCGACATTTCCGACGCCGTTTTGGCTGCCGGGAGCGTTCTGCCCAGGTCGTTCGGAGCAAGGACGGGGCCACCCATCAGGGTCTCATGCCAGAACTCCGGTCGTTGATTTTGCTACGTTAGTTCTTGTTCATCACGTTGTTCGCCCGGCAGAATGTGCCGGGTTTCGGCAGGTTTTGCCGGGTGGTCGGCAGATGATGCCGGTCCCCGGCGGGCGTCGTCATCCAGCGGAATAGACCGGGCGCTGTCTCCGGATTTCCGTTCCAGGACTGCAATGACGAAGGACCCCGCGAGGGGGTCCTGTGTTCAACAAGCAATGGCGGTTCCGATGCCCGGAGGGCAGAGGCGGAGCCGCGAACGGCTCCGCCTCTTTCTCCATTCCTTAGCGGAACAGGCCTAGCAGGATCGAGCTCGACTGGTTGGCAATGCCCAGGGCCTGCACCCCTAGCTGTTGCTTGGTCTGCAGAGCCGTCAGTCGGGCGCTTTCCCGAGCGAGGTCGGCGTCGATCAGATTGCCGATCCCGGTCTCCAGCGCGTCTTGCAGTTTTTCGTTGAAGACCAGCGACCGCTCCGTGGACTTGGATGAGGTGCCGAGTGTCTGCAGGGCAGTGATGGCCGACGCCAGATCCGCATCAATCTGGCCCGCAGTCGGTGCCGCAGCGATAGTCAGGGTCAGCGCCGCGCTGAGTGCGTTGGTGCCGTCGAACGACGCGGCCGCTCTGGCAGCGGTGACCTCGGCCGACAGGGCCGCGAGATCGGCATCCCGGGCTGTACTCGCCGGACCAGCGGCGAGCTCCTTCATCTGGCGCAGGGCTTCCATGATGGTGTCACCAGCAGCCAGACCCACGTCGTTAACGGACTGGGTCCGCTGCAACGCATTACGGGTTGCGTTGAGCACCCCCATATTGGCTTTCTGGTTCTGAGCGATGGCCCAGATGGCACCATTGTCCTTGGCCGACGCGATGTTCTTGCCGGTGTTCACGCGGTTTTGCGCGACATTCAGCTCGCGGCTGGTCGCGTTCAGGTTCTGCAGCGCAACCATGGCGCCCATGTTCGTATTGATGCTGTTAGCCATTTTGGCTGCCCTTCTGTCTTCGACATGTCCGACGCCGTTTTGGCTGCCGGGAGCGTTCTGCTCAGGGTCTCAAAGAGCAAGGAAGGGGCCACCTGTGAGGGCCTCGAAACACAGATTCGGCTATTGATTTTGTTGTCTTATTTTATTATCTTGCGATTTTCGGGCGGCAGAACTTGCCAAGTCCCGGCACCTTCTGCCGGGTGGTCGGCAGGTCGTGCCTTTTCGCTGGGGTTCCGGAGCCTGTTGTCCGCGGATCGGACCCTGATCGATCACCATGGCAAGGTCCAAAGCCTTGGCCGTCGGGCCGTTTCCCTCCGCCACCGGTCCTGCATCACCCGCTCGGCCAGCAGGGTGTCGACCGCCAGCACTCGAGCATTGTCGCAATCGACCAGCCGCACGCCTCGCTCGATATAGGCGACCTCAAGATCTGCCAGTGTCGGCGTCTCGGGCAGACGCTCCAGCACGCAGGGCGTGGCGGCCGACGGGGGCAGGGTCAGTCGAGGCAACTCCACAGACGGCGGGGGCGAGGCGGCACAGCTCGCGATCATGGCCGGCAAGGCGAGCAGCGCGACTCGGGTCCAGCAGGGTTTCAGCATCATCGGAATTCCTGGCCTGTATCGCGGTTCGCGTCGTTGTTCGCGCGACCGCGACAGTCTGTTGATGGATTTCTTCGAGACGGCGGGCCTGGTCCGCCGCAGCCTCGACCTCGAAGCGGCGCGCGATGACGTCAGAAACGGCCACAGACGACCGGGCTTCAGCCTCTCGCGGCCGGCGCTCGGCAAGCCCCAACGGGTCCCAGCGAAAGCCGAGCCCATGTAACCCGATCAGGGTCGCGCCCAGTGCCGCCGCCGTGACCAGCCCCCAGCCCCAGGGGGTCAAGGTTCGCAGAAGCGCAGGGACCCTCACGGGAACACCCTTCGGTCCAGCTCGAAATGTGGGCCGTCTCTCAGGCTGGTGCAGTCGCCACCCCAGACGATCGCTGTCCCCTGACGCGCGGCCGCCGCCTTGAAAGCCGCCGCGATACGGGGATACAGCGGCCAGTCCCATCGCACCTGACCCTCGATCAGGGCCGCGATATCAACCGCATGGCCGGTCAGGTGGCGCGACCGTTTTGTCCGGCTGGCACCGGCGCGCATCAGGGCCGCCTGACGCTCGGGCGTGCGTAGTCCCTCGGTCACCATGAAGTCCACAGGGCTCAGGGTGGCGGCTTCCCGTACCAGGCTGATCAGACGCGGATGCACCCCGGCCAGCCGCTTGATCGACCGTTCCGACAAGCGAAAGCTCATTACCGCTCCTCCCCGCCCAACCGGGGCCGCAGCACCGACAGCGTGGTGATCAGCTGCTGGGCCGTCGGCGCCACCAGATAGAGAACGAGCACGAGTGCCAGCAAGGCCATCAGCGCCTGGGCCAGCCGCGGTGCGGCCTCCGCCGGCGTGACGGCGATCAGCCGATCAAGCAGCAACCAGGCCGCACCGCTGGTCGCGAACACATACAGCCTGCGCCAGAGCCACCGGCCCCCGGCCAGCAACAACGGGTCGGAGGGAGGAGGAACGCTCATCGGTCATCCTCCGGGTCATCAAGGGCGGCGGCACCGCGCCGCCAGCCAGGGCTGGCGTGGGCGAACAGGTCGGCGTCGGTCAGGCGACCGGGGCTGTCCCAGGTCTCCTCATCCAGCAGCCATGGTTCGATACGATCAGGATTATGGGTCATGGCGAGGCTCATCCGACCGCCACCAGCCAGACCACGCCCGGGGCTCCGGCACCGCCGACACCTCCCGCCGAGATACCGGCTCCGCCACCCCCGCCGCCGCCACCCGCCGATCCGCCAGCGGCACCCGCATGGCCAGCGCCGGACGTCACTGCGCCGCCGCCACCCCCGCCGCCTCCGGCCCAATAGAGCGAGGGCTCGGGGCTCGCAGTGCCCGCTGAGCCCGCCGCCCCTGTTCCGCCCACCCCACCTTGAGCCTTGATCGCCAGAGCACCGCCGTCACCACCGGCGCCGCCCGCCCGGGCCACGCCCGCGCCGTCGAGACCGCCGCCCGCACCGCCGCCGCCCGATGCATCTGGCCGGTCAAAGCTGCGGCCGACCGCGCCCGTGGCGGTGACGCTGGATGAACCGCCGCCGTTGGAGTTCGGTACGCCCGCACCAGGCAATCCCGCCGCGCCACCAGTGCTATCGCCCAGACCCCCGCCGCCGCCGCCCGTCGCCTCCAGTAAAACCGTGACCCCCATGGAGAGGAGGCTGCTGTTTCCTTTGGAGCCAGCGGAGTTGACCACGACCGCACCGCCTGTGGCCACAACCACTGTCAGGGTTCCGTCCAGCGCCTCTGCGGGCCATTCACCCCGGCTGATCCCACCGGCCCCGGCCCCGCCCCCGCCGAAGCGCGAGCCGGACGCCCCGAAGGCACCGGCACCACCACCCCCGCCGCCTCCGACCACGACGGCCTCGATGCTGCGCGCCCAGGCGGGCACGGTGTAGCTGTCATTGGCGCTGAACACCGTCACGGTCCGACGGCCCGCGCCGAGCACAAAGGTGGTCTGGCCGCTGGTACGATCAACGGCAAAGGCATCATGCCAGCTCGACCCGTCGGCGCTGACCTTGAGTCTCAGATCGTCATCACCGACCAGACCCAGCTCCGCCCGACCGCCATAGCCGCTCTGCAACAGCTGTGAGAGGACGTCACCCGGCCCCTCCTTGTTGAGCGTTAATCTCAGATCACCCGTACCACCTGACCCTGTTTCGAGCGCGGTCCAAAGGGCGGCGTTCAGCCGGGCGGCGAAAGGGTTGGCGTCGTCCGCTGTCGTCCCGATCCCAAGCCGGCTCAGCGCCTGCGCCACGCCCAGTCGGGCACCAAGCGTCACCCAGTCGTCGCCGTGCCGCACCACGACCTCGTCGGCGTCCAGCACCAGAGCGGTAAGGCCGTCCGACGTCGCGACCCGAGTCCAGCCGCCGCCTTCGGCCCGCAGCAGTGCGCCTTCGGGATGCGCGGTCCACTCCGCGCCCGTCGCCCCGTCCGGAAGGATCCACAGGGCACAATCGTCCGGGTCTGCCGGCTGGGCCGTGCTCGTCCGGCTGACCACGGCTGTCAGGACCAGGGCGTCCAACCGGGTCAGGGCCTCGTTGAGGGTGACGTGCTTTTGCATCTGCCCGGCTGCCAGATACGGCAGGGCCAGCCGGGCGCTGTGATCATCGCTCATGAATATCTCCGAAATCATGTCGGAGATCAGTCTGGCGGGACCGCTGACTCAGGTGGGTTGATGACGCTACCTGCGACATGAAATGCCGTACAATCAAATAGATGATGCGGCGGAATATGCTGACAATCGGCGAAAGGGTAGCGAGGAGACCGTCGTTGGAAGGGCTGGACGATCTCCCCGCAGACGGGCCCGCTGGCTGTCAGGACCAGGCGGCGCAGTTACGCGCGACCGCGACCGAACCCGTCAGAAAAGCTACGCCGTATGTTCGCCGCTGGATGCGGGTCAGAGCTGCTGCATTTCGCCTGAGGCGACGACCGGACCGTCCGGCCTGTTCTGCGCGGGGGTATGACCGGGTGCCTCCATAGAGACGGCGACCGCGTTAGCCACTCCGGCCGGGCCGGACAGAGCCCGCCCAAGGCTGTGGCGCGAGGTGGTCGAACCGTCGATGGCACCGACCAGCTGGACCCCACCCTCAGGCAGGACCAACCAGAGGTGCGGCACTCGATTATCGCCCGCCATCTCTGTGGTCGGGGCCAGATAGAGTTCGCCGGTGCCGGTGTCATAGGCCAGCGTCATGGCCGCAGCACCGCTTTCCAGCGTCAAGGTCGCAACCCGCATAACCGCCGGAGGTGGAGCCGGGGTGGCGATCGGCACGGGCACCGGTTGGGCCAGCAGGACGATCACTGCCGCCACGCTGGCGGCCAGCAGCCCCGTCGATCCGATGGCCCAACGGCGCCAGAAGACGATGCTGTTGTCATTCGCGGCGGCCGGCGGGGTCAGACCTGCCTCGACCCGCGGCCAGACCCGGAACGAGGGTTCGACCGGCGCGATCCCATCGGCCAGTCCACCGAGACGTTCGTTCCAGGCCTCCACGTGCGCGGCAAAAGCGGGATCGGCAGCCGCGCGCGCGCGGGCCGCAGCCTCGTCCCCGGGTGACAGAACACGCAAAGCCAGTTCCCCGGCCAAGGCCAGGTCCTCGTCCATGCGGCCGATATCAGTGGGATCGGTCATGATTCGAGACACACCCTCAACCGCAACAATCCGCGCCGGATCCAGCTTTTCATCGTGCCCAGCGGCACATTTTCGCGCACCGCGAGGGCATCATAGGTCACACCCTCGATAAAGGCTGTGCGGATAGCGCCACCGGTTCGGTCGTCCAGCTGGCCGAGGCAGTCGTTGAGGCGGCGCACGTCATCTCCGGTCTCCAGCGCTTGGGCGGGCGACGGCGCATCGTCCACGATGACGGTCACGACCTCGTCGATCGGCGTCGATTTTCGCATGACCGCGCCTGACCTGAGCCGGTCAATCGCGCGGTTGCGGGCGATGGTCACCAGCCAGGTAATGGGGCTCGCGCGAGACGCATCGAAGCTGTCGGCCTTCCTCCATACGGTCAGATAGGTGTCCTGCAAGACGTCCTCGGCGATCTGTCGGTCGGCCAAGATACGCAGGGTCACGCCCAATAGCTTCGCGGAGGTCGCTTCATAGACCCGGCGGAAGGCAGCGCGGTCTCCTTCGCCCGTGCGGCCGAGCGCCAGTGCCAGTTCATCTCGGGTCAGGATCGCGCTCATTCAGATGTCCGGCAAAGGGGAGAACTGACTTGGCGGCGACCGCGGGACTTCGTCAAGTCGTTCAATCGTGAAGATAGACAATGCGTCGCAGTCCGGCATCGCGACTCATGTCAGCGACATGGCTCTCATGGGCACCGGAGGCCCGTGCCTCCCGCTCATTGGCCTCGACCCAGTGCGTGCTCTCGATATCCTTCTGCAGCGCCTTAGCCGCCATCAGGTGGCCCGGGAACAGAACATCGACAACGTCCGGCGCGAACGGAATCACCTCGCCCACCGCCGTGGTCGCCGTATCGAGGCCGAGGTAGCCGACCATCCGCAGCAGGGTGGCTGGCGTCGCGCGGGCCTGAACACCCTGCACCAGCAGCCAGGCCGCAGCACCCACGCTGTAGACGGTGCCGACGACCGGTATCCAGGTCAATAGTCCGTCCAGTCCGATACCGAACGGACCAATGCCGACCACCCGGTCAGAGAGCTTCTTCACGCCCTCGACATTCGACCAGATTTTCTCGATATCCGCGACGGACCGTCTGGACATGTCTGCCCTCCTGAAGCGAGACTCCAACGCACCATGACGAACCCCGTTCAACCGGAAAGGCAAGGTCCGCGTTTCAGATTGCCTGTCTGGACGCGACGGCAATGGCTTGAAGCGCTGCTTATCCTTTGGCTGACGCCGGTCGCGGGCGTTACCTTGCTGGTGCTTGCGGGTGTCGACAACCGCGCGGTGGACCTGCTGGCCCAGTTCACGGCCCCTGGGCTGATGGCGACCGTGCTGCTGACCGTCGGACTCGGGTTGTTGCGGATGAAGGTCCCGGCGGGTCTGGGTGCCTTTGCCAGCCTGTTGCTCTTCCTGGCCGTCTGGCCACAGTGGTTTCCCAAGACGTCGGCTCCTGATCCCGACGCGGCCATCGTGCGGATATATTCGGCCAATCTGTTCTATCTGAACAATGACACGGCCCGGATTCGACGTTCGATCGAGGCGGCCGACGCCGACATCGTCGTCCTGATCGAACTGGCCAGCGATCCGGCGCGGGATATCGACGACCTGCTGGCCGGCTATCCGCACCGCGCCGCCTCGATGCGGCTTGACCAGACCCGCGGGCCATCGCGGTCAGTTGTCGCCTCGCGCTGGCCACTAATCGCGCGGGATGATCCGCCGGACGGCCTGCACGCGGTGACCGCGACGGTTCGGACGCCACTGGGACCGGTCAATGTCATCGGCGCCCACCTGACCCGTCCCTGGCCGTTCCAGCCTTCCTGGGGCCAGATCAGCCAGACCATGGCGCTGGACGCGGTCGTTGAGGGCCTCGAAGGTCCGGTTGTGATCGCTGGCGATTTCAACAGCGTCTCCAGCGCCCGTATCGGCAAACAGATTCGGCGGGACATCGGCCTGCGTCCCGCACCCGGCTTTCCCGGCACCTGGCCCGACAGCCTGCCGTCGGTTCTGGGCATAACCATCGATCAGGTTTACGCCTCGTCCGATCTGGCCTTCGTCAGCCGCCGCCTCGGCCGCGCCATGGGATCGGACCATCGCCCGGTGGTGACCGAGATCACCCGCACGGCGGACTGACCAGGGCAGCCAGTCGTTCGGCATGCCCATTGGACGGAAAGTCGTCGGCGATCCAGCTCTCCTCAAACGCCTTGAGCAGACGCCCTGTCTCCGGCCCCGGTTCGACGCCCAGCCGCGCCAGTTCGCGGCCACCGACCGGCATGGCGGGCCGCTGCCAAGCTTCTACCAGTCCCAGCAGACGGCTCGCAGTGGCGGTCTCGGCGGGAGCCTCCGTCCATCGCCGGCGCACGGCATCGGCGACCGCCCGGGGGCCGTAGCGATAGGCGACGACGCGGACCTCGGCATCGTTCATCTTCAAGCTGACGAAAGGCGCAGCCAAGGCTGCTGCGGCCAGTCGGTCACGGGTGGCGTTGGGAAACCGGAGGCGCGCCGACGCCTCTCTCACCACGCGCTCATCGGTCGGACACAGCGTCATCAACCGGATCACCGGGTCGGAACTCTGCTCAACGGCCACCTCGAAAAGCGGGCCGATCGCCGCTTCCGGCAGAATCTGCGCCAGCACCCCGGCATCGGCCATCGCCTCCATGGCCACGCGGGGATCGGGTGCAGCCAGCAGAGACATCAGCTCCTTGGACACCCGCTCGGCAGACAGACGGCCCATACCGGGTGCCAGGGTCCGACAGGCCTCCAGTGCCGCGGCGTTGGGCTCGCACCGGCCATACCAGGCGAAGAAGCGAAAGAAGCGCAGGATGCGCAGATAGTCCTCGCGGATGCGCGTCTCGGGATCACCGACGAAGACGATACGGCCCGCAGTCGCATCGGCCACACCCTCACCAGTTGGGTCGAAAACCCGGCCATCCCCGTCGGCATAAAGGGCGTTGAGACGGAAATCGCGCCGCGCGGCATCCTCGGCCCAGTCGTCGGTAAAGGCCACTGTGGCGTTTCGGCCGTCGGTTGAGACGTCGCGGCGCAGGGTGGTGATCTCGAACGGTTGGCGTTCCAAGACCGCGGTTACCGTGCCGTGGACGATGCCAGTCGGCACGGCCTTCAGCCCGGCGGCACGGATCGCACGGTCGGTCTCCTCGGGCGTCAGGGTCGTGGCGATGTCGATGTCGGCCACCGGTACCCCGATCAGGGCATTACGAACGCAGCCACCAACGAACCGGGCGCAGCCGGGGCCGCCCACGGCCTCCAGAGCCGCCATGACAGCCTGGGTGGCAGGAGCCGTCAGCCAAGGCTGGTCACCAAGCCGGATCACGCCGCATCCTCCGACACGATATCGGCGGTGAAGTCTTCACCATACAGCCGCGCCCGCAACGCCCGCACGATCCCCGCCGTAACGCCCCAGATGTAGCGCTGCTCATGGGTGATGGCCCAGTACCAGCGGCGCGGCTGACCCTCCCGGTCATAGGAATCGCGGCGATGGTTGGCCGGGTCGATCAGGAAATCCCACGGGACCTCGAACACCTCGGCGACCTCGGCCAGCGCCGCCTCGGTCCTTGGCGTTTCCCGCAACCAGCCGACCACTGGCGTCACCAGAAAGCCGGTGCCGGTTTCATAGGCATCGCCAACACCCAGAACCTCGACCACCGCCGGGTCCAGCGCCACCTCCTCGAAGGCCTCGCGCAGGGCGGCCTCGACCACCGTTTCGCCGGGGTCCAACCGCCCGCCGGGAAAGGCGATCTGGCCGCTGTGGCTGGCCAAGGTGTCGGCACGGCGGGTCATCAGCACTGTCGCCCCCTCCAGCCGCGCGATCACAGGGATCAGCACAGCGGCAGGTCTCAGCGTCCGCCCGGGCCGATCGGCGTCGGGGTTGAGGTCAAAGTCCGAACGCGACGGGACTCGATCCGGCATCCAGTCACCGGCCGGCTCCAGCCGTTCGACCAGACGATCGCGCAGCGTGGCCAGACTCATTCCACACCCGCCCCGACCGGACCCAGCGCAAAGGCGACCCCGCCGGATCGCACGGTCAGCCGATCGTCCTCGACCCCCGCCATCTCGACCAATTCATAGAAGACGGACCGGGAAATCCGCGCCCACAGATCGGCGCGGACATGCACCGACGGAGACGGCTCACCGGTCTGCGGATCGGTTTCAACACGAATCGAGTGCTCCGGCCCGGCCTCTGCCTCGTCACCAACGTCGGTGGTAAAGACCAAAGATTCGCCCCTCTGAGTCACACTTACGGCTCGGAACGGCAGGTCCTCGACCCGGATCGACAGCTTTTCGCCCGGTGTGACCAGCACATAGCCGTCGTTATCCTTGCGCAGGACGGTGGAGAAAAGCCGCACCAGTTCGGCGCGGCCAATCGGCGAGCCCTCGTGCATCCACAGACCGTCTCTGCGGATGACGATATCGATCTCGCCGCAGTGTGCCGGATGCCACAGGTGCACGGGCGGCAACCCACGCCCCGGTGCCTGGTTCGCCGCCGCCGCGACGCCAGCCAGTCCTGTCTTGGTGTCGGAAGGCTCGACCATGGGTCAAACCTAGGCTGCGTCGTTCGGTTCGGAAAGCTGCCCGGTGGGGTCAGGCGGACAAACCGCTCCGTCCAGCTCGTTCTCGCCCCGCCACAACACACGCCGCTGATCCACCGGGCCAGGCAGGCGCACACCCGGCACCGGCCGAAAGCCGAATCGACCGAAATAGGGAAGATCGCCCACCAGCAGGATGCCGGTCTCGCCGGCTTGATCGATACAGGCCTGCACCAGATCAGCACCCAAGCCTGCCCGACGACAATCGACCAAAACCGCGATCGGGCCGAGAAACAGCGCCGGCGCTCCGCCGACGGTGATCGCCCACAGTCGAACCGAGCCGATGACCTTCCCGTCCTCGCGCGCTACAAAAGCGGCAGCGATGCGCGCCCGCTCCCTCAGCCGTTCCGCCGTCTTGGTAAAACGACCGGGGCCGAAGGCGGCCAGCACCAGTACCTCGACCGCCGCTGCGTCAGCAGGGACTTCGATCTCTATGCGCAAGGGCGCGGGTCTGGCGAGGGCATCGAACATGTGGGCGCGCAACTAGGGCTCGCGGGGCCGCGAATCAACCGGCCTTTGAAAAGTCCGGTGCCCGTTTCTGGCTGAAGGCCATGAAGGCCTCCATGGCCTCGGGGCTCGACATCTGGCTGCCGAAAGCCTCGCCCTCACGCTGCATCAAGGCCCAAAGCCGTTCTGCGTCACGCATCAGCCGTTTGGTCTTGCGAATGGAGTTGGGTGCCCGCGCAGCCAGTCTGGCGGCCAGATCGGCGGCGACTGCCTCGACCTGATCCGCCGGGACCGCCCGGTTGGCCAGCCCCCAGGCCGCCGCCGTGCGCCCGTCGATGGGCTCACCCAGGGCGAACAGTTCGAAGGCCCGTTGATGGCCCAGCACCGCCGGCAGCAGCATCGACGACGCCGCCTCGGGGGCCAGCGCCAGATTGATGAAGGGGGCCGACAGCAGGGCATCCTCGGCCACCACCACCATGTCGCAATGCAGCAGCAACGTCAGACCAATTCCAACTGCCCGGCCCCGCACCGCCGCGACCGCCGGCTTGTCCAACTCGGCCAGAGCCTTGAGAAAATGAAACACCGGTGCATTGATCACCTGTCCTCCGCCCTGCGAGCCTAGGGCGATAAAGTCGGCGATGTCGTTGCCGGCCGAAAAGCTGTCGCCCTGTCCCTGGAACATCAGCACCCGCACGCCATCGTCTGTCCGGGCGCGTTCGGTCGCCGCAGCCAGAACGGCGTACATGGCCTGGGTTATGGCGTTCTTTTTTTCCGGTCGTGTCAGGGTGACGGTCAGGACGCCGCCCGCCAGCTCGGTCTGAATATGGTCGGTCACGCCGCCTCTCCCCGTTTGATCATGGTCCACCAGTCTACACCGTCTGAATCCCGGACCCGGCTCACCTGACCCCGATGCAGCAGATAGTTCAGATGCGCGATCGCCTCGCCCGTGGCCATACCCCGCACCCCGTCCCCAACCGGGCGAGCGAACAGGGCACCGAAGACATCGACCGCCCGTTTCGGCGTCTGCAGAGTCTTTTCCAGCCGTTTCAGCGACACCTGGTGGCCCCGGATCAGGGCATCCAGCCGCGCCTGAACGCCATGGAAGGGCTCGCCGTGCGAGGGCAGGATCAGGCCGTCCTGCGGCAGGGTGGCCTTCATCCGTTCCAGCGACTCCAGCCAGTCACCCAGCGGGTCGGCCTCGGGCTCGGTCGGCCAGACCGATACATTTGAGGATATCCGCGGCAGGATCTGATCCCCGCCCAGCACCACGCCATCAGCCTCGCGCCACAGACAGGCGTGTTCGGGGCTGTGCCCCTCGCCGACGACCACCCGCCAGTCCTGACCGCCGATGCTTAACCGGTCACCCTCACGCATCCGCACATAGCCGACGGGCATGGGCGAGACGGCCCGTCCGAACTGGCCGAACTCGCGCCTGTAGGTCTCGATCTGCGCCTCGTCCCAGCCAGCGGCGCGATAATGGACAGCGCCCGCATCCGGAGCCGGCTGCCCCGTATCGGCCAACAGCATCCGGGCGGTGACATATTCCACCCGCGTCATCACCAGTGGCGCACCCGTCCGCTCGCACAGCCAGCCTGCCAAGCCGATGTGGTCGGGGTGCATATGGGTGCAGATCACCCGTGTCACCGGCCGACCGCCCAACGGCCCGGCCAGCAGGGCGTCCCATCGGTCGCGAGAATCGGGAATGTTCAGCCCGGTGTCGATCAGGACCCAACCTTCTCCGTCCTCGACTGCATAGACATTGATGTGGTTCAGGGCGATCGGCATCGACAGCCGCATCCACAGCACGCCCGACGCGACCGCAACGGCCTCGCCGAAGCCGGGCGGGACAGGATGCGGATAGGTCAGGCCGCGCCCGTCGCGCGTCGTCTGATCCATTTCCGCCGGGAGATCGCCGTCCGCCAAGTCAGTCTCCAATTGCAACTGATTTGCTTGATAGCCCCTAGCAACCACCTGCGTCCAGCCGTCTGCGGTCGCATGGCTTGACCCCGCCACATCGGCCCGCCAAGGGTTGGACTAACGGTTTTCCTATCCGGAGTGTTCTCGTGTTCTACAAAAAGTTGCTCACGCTCGTGGGCGGTGCTGTCGCCCTCGCTCTGGTCGCGACCCTGCCCGCCTTCGGCCAGGACGTCCCTGACAATCCCAACCCGGGTGGCAGATCGGAATCCGACCGCGCTTCCGGCAGTGTCCGGGGTGAGGGCGTCCTTCCCGGTCGCATCGGGGGCGGTCGTCGCGACACCGTTCAGGACAACCGTGCGACCCGCCAACGCGCCGCGCCGCCCCCGGTGATCGCGACGCCTGAGGAAATCAAGGCTGCGGCCGAGGCCCTCGTGATTGCCACCAGCACGAATTGTCAGGTCACAGAAGCCGTCCAGCCCGGCATCAATGCCGAACTGCAGAAAATCTATGAAGCCGCGTGCGCAGAAGGTCCCGGGTATATCATGATCGCCGCGACCCCGCCTCAGGCCTTTGACTGCCTGGAGTTGGCCGGCACGGCTGCGACCGCCCGTATGCGTGATCCTGCCGCCGACGTTGGTCAGCAGTGCGCCCTGCCCGCAAATCTGAACGGCCTGGCCGTCATCGGCGGCTGGGCCCGCAGTGTCGGCGTCACCTGCACGATCGATGAGGCCGTCGCCATCGGCAAGAGCGACGCTGACAACATCGTCTATGAGATCGGCTGCGCCGGCGCGGACGGCTACTGGCTCGAACGGGTCGGAACCGGCTGGGACCTCAAAGCCTGTCTGGAGGTCGCTTCGACCGGCGGGACCTGCCGTTTCACCACGGGCCAGGAACAGGCTGACAGCTTCGAGACCAAACTGGCCGGCACCGACGCCGCCGGCTGTGATGTCACCCGCGTCCGCCTGATGGGCTCCAACAGCAACGGTCGCTTCTACGAAGCCAAATGCGCCGCCGAGGGCGAGGGCTATATCGCCCGTATCAGCAACGAAGACTTGGCCCAGCAGATCTATCCCTGCGCAACCGCCCAGCGGATCGGCGGCGGCTGCACCTTTACGCCGGCTCCTGCCCCGGTCGAGTAGTTGATCGGTCATTGAATGAAGACGATGCCCCGGGGTTCGCCCCGGGGTGTTTTCGTTTGGGCGATCCCGGCTTCACAGACCGCCCCGATGCGCCGTAAGCATGGCGGATGCGTATCGCCACCTGGAACGTCAACTCGGTCAATGCCCGCCTGCCGACTGTGCTCGCCTGGCTCGAGGCCGCCCAGCCCGACGTGGTCGGCTTCCAGGAGATCAAATGTCTGGACGACAACTTCCCCCGCGAGGCCTTTGAGTCGCTCGGCTACAACGTCGAGACCAACGGCCAGAAGACCTACAACGGCGTCGCCCTGCTCTCGAAATATCCGCTCGGCGATGTGCGGCGCGGCCTGCCCGGCGTCGACGCCTCGGGCTTCGAGGCCGAGTTCGAACAGGCGCGCTATATCGAGGCCGTCATCGAATGCCCGCGCCCCGTCCGCGTCGGCTGTCTGTATCTGCCCAACGGCAATCCGATCGGCACGGAGAAATTCGCTTATAAACTGGCCTGGTTCGACCGGCTCCAGTCCCATGCGCGCGACCTTTTGCGGCACGAAGAGGCCTTCACCCTTTGCGGTGACTACAATGTCATCCCGACGCCCGACGACGCCCGGGACCCTGCTGCCTGGACCGGCGACGCCCTGTTCCAGCCCGGGAGCCGCGCCGCCTTCCGCGCCCTCAACAACCTCGGCCTGTCCGAGGCCGGGGCGCTGGGCAAACAGCCGCCCGGAACCTTTACCTTCTGGGACTATCAGGCCGGGGCCTGGCAGCGCGACCACGGCATCCGCATCGACTTTCTCCTGCTGTCCCCCCAGGCCGCCGACCGTTTTGTCGGGGTCGAGACCCATCGTGACGCCCGCGACATGGACAAGCCGTCCGACCATGTCCCGGTCGTCGTCGAGCTGGAAGACTAGACCGTGGCCGACACGCTCAGGGTCATATTGCTGGTGGCGCTGGCGGCGGCGGCCCTGACCACAGGCGCGCTGGTTCTGGCCTGGTGGATGGAGCCCGTCCGCCGCATGCGCCGGGCCCTGCTGAAATCTCTGGGTACCATACCCGAGGCCGAGGCCCTGTCGCCCGCCGAGGGCCGCGCGGCCGGTCTCGACTTCGACGGGGCGCAGGTGGCGGTACTGTGGAACCGGGGTGGCTCGGGCCTGGTCTATGCCTTCGAGGAAATCGAGGGCGGCGAGATCATCGTCGACGGCCACGTCGTCGCCCGCGTCCGCCGCGGCGAGGCCCGCAAGGCACTGGATCTGCTGGCCCCCGACGCCGAACAGGTGGTGCTGCGCCTGATGTTCGCCGACGCGCGCCACCCCGAGTTCGAACTGGCCCTGTGGGACGCCACCCTGCGGGTCCAGACCAGTTCGCCCGGCGAGGCCCTCCGCCTCGGCCGTCGCTGGCTGTCGCATCTGGAAGCCCTGCTGAAGGGCTGAGCCAAACGGACCCTTCCTCCCGCGCCCGCGTGAGGCTAGAACGCCCCGTCCCTGTTCCCGAGTATCTGAGGAGCCCCCGTGGCCCGCCTGTTCGACGCCTATATTATTGCTGACTGGACCGCCGCCGAGGGCAAGAAGCTCGGCGACAGTTCCGTGTGGATCGGGGTGGCCAAGCGCGACGTGCGCTTCCGCCTCTACAGCGAGACCCACAATGTCGCGACCCGGGCCGAGGGCGAGGCGATGCTGGCGACCCTGCTGGCCGAACACCGCAAGCGCGGCGACCGGGTGCTGGTCGGCTTCGATTTCAATTTCGGCTTCCCCACCGGCACAGCGGCACGGCTGAGCCTGACCGGAACGCCGTGGTCGGCGATGTGGAAATTCCTCGCCGCCAATGTGGTCGACAAGGCTGACAACACCAACAACCGCTATCAGGTCGCGGCCAAGATCAACCGCCTCATGA
>Ga0105054_10001989_pt1 | contig 33008 bp, 26 predicted proteins | sample BON02_FD_78091 | JGI IMG/M metagenome (GOLD analysis project Ga0105054, IMG submission 78091) | Freshwater microbial communities from Lake Bonney liftoff mats and glacier meltwater in Antarctica - BON-02 (megahit assembly) | ecosystem: Environmental > Aquatic > Freshwater > Ice > Glacier...
AGCTGTTTCTTCACCGCAAATATAAGCACCGGCGCCTAACACGCCATAAATGTCCATATCGACGCCACTATTAAATAGGTCTTTACCCAGCAGGCCAGCTTCATAGGCATCTTTCAGCGCTTGCTCGAAGTGCTCGAAAGGTTCGTGATGAAATTCGCCACGCAGATAGTTATACGCCACTGTTGCGCCCATTGAATAGGCTGCAATCGCCATGCCTTCAATCACTGAGTGCGGGTTAAAACGTAAAATATCACGATCGTGGCAAGTGCCTGGTTCGGACTCGTCCGAGTTGCACAATAGATACTTTTGCACCGGCGCAGAACGCGGCATAAAGCTCCATTTCAAACCGGTTGGAAAGCCCGCACCGCCGCGTCCACGCAGGGCTGAGGCTTTAACAATCTCAACAATTTCAGCAGGATCGGTCTTCTCGTTGAGGATTTTTTTCCAGGCCTGATAACCATCGATTGCCAGATAGGTATCCATCGACCATGGCGTTTCGGCGTCCAGCGTGGTGAAAACGACTTTTTGTCCGTTATCCATCAATCCAGCCCGTCCAGAATTTTGTCTATTTTTTGTGCATCAAGGTTTTCATGGTAATGGCCATCGACCATCATCATCGGCGCGCCCACACAGGCCGCCAGACATTCTTCTTCCACGATCAGAGTAATGCGGTTGTCTTCTGTGGTCTGTCCCATTTTGATGCCGAGCTTGTTTTCAATGAGGCTGACAATATTTTCAGCGCCATTGAGCCAGCAGGAAATATTGGTGCATATATTAACCTTGTGGCGACCTACCGGATGGGTCTCCATCATCGAATAAAAGCTGGATACCTCATAAGCCCAGATCGGCGGCACTTCTAAATAATCAGCAACCGCTTCGAGCATATCTTTATTCAGCCAACCCCCATTCTGATCCTGCGCAGCGATCAACGCCTGAATAAGGGCGGAACGTTTGCCTTCAGGTGGAAACTTGCTCAACCAGTGATCGATTCTCTGGCAGGTCTCAGTGCTCAAAAGCGTTTTTTTACCAGCAATAAATTCAGCTTTATGGCTCACTAGCGATCAACCTCACCAAATACAATATCCAGAGTCCCCATCATTGCCACCACATCGGCCAGCATATGACCTTTAACCAATTCGCCCATTGCCGACAGATGAGAAAAGCCAGGCGCTTTTAAATGCACGCGGAATGGCTTATTGGCACCATCGGACGTCAGATAACAGCCAAACTCGCCTTTCGGTGCTTCAACCGCAGCATAGGTTTCTCCCTTGGGTACGCTATAGCCTTCGGTAAATAATTTGAAGTGATGGATCAAAGCTTCCATGTCACCCTTCATTTCTTCTCGGGTTGGCGGAATGACTTTGAAATTTTTCAGCATTACGTGGCCAGGGTTGGCTCGCAACCAGTCCACGCACTGCAATATGATTTTTGCGGATTGACGCATTTCTTCGATGCGCACCAGATAGCGGTCGTAACAATCACCATTGACGCCAACCGGGATATCAAAATCCATTTCGTGGTACATGGCGTAGGGTTGCTTTTTACGCAAATCCCACTCGACGCCGGAACCGCGCAGCATCGGGCCGGTAAAGCCTAATTGCAAAGCGCGCTCGGGTGAAACCACACCGATGTCAACGGTACGTTGTTTCCAGATACGGTTGTCGGTCAATAGTGTTTCGTATTCGTCAACTTTGGATGGAAAATCCTTGGCGAAAGCCTCAATGAAGTCCAGCAAAGTGCCATCACGCCATTCGTTTTTGCGTTTGAGCTTTTTGCCCTTGCTCCACGGCGACTCTTTATAAGCCGGGACTGTATCCGGCAGATCCCGATAAACACCGCCCGGGCGGTAGTAACTGGCGTGCATTCGCGCACCAGAAACTGCTTCATACATGTCCATGGTCATTTCACGTTCACGGAACGCGTAAAGGAAAACCGTCATTGCGCCCAGATCGAGGCCACTCGTGCCGATCCACATCAGATGATTTCCCAAGCGGGTAATCTCATCAAACATGGTACGGATATACTGCGCCCTGACAGGTGCTTCAATACCCAGAAGTTGTTCGATAGCGCGCACATAAGCATGCTCATTGCACATCATCGAGACGTAATCGAGCCGGTCCATATAACCGATAGACTGATTGTAAGGTTTGCTCTCAGCCAACTTTTCGGTACCGCGGTGCAACAGGCCTATGTGTGGGTCTGCGCGTACAACGGTTTCGCCATCAAGTTCCAGCACCAGGCGCAATACGCCATGCGCAGCGGGATGCTGCGGGCCGAAGTTCATCGTGTAATTGCGAATTTCAGACATGCCTAATCAACCTCACTCGCTTCAGCCCCACGTGACTGTAATTCGGCAGCGTCATCGGCAGCCTTGTCAATGTCATCCACCTGATAACGTGAATCATCGCGAATAACCCGCGGAACCAGTACGCGCGGCTCAATTTCAACGGGTTCATAGACTACCCGGGCTTTTTCTTCATCGTATCTGACTGTTACGTTGCCAATCAGTGGGAAATCTTTTCTGAACGGATGGCCCATGAATCCGTAATCAGTAAGAATGCGGCGTAAATCCGGATGGCCGTCAAAAACGATACCGAACAAATCAAATGCCTCGCGCTCATTCCAGTTGGCTGAGCTCCAGACGTCCACCAAAGATGGCACCACCGGCATACCTTCATCGGCAGCAAATGTTTTGATCCGCAGGCGTTTGTTGTTGGTGATTGACAGCAAATGCGCCACCACGCAAAACCGCTGGATCATTTCTCCCGCTTCAGGACGCGTCGCCCAATCAAAGCGGCCCGGCCCCAGACCTTCAACACCACGACTGAAGCCTTCGTGAGTTGCATCTTCGGTATCCCACTCGTCCTGACCATAGCTGAGATAGTCAACGCCGCACAGGTCAGTCAATTGAGTGAAAGCAAACTCAGGCTCATCGCGCAAGGCCACGGCCACGGTACCCCAGTCGTCAACCGGCACTTGCATGGTGACTTGACCAATTGCGGAAGTGCTGATTTCCACCTGCTCACCAAAACGCTCAAGCAGCACATCAGACAATGTTTTAATCATTGGTATCATAATGTTACCGGTCGTCTGCAGGGCTGGAGATTGCCGGGCGAGCGATTGCCGGGCGAGCGATTGTATTCGTGCGGCGAATTTTTTTCTGCAGTTGTAGAATGCCGTAGATCAATGCTTCTGCAGTGGGCGGGCAGCCGGGCACATAGATGTCAACCGGCACTATGCGATCACAACCACGAGTAACAGCATATGAATAGTGATAGTAACCACCACCATTGGCACAGGAACCCATGGAGATAACCCACTTGGGCCCTGCCATCTGGTCATAAACCCTGCGCAAGGCGGGTGCCATTTTATTAACCAGCGTTCCAGCCACGATCATCACATCAGACTGACGCGGACTGGGGCGCAATATCACCCCATAGCGATCAAGATCGTAGCGGGCCGCGCCGGCCTGCATCATTTCTACTGCGCAACAAGCCAGGCCGAAAGTGACCGGCCACATGGAACCGGTTTGAGCCCAGTTAACCAGCGCATCCAGTGAAGTGGTCACAACGCCACGGTCGAGAATCGGGTTGCTATCAGCGCCAGGCCGAAGTATATCGTCGATCTCGCCCAGTTCGGCTGACCGATCCGGATACATTATTCCCATTCGAGCGCTCCCCGCTTCCAAACAACGATATAGCCGATCACCAACTCTGCAACAAACACAAACATCGCAGCGACACCAAACATGCCGAGCGAATCAAGCGCAACGGCCCAGGGCAGGAAAAATGCAATTTCAAGATCGAAAATGATGAATAAAATAGCTACCAGGTAGTAGCGCACATCAAATTTATTGCGACTGTCTTCGAAAGCATCGAAGCCACATTCGAAAGGTGCCAGTTTGTCGGCACTGGGATTATTGGGGCCAAGAAGACCACCAAGAACCACCAGCACGATTCCTATAACTGTAGATACACACAGAAAAATCAGAATTGGCAGGTATTGTGCTAGCATGCTCCGTTCTCGATTTTCGGGTGACTTATCTTACCACCCTTTTTTTAATTAATTGGTGCCCAAGGCCGGACTCGAACCGGCACGACTTGCGTCACTACCCCCTCAAGGTAGCGTGTCTACCAATTCCACCACTTGGGCAATACGTTTTTCCTGATGCCAAACGGTCGATCAGGAATCATTTTTCCCGCCGGCTTTCGGCTGCGCTGAATCAGGCTCTTCAGTAGCTTGATCCGTTGTAGTCTCTATTGACGGCAAATCACCAGTCGTTTGAGGCTGGTCAGCGGCTTGGTTGTTTGCATTCAATGCGGCATCAACCGCAGGTAAATCAGAGGATTGGTTGGCTGCTGGATTAACCGGAGCAACAATTACGCCATCTGCAGGTGCTTCAACACTTGCCGGTGAGTCGCCCATCACGCCCAGGTCTGTTTCAGGCGAAACGCTCATGCGGGAAGCCATTACTGCCATGGTCAGGCTGATTAGACAAAATGCCGCCGCCATTACCCAGGTGCTGCGTGAGAGAAAATTGCCAGCTCCGCGCGAACCAAAAACAGTACCAGATGCGCCGCTACCAAAAGCTGCACCCGCGGTTGCGCCTGCGCCCTTCTGGATCAGAATAAAAACCATCATTGCAATGGCAATGAGTACATGAAAAATGTTTAAAACCTGCATGTGCTTTCCGTATTTTACGCGTTGCTTTACGCAACGGCGTTGTAAATGGCGAGGAAATCATCCGCTGTTAGCGAAGCCCCTCCAACAAGTCCGCCGTCGATGTCACTCTGGGCAAACAATTCAGCGGCATTGGAACCTTTCACACTGCCACCGTAAAGAATCTGTATTTGACCGCCTATTGTAACATTGAGCGAAGTCAATTTGGAACGGACAAATGCATGAACTGCCTGTGCCTGTTCCGGGCTGGCGGTTAAACCGGTACCAATTGCCCAAACCGGCTCATATGCAATCACTGCATTTTCAAACGCTTCAATACCAACCAGTTCGATGACTGCATCCAGTTGCCTGGCCACAACACTCTCGGTCTGATTGTTTTCGCGCTCCTGCCGGGTCTCGCCAACACACAATACCGGCGTCAACCCAGCGTCAAGCGCTGCTTTAAAACGCCCAGCGACATCCACATCGCTCTCTGCGAATAAGGCGCGGCGCTCTGAATGACCAACCAGAACATAGCGACAACCAAAATCCAGTAGCATCTTTGCGCTGGTTTCCCCGGTATAAGCACCCTGCCCATTAGGGTTGAGTGTCTGTCCACCATATTGAATGTGGCTATCAGCCAACAATGACTGGGTTTGCGATAAATAAGCAAACGGAGGGAATACGGCGAGATCAGCTTTGCCATCGGCAGAACTACCTGCCAATAACCCTTCCAGCAAGCCGGCAACCATGGTTTTTGAACCATGCATTTTCCAGTTTCCTGCAACCAGTAGTCGTCTCATTGTCCTTTCCTGCCCGGCATTGCCTTTGACCGCGCGCAAGCATACCGATGCGCCACCCACTTCGCAAGCACAAAGCCCCTGAATATTGCCCGCCGCTTTTGCAGTAGCTCTGCAGTAGCCTGGCGTTTTTGTAGTAGCATGGCCACATATTGAATCACAGCGGAATAAATATGGATACTCGACAAGCGGCCCAACACACAAGCGGGCAAACAGGCTGGGCATTGGTCACTGGCGCATCAGCTGGAATCGGTGCAGAGTTTTGCCGGCAGTTAGCGGCGAAAGGGTTTTCATTGGTTCTGGTAGCTCGCCGAATCGAAAAATTGCAAACGCTGGCGGACGAACTCAAAACCAGCCAAAGTAATGCCGGTCATCCTATTGAATGCATAATCATTCAAGCTGATTTGTCAGACAAGACCGCCAGTCAACACATCGTAGAACAGCTCGATGCCAACAATATTGAAATAGATTACCTGATTAATAACGCCGGTTACGGTCTGCCCGGTAGCTTTCATGTACCAGACTGGAAGGCGCACGAAGATTTCTTACAGGTAATGGTAACCGCCGTGTGTGATCTTACTCATCGGTTGCTACCCGGCATGCAATCCAGACATCGTGGCCAGATTGTGAATATCGCCTCTGTAGCAGGCCTTATACCCGCTGCTGCCGGCCATACTTTGTACGGTGCAAGCAAAGCCTTTTTAATCAAGTTTTCGGAATCATTGGCACGAGAAAACCGCAGCAAAGGTGTAAAGGTAACGGCCCTGTGCCCTGGCTTTACCTACAGCGAATTTCATGATGTGAATAACACCCGTAAAGGCGTCAGCCAATTGCCGGATATTATGTGGCTGGAGGCTGACTTTGTGGTGCGCGAATGTCTGGAGGCGGTGGAAAAAGAACAGGTCCCCACTATGATCGTGCCTGGTCGGCAGTACAGAACGTTACTCTGGCTGAACCGCTATATGCCCTGGTTGGCCAATATGTTGATGAGTAGAAACAGCAGTAAATACCGAACGACTGATTGAGCTCGCTGATATGCGATTCAGGTTTCGGTTAGAGGTTTACGCACCAATTCTGTGACGCTTAGGCCGAATCTACGGGTTCATACTCAGGCAACCACTTGGCCAACGTATGGAACATCTCCATCACGTTGATGGGCTTGGCCACAAAATCTTTCATACCCGCCTCAAAACAGGCTTTACGGCTTTCTTCAAAGACATTGGCAGTCATCGCCAAGATCGGGAGATTCTCTTTTCCCGACATGGAGCGGATCATACGCGTGGCCTTCAAACCATCCATTACGGGCATCTGGATGTCCATCAGGATCAGGTCATAATCATTGCTGCGCACCTTTTCGACAGCCTCCTGGCCATTTTCCGCCGTATCCACAACAAGTCCCGCTCTGCTGAGCATCGCTACCGCCACCTCCCTGTTGATGGCATTGTCCTCTACCAGCAGAATGCGGCAACCTTTGTGGTGCTCGGATAATCCTTTGGCTGCACTTTCTGGTTTTTCTAAGCGGGTAGTCGCAATCTGTTCCTGACCAGGCTTCAACCGGGCAGTAAACCAAAAGGTGCTGCCTTTGCCTGGTTCACTTTTCGCCCCGACTTCGCCGCCCATCAATTGCGCCAGGCGTCGGGTAATGACCAGCCCTAAACCAGTTCCACCGTGTTTTTGCGTAGCGGAATCATCGGCCTGCTCGAAGGGTTTAAAAAGGTTTGCCAACTTGTCGGGCTTGATACCGACACCCGTGTCTGTCACTTCAAAGCGTATTAGAATCCCGTCACTGTTTTCATCCAGCCTGGCAGAGCGCAGAAAAATGCTTCCCTGCTGAGTGAACTTCACGGCATTGCCGACATAATTGATTAAGGCCTGACGCAGACGGGTAATGTCACCCCTGAGCCGACGAGGTGCGTTGCCCAGGTCTGTTTCAAAGGTCAGATTGCTGGACTCTAGTTGCTCTTGAAACATTGGCTGAAATTCATCCAGGAAGTCGCCCAGATCGAAATCCGATTCATCCAGGGTTAGCTTGCCAGCCTCAATCTTGGAAATATCCAGAATGTTATTGATGACCGACAGCAAGTGCTGGACTGACACCTCTATCTTGTTCAGCCGTGCTGTCTGTTCAGGCCTCACACTGTCTTGTTGCATCAAGTGAGTGAGTCCAATGACGGCATTCATGGGCGTGCGGATTTCGTGACTCATAGTGGCTAGAAATGTACTCTTGGCTTGATTGGCTGCTTCAGCTCTAAGCCGAGCCTCTGACAACTGCTCTGTTCGTTCCTCCACCAGTTGCTCCAGGTGGTGGCGATATTTATCCAGTTCAGACTCTGCTGCCTTGGTCTCTGTAATGTCCCGTATTACCCCGATATAACCCAATATTGAGCCATTCCCCTGGCAGGCAACGGTCCCGAGTGTTTGCCCGACAAATATGTCTCCATTTTTTCGTCGGTAATTCAGCTCATAGGGGCCCATCATTTCTTCCGAACACATATTGAAAACAGTGCGACCCTGGTGCTCATACTCTTCTTCGCTTTCATAAAGTATGCTTGTCGTTTTCCCCGCAAGGTCTTCAGTGGTGTAGCCGAACATTTTCTCCACACCGGCATTGGTGGAAATTATCCGGTAATCAGCGTCAAAATAAACAATCGCATCAGGCATGCTGTTGTAAATGGTTCTGAATTTCAAAGACTGTTGTTCAGCCTCCTCCTTGCGCTTTTCTGCAGCAAGTTGAGCCTTCTGCAACGCAACTATCCACTCTTCGCGCTCGCGTATTTCCCGGGGCACCCAATAGCGGAGAAGGAGGAAAAGGATTAAAAGAGCGGAAGCGACATTGAACAGTTTCGGAATTACGAGTAAATCGGGTCGCGCAAGAACATCACTGATGCCTTTTGGTAATAAGCCATACAAAGAATTGAAATAGAGTCCGAAATAAGTGCTCTCAATCACACTCCTGAATGCGTCAATAGAAAGAATTAAGAGCAGAACAATTACGGTTCTGCCTGAACCCTTTAACTTTCTTAATTTGACCATGTAAAGCCAAATAATGATCAACCATAAGACCACTAAAACCCAATATGAAAACGCTGCGATATAGTCAAGCAATGTGTTCCTCCAAACTTTTTTGTACCGATTTCAAAATTCAGAGATCAGGCTCCGTGGTCAATTCTTTGTATCCCATCTTTCAAGAACAACAGATTTAATCATAGGCGTATTATCACTGTTTATCTATTTATCACTGTTTAGCTATCACGATTACGAGCTTTTCATTGCTTGCTATTTTTTGGCAGCTTAGCTTTAATAAGATATGGCTTCGGAATGGCAAAACCAAACGTTCCATGCAAAATAGAATCTTGGTAATCTGTCTCATATTAGGCGCTGCCCTTGTTTTGGGTGTGTTTGCGGTGCTGCGCTTGTATGTTTACCCCGAATTTGAAAACTTTGAACAGCAACAGAGTCTCGTCAGCCTGTCCCGGGTCGAGCGGGAGCTGGATAGCCAACTAAAATCTATAGCTACATTCAACATGGAATACTCCCGGTGGGATTCCACATATGACTACGTTCAAAACCCCGCTAACTACCCCGGTTTCATAGAGAGCAGTGGCCTTACTCCCGAATACCTGGCGGACGCTGGTATAGAATTGTTGCTGTTTTATAATCAGCAAGGGGCTCTGGTTTGGGGCAGTCTTCTAGATTCTGAGGACTCACGCGAATTGCAAGTTGAAGAAAGCTTTCCGGTTTTGTCGCCAGACCATCCCTTGTTGTACCACCCGTCGACAGAAGACAAGACAGACGGGTTCTTCAATTCACTGATCGGCACAATGCTGATAACTTCACGTCCTCTCATCAGAAGTGATGGCGCCGGACCAGTGATGGGCGCGGTTGTGGCCGGACGCTATCTTTCTGAAAAACTGGAGATGGAGATATCCGAAACGATTGCAGCACAATTTGATGTTTATCCGGTTGAAGGCCCGAGTCTTACAAGCGGGGTTCGGAACGCGATAATTAAGCTCGCCGAACCGGGAGTTTCCACTTTCACTAGCAGTGACTCAGGGTTTATAGTCACTTACAAAGTTCTGATCGACGTGACCGGTTCCCCGATAAAATTGATGTCAGTGTCCTCGCCGAGAATGGTTAGTGAAATTGGTACCAATACAATTGCTCTGGCACTGACAATCCTGTCAGCGCTCATTTTCGGGTTCATATTGATCGAGTTGTGGCTTATACGCCGAGTGGTCATCATGCCAGTCATTGCATTAAAAGATCACATCGCGAACACACGTGAATCCGGTGATCTTTCCATTCCATTTACTCATAAGCCCCAAGATGAAGTTGGTACGCTGGCAACTGCATTTTCTGAGTTGAAGATGAATCTGAAACAAACCCATAGCCGACTCAATGAAACCCATGTCCGACTCGAAGAGGCCCGTGACAAGGCCCTCATTGCTGCCGAAACATCGCGGAAAAACGAAAGACTGCTAAGCGATGTGCTCCGGATCACCGGACTGGGGCATGCCCACTGGAATCAAGTCAAATGGGAATATATCAGTGTTTCCGAAGAGTATGCACATATCTTCGGCTATACAGCAGAGCACTTCCTCAAGCGCTACCGGACTCAGGAGCAGGACATGGCGTTGGTACACCCGCAAGACCGTGCCGACGTCCGAACCTTTAGCGCACTCGCGAACCGCGGCGGGCTGACCTGTGATTATCGCATTCTGCACCGGGATGGAAGCGTGAGACACGTCAGGGAAATCATTTCGGATAAGATTAATCAGGACGACCAATTGCTGGAGTCGAGAACTACCCTGCAGGACTTCACAGAGCAGAAGCAGGTTGAAGTTGAATTACGTGCCGCCAAGGAATCGGCTGAATTTGCCGGTAAGGCCAAGAGCATGTTTTTGGCCAACATGAGTCACGAGATCCGCACCCCCATGAATGCCATTATCGGGCTGACCCACCTGCTGAAACGCACCACCCTTGAACCGGAACAGCTATCAAGTCTGAATCGGATTGATGAGTCTGCCAGCCATTTGCTGTCGATCATCAACGACATTCTGGATCTCTCCAAGATTGAGGCCCGCAAGCTGAGCCTGGAATATTTGGATTTCAATCTGGATACCGTTTTGAGTCATATCCAATCGATCATTAAAGAACAGGTCAGACTCAAGGACGTGGTTGTTGAAGTGGATCTGGGTGACACGCCTGTCTGGCTGCGCGGTGACCCGGTCCGTCTGCGGCAGGCATTGCTCAATTATGCAGGCAATGCGATCAAGTTCACCCAACGTGGGTCCATCATCCTGCGGGTAAGAAAACTGGCAGAGGCCGGTCAGGGGATTTTGTTGCGGTTTGAGGTTCAGGATTCAGGTATTGGCATTGAGCCCAGCAAGTTGTCGCAATTGTTCGACGCTTTCGTGCAGGCCGATACCTCCACTACACGGGAATACGGCGGCACCGGTCTGGGACTTGCCATCACCAGTCACCTGGTCCAATTGATGGGGGGTGAGGTGGGTGTAGAGAGCGAATTGGGTCATGGCAGCACATTCTGGTTTACTGCCAGGCTCGACCTGGGACAGGCAGGCAGTACGCCTCAGCCGCCGGAGCAGACCGAGAGCGCCGAATTGCAACTACGGACCCACTGCGCCGGCTCCCACATTTTGCTGGTGGAAGACAATCTCATCAATCGTGAAGTGGCGAGGGCCTTATTGAGCAGCGTGGGGCTGTTGGTGGATCCGGCAGAAGATGGTGTGGTAGCCCTGGCAATGATACAAGACGTTGCATACGATCTGGTATTGATGGACGTCCAGATGCCAAGAATGGACGGTTTGGAGGCCGCGCGTTTGATCCGCGCCATGGCCGATTCTGCGCACAAAGCCGTGACCGACACCGCCAGAATACCTATCCTGGCTTGTACGGCCAATGTATTTGAAGAAGACCGCCAGCGCTGCCTGGAAGCTGGTATGGACGATTTTGTTGCCAAGCCGGTTGAACCTAAAGACCTGTTTGCGAAACTCCTCAAGTGGTTGCCAAAGAACGATTCTGTTAAGTCGGAGTAAACGTCAAGAGATTAGTCTGCCCGCATCATAAGCTTCGTCCGTCCGGCGCCAGGTTATTCGTCAGGCGGGATTTCAGAATAGTGCAGGCTGACGACCTTCCACTCAGCGTCGATCTTCTGCCACACGTCAGTCTCGAAGGCTCTCACGGTGCTGACATCGTGATCAATACTGCAACTATACCGGTCAATAATTTTTTCATGAAATTTCCCACTGCTAATTGTATTTTGATTTGAACCTGAACAAGATACCATACAGTCTGCGTAACAAAGGGGTCGGATACATTTACTTCCTGGAGGTCCGCTTTTGGCTGATTGCCCCTCTAAAAACTTACAGCGGCCAAACGATCAGAAGCATGGGGACGGCGACAACAATGACCAGTATCTCCATCGGCAGACCGAGCTTCCAATAGTCGCCGAAGCGGAATCCGCCGGGGCCGAGTATCAGCGTATTGTTCTGGTGCCCGATTGGGGTCAGGAAGGCGCAGGACGCGCCGACGGCAACGGCCATCAGGAACGGGTCGCTGTGCACGTTCATCTGGACGGCGGTGCTGATCGCGATAGGGCACATGACCGCGGCGGTGGCGGCGTTGTTCATGAAGTCCGACAAGGTCATGCTGAGTATCAGGATCAGCACCAGTGCCACCACCGGCTGGTCCATCCCCACCAGTTGTTGCAAACTCCGGGCGATCAGGTCGGCCGTGCCGGTGGAGCTCATAGCGCCCGCCACCGGGATCAGCGCGCCCAGCAAAACCACCACAGGCCAGTCGATCGCTTCGTACACTTTCCGCAGCGGTAGCACTTTGAGGGCCATGAAGGCCAGCACACCGCCGGCAAATGAGATGGCAGCGGGCAGCAGACCAAGCGCCGCGCCGGCCACGGCCAGGGCCATGATGATGACCGCCGTGATGGCCCGCCCTTTGTCAGGCAAGTCCAGAGAGCGCGCGGCCAGCGGCACGGCGCCGGTCAGTGAGGTAAAGCCGGCGAGGGCGTCCGGTGCGCCCCGCAGCAGCATCAGGTCACCTGCCTGGATGGGTGTGGTGCGCAAGCGCTTGATGCTACGCCGGCCGTGGTGGGAAATTGCCAGCAGGTTGAGGCTGTAACGCGAGCGCAATTGTAAGTCGGCGGACGACTGGCCAATGATGCTGGAGCCAGGCATCACAACCAATTCACGCAGTTCCACTTCGCGGGGCGTGCTCTCGGAGGCGCGAGCCGCCGGGCTGTTCTCCTCATCACCTGCTCTGACCTCATCTGCTCTGGCCCCGGATTCTTCACCCGCCGATGCAGGGGCAGCCGCGGCTGCATTATCAACCGGGACTTCCTTATCCGAATCAGGGGAAGAGTTGGCTTCCTCAAGTTTCAGCCCGAGCCCGGAAAGCACCTGGCTGAGCATTTCCGGGTCCGCTACAATCACCAGCATATCGCCGGGCTTGAGCACGCGTTGCGGGTTGGGAGCGGAAACGCGAAAATCGTTACGCACCATGCCGATCACCTGGGCATCTGCGGCTTCCAACGCTTCCTCGACTTCACGCAAACGCATCCCGGCAGCCTTGCTGCCCTCGACAATGAGCGCTTCGGTCAGATATGCGCCCGTTTCGAAGCTGTCCAAATCTTCGGGCTTACGCACCGGGACCATTCGCCATCCCAGCGCCGCGATGAATAATACGCCAAGACTGGCCACCGCGATGCCCACTGGGGTGAAATCGAACATGCCGAAGCTTTCGCGGCCGGTGCCTTCGCGAAAAGCCGACACAATCAGGTTGGGGGGCGTGCCGATCAGGGTGGTCATGCCACCGAGAATGGTGCCAAAAGACAGCGGCATCAGCACCTGTCCAGGCGGCAGTTCGTGCCGCCTTGCCAGCTGGATACCCACTGGCATCAGCAATGCCATCGCGCCGACATTGTTCATGAACGCTGACAGAACTGCACCCAGCGCCACCAGCGACGCAATGCCGACAATGGCGCCAGCTTGTTTGGGCAGTACGCGCTGCGCCAGCACATCCACCGCGCCAGTGGATTGCAAGCCGCGGCTGAGCACCAAAACGGCTGCTACCGTGATCACAGCCGGGTGGCCGAAACCCGCAAATGCCGCGGCCGAAGGCACCACGCCAGCCAACACACAAGCCAGCAAAGCGCCCAGGGCCACCATGTCATGCCGCCAACGGCCCCACAGAAACATGCCCATGGTGACGATAAGAATGATGAGGATTAAAATCTGTTCCTGGCTCATGACACCTGTAGTCTGGCGGACAGGAATATAAGTAATTTAAACATCATATTTCCAGAAAACCCAACGTATTGAGCAGCTATTCATATCAGGTCTTCAACTTTGGCTCAGGAACCTGCCATCATCATTTTGCCTACCAACATCGAACCACATTGAATATTCGAACGGTCGTCCACGTCATTGCCGATAGCTTCGATGTTCATAAACATATCGCGCAAATTACCCGCAATAGTTATTTCATCCACTGGATATTGGATTTCTCCATTTTCAATCCAGAATCCAGCTGCACCGCGAGAGTAATCGCCCGTGACCATGCTGACGCCCTGCCCCATGACTTCGGTTACCAGCAAGCCTGTGCCCATCTGCTGAAGCAGTTCAGCAGCCGAATGCGCACCGGACTCAACCAGCAAATTATGAACCCCGCCACCATTGCCGGTGGTCTCAAGGCCCAGACGGCGCGCGGAATAACTTCCCAACACATAACCGCTAAGCACGCCACCACTCACCAGGTCGCGCTCGCGGGTCGCTACGCCTTCTGCATCAAAAGCTGTGCTACCAGCGCCGCGCTTAATAAATGGACGCTCAGACATCCGCATCCAGTCTTTAAATAATTGCTCGCCGGCACAGTCTTTCAAAAAAGATGAGTTACGGTACAACGCACCACCTGAAACCGCTGAAACCATGTGGCCGATAATGCCACGGGATACGTCCGGACTGAAAAGCACCGGCACTTCTCGCGTAGGCACATTACGTGCGCCTAACCGGATGGTAGTTCTGCGGGCAGCCTCTCGGCCGGTTTCCCCGGCACTCTGAAGATCAGCATAGGCCCGTTTGGAGTCATACCAGTAATCACGCTGCATGCTGTCGCCTTTGCCTGCAATCAGAACACAGCTTTGCGAATAGCGCGTACCGTCGCGACGACCGACAAAACCATCCGAGTTAGCGTATACATTTAATGCAAACCCGGCAGACGCCGATGCACCATCAGAATTTGAAATATCGGGGTGATCCAGACCAGCCGCCTCGCAAGCCAATGCACGTTCTGTGGTCGCAATGGCGTCGAGTGGTTGCGGGTGCCACAAATCAAGGTCAGGGAATTCAGTCGCCAGGCGATCTTTAGGTGCCAGACCATTGCATTTATCTGCCTGCGTAAAACGCGCAATATCGATGGCCTTTTGCACGCAGTTGCGGATCGATTCCGGCCGCAAATCACCACTGCTGGCGTGGCCTTTACTGTTGTTGATGTAAACACTGATGCCCAGTCCCCGGTCGCGTGAATGCTCCAGCGTTTCAACCTCGCCATGGCGGACACTCACCTCCAAACCGTAGTTAGTGCTGGCCGAGGCCTCGCACGCATCTGCACCCAGACTGGCTGCCTGCCGGATCGCCTGCTCGGCACATTCGGCGATTTCGGATAATTCCAGTTCGCGGTCAGGCACTGCCTGGGCTACCATACTCGAATCTGACATCAATTAACTCCCCTGTTTGGGCATCTGTTTATGAACGAAAAAAAATATTACTACAAAAACCGCGGCGAAAAAGCGGTTATAGAGCCTGAAGACACTGACGAAGTCAGCAAATCCCAACGCAAACGCGATGCGAATGAATTGCTGGATCTGGGCAAATTGCTAATTAGCATGCCCGACTCCCGCCTGGCCCGCATGCCGCTGGATGACGACTTGCGCCGTGAAATCAATTTTGCGCGCAACATCCGAGCCCACGGTGCAAAAAAACGCCAGATAATGACGGTCGGAAAAATGCTGCGTCTGCGAGAAGTGGACGAACTGCTCGAAGCGGTGCAAGACTTGAATGACAAAGATCGCAAATTGAACGCGCGCCATCATCATGTCGAAGCCTGGAGAGATGTTTTGATCACCGGCAGCGAGCAGATATTGACCGATCTGCTGGAAAAAGCACCTGATTTAAACGCACAAACCATGCGACAACTCATCCGCAATGCACGCAAAGAAGCCGGCATTTCAAAACCGCCGGCCTCAGCACGCAAACTGTTCAGGATGTTGCGCGAAGCTGACGAACAGAACCGCCTGCCCGCCCTGCCGTAGCTGAGCGCCCCGTAATCGATCAGCCTGAAATCGATCAGCCTGGTCAAGTCTGGGTACCACCAACAGTCAATGAATCAATTTTGAGCGTCGGTTGACCCACACCAACCGGCACGCTTTGTCCATCTTTGCCGCACACGCCGATGCCGTTGTCCAGCTTCAGGTCATTGCCGATCATGCTGACACGTGACATCACTTCCGGGCCGTTGCCGATCAACGTAGCGCCGCGAACCGGGCGGGTTACTTTGCCATTTTCAATCAGGTACGCCTCGGAGGCGGAAAACACAAACTTGCCAGAGGTGATATCTACCTGACCGCCGGAAAAATTAACTGCGTACAGGCCTTTTTCTACAGATGAAATGATTTCACCAGGGTCGTGCTGACCAGCCAGCATAAAGGTATTGGTCATGCGTGGCATTGGCAGATGGGCAAAAGATTCGCGTCGTCCGTTGCCAGTAGGCTTCATATTCATCAGGCGGGCATTGAGTTTGTCCTGCATGTAGTTGACCAACACGCCATCTTCAATCAGTACAGTCGCCTGCGTGGTGGTGCCTTCATCATCGATACTCAATGAGCCGCGACGCTCTTTCAACGTGCCATCATCAACGATCGTGACGCCGGAGGCTGCCACTTTTTCTCCCATACGACCGCTGAAAGCAGAAGTGTCTTTGCGGTTAAAATCACCTTCCAATCCGTGACCGACCGCTTCATGCAACAGCACCCCCGGCCAACCGGGGCCAAGCACCACCGGCATGGTACCTGCAGGCGCCGCTTCTGCTTCCAGATTCACTAGTGCCTGCCTGACCGCTTCGTCAGCGAAGCGCTGCCAGCCGTTATCACCCACCAGTTGTTCGTAGGCAAAGCGGCCACCACCGCCATCACTGCCTTGTTCACGGCGGCCTTTTTGCTCGGCAATAACCGTCACATTCAAACGCACCAACGGCCGCACATCTGCCGCCAGGGAGCCGTCAGTCGATGCCACTAAAATGGTTTCATGGGTTGCAGCCAGACTTACCATCACTTGCTGAACGCGTGGATCAAGCGAGCGGGCATAAGTATCTATCTGCCTGAGCAGGTCAACTTTTTCATCGGCACTCATACCGTCCATCGGGTTTGCAGGCAGGTATAAGGCCTGCGGGTTTTGTCGGCTCCAGGCCTTAACCTGACCCTGCGCACCGTGCTGCGCAATTGCCCGCGCGGCATTGGATGCCTGCATCAATGAAGGCATGATGATTTCGTCAGCGTAGGCAAAACCGGTTTTCTCGCCACTGATGGCGCGAATGCCGACACCCTGCTCTGTCGCATGTGTACCGCTTCTGACCAGACCATCCTCCAGCGACCAGGCTTCATGGCTGGTGTGTTGAAAATACAGGTCACCGGAATCCACCGATGGACCCATCAAATGGCTGAGCACTTTGTGCAAATCGGTATGACTGAGGCCACCGGGAGCCAATAGTTGTTGTTCGGCCAGTTCTAAAGCATTGGTCATTATTTGTTTTCGCCTGTTGATGTCTGCTCGTTTGTATCGTCCGCCGCACGTTCGGCAGCCCCATCTTGAGTGTCACTATTGTCTTGAGTGTCACTATTGTCTTTTCTACCGAATCTTGAGACCGGCTCGACCTGTGGATCCGTCCAGGGCCCACGAATGGTATAAAGGGCTTCAGCAGCCTCGCCCAGCGCATTCCTGAATAGCGCCTGTAAAGCGAGGCCAGCCGCGACACCTACCGGACCTCCCGCGATCGCACCGATCACTGGCAATGCCTTGCTGACACCGGGACGTACCGATACATCATAATTAAATGTCTTGGCCGCAAGATCCGTGCTGCCTGTAATGGCAATCTCCGCCGCAGTTGAACTCAATATCAAGTCATTGGTGTAGCTGGTGCCATTTTCAAGCTGCATCGTGCCTTTGGCCTCATCAAAACTGAAGCCCTCATCAAAAACGTCACGGAAATCCATGGCCAGCCGTCTGGGCAACTCTGACAAGCTGAACAAGCCCAACATTCGCCCCGCTCCCGGTTTCGCAGTCAGAATATTGCCTTGAATAATGCTCAAATCCATCTCACCATTCAGGCGATCCAGGGCAAACGCGGCCGGCGGGCCATTCCACCAGGCATCGAAATTAATCAGCGTTTGTCCACCAGACATTACCGAGGAAATATCCATGGCTTTCAAAACGGTTCCCAGACTTTCGGAACTGACTCTGATGGCAAAGTCAGATCTCTCACCTTCTGCGTCCTGCAGCCAGTCACCGCTCGCACTAAACTCCAGTTCGGGCGACTTGGCTTCAATCGAATCCACGTGAAAGCCATCTTTTACCGGGTAACCTTCAATCCTGGTTTCACCCAATGGCAGGCCCAGATAACTGAATTGTTTGCTGAAAAAACGTAATTCCGGTAATTCGGCCGGGTTGGTATTCATGTTAACCCCGGCAGACACCGGGTCCGGCACAATCAATTTTTCAAACTCTGCTGTGAGGCTGTGCGTGCCTTGTTCATTCTTGTAGTAGCGAACCGTACCATCAATATCCGCACCTGTAAAAACACCGTTTACGATGTCATCCTCATAGGACATAGACATTCCGACGTCATAAAACAGGCGATCGAACAGCTTGAGCTGTCCTGCCTGAATGTTTGCTGTTTGCAATGTCAGTCCGTCACCATCCTGGTTGCGCTGAAAGTGCTCGATAACCACATCAAGCCACTCATCAAGGTCCAGCACCGGGACACTACCACTAAATGTGAATAAGCCCTCACCGGGTAACGTTCCAGCACCTGCGCCAAGTTGCAATACCGCCTGGGCAGGCGCTGAGGTCTCAGCATCCAACTGCATTTGCAAATTCACTTTACCCGGAATACTGGCAGTTAATAAATGGTCGTCAGTCCGGATGGGGTATTTCACTTGCAGCGGCCACACTGCCTCAACTGGTTTGTTCAGTGGCGCGGGCAGATCAAAGTAAGTACCTTTTAAGGTGCTATTAAGCTGAACCCATAGCCTGCCAGGCTGCTGATCACTTTTGGCTCCGACATGCAAACTGATGTCCCAGGGGCTGATGCCGATCGCGCGACTGAACAAAGGCTCGGTTTGCAAAAGTTTTTTAGGCACCACAGCATTTGCAGGCAGGTCACCACGCATATCAGCACGGAACACTTCAGCCGCATCCCAGTCTGCATTGATATCCACTTCCACCGGGTATTCATGAAACTGCGCTGCCATCTTCTCAGCTTTCAGGCCGTCACGTGAGTAAAACAGTTCACCCATTAGCCCGGTCAACTCAATCTTCGTCACGCGGTCCAGAAAACGAGCGTCCTTCAACTGAACAGACCCTGCTACTTTCAACTCATTCGCAGCGCCGCCAAGCGGTGTCAGCACATGCCCCAATACCCGGGTCGATGCTCCACTCAAGTCAAACTGCTCAGGATCAATGGACGTTGTTTCAAGCAATGGTGTGTTCTTGATAAACTCAGCCAGCTTTTCAAGGTCTGTCGTGGTTTGGTATGCAATGTCCAATACCGGCTTCTTGAAATTTTCAATTTGCGCCGTCACCCGGTCCACTTGCGCGCCAGCCGTGTTGCCAATGTTGCCATCAACATATATGCCGGCGCCGTCCAACTCGGCGGTCGCATTAATTTTCCTCACCAACGGCCAATTCTCCGCATAGCGAAGTTCAGCATCTGTAACCGGGGCAATCGCCTGACTAATTCCACTGTGGTCACGGAATGGAAAATCATCCAGGTCGCCATACAGGGAATACCTGCCATCTGTGATCTGGCCACTCAGCAGCGAGGTACGCAACCAGTGCAAGGTTCGCTCAGTCATCACATTTTCCGGCCAATAATCACCAAAACGTGAGATATCGCCATGCTCCATCACAGCGTTAATATCAATTTCCGGCTTACCTTCGCTAGAGGCCAGGCGCAAACGCCCGAAACCACCCATGTCGGCATTTTCAAGGTGACAATAGGTCAGATCCAGTTGCCAGGCTTTGTCGTCACCCAACACCACATCTGCATCGCAATCTTTTAGTTCCAGTGCGATCTGGCGACGGAAAACCCGCGACCAGTCTATTTTGAAATTCGGGCCACCAAACTTGACATTGCCCCCATCGCCGGCGAGTTGCACCTGCGCGTTGATTCCCGATACTTCCGGACCTTTTTGCATGCCCCAGAAATGTCCATTCTCAAGCTGGGCATCCAACCTCCATAAATGCCAGCCGGCATCCAGCAACAAATCAAAATCACTGACAATCCCTTGCGCCCTTGTGGGAATCGCAGCGGGCCAGCTGGTTTTATAGGTCGCCATTATTCGCTGCGCTAATTGCACTGGAAAGTCCAATCGCAAAAAGTCGGAACTAACCCACAAGCCGAGATCTTCAGGCACATTTCGAGCCACCGTCATTCGAGGCGTCTGCCAACTGACACCGCCCTGCTCAATATTGACGTCAGCAAGATCGATGCGCCAATCGCGTTTTTGTGCAAAACGCCAGTTGAAGCGGCTATTGAGATGATCGATCAGTAGCGGCCCGGATTGAGAAGTCAGCTCTGCACTACGCAAGTCTATTACGCCCTGCATCTGTTGTTCGGAACCCTGCTGCCAATCACCCCACAATTCCGCGTTAAGCCAGCCTGATACCGGAATCAGCGGGTGATGTGGCAATTGTCGTACCAGTTCCGCCAACATCAGCTCGCCGGTTTTGACATGCCAGGCCGCTTCTGACAAATGTTGCTCGTCATCCAGCTTAACCTTGACCACCGCTTCCAGATCACCCACCACGCGGCGCCGGGTTTTGTCGGAAATACGTGCCGATACTTCTGCGGCCAACTGGTCTCCGTCCATTTTCAAACGGCCGTTGAGATGAGTCAGTACCACATGAATTTCGCGCTCAGAATCATCGAAAGTCAAGCTGGAATCCTCCAGCAAAACGTCGCCATTGAGGGCAACATTTCGCAATTGCGGGTTCGCTTCTGCTTCGTTATTAGACACGCCCAGTCCGGACAACACGTAGCGGCCGTCAGCCGTTCGCACGAGGGACAAATCCGCGCCGATAATTCTGAAGCTGTACAAAGGCCGTCCGGGAATGAGCGCATTCAGCGGCTTGACATCCAGCGCGGCTTTTTGAATGGCGATGCCCGCACTGCCATTCGTTGTGAACGTCAGACCCTGAAGGCTAATGCGCGGCCCGAAGGCTTTCCATTCGCCGTCAAAACTTTCCACAGTCACCGGTTGATTGAAAGACTTGCTAAGCCAGGCCTCCAGCTTCGGCTGGTAGTAGTCGCTGTAGGGCATCAGCAGTTTGCCGACTCCTACGACCACCGCAGCCAGCACCGTAACAATGGTAAGTGCGGTCCATAACAGTGTTCGTAACCGTCTGAATATTTTACGGATATTGCTCATCAGACGCTTACAACAGCACCACGTCAAACTGTTCCTGGGTGTACTGATCTTCGCGTTGAAAGCGAATGGTTTTGCCAATAACTTCTTCCAGCTCTGCCACGGTGGTGGACTGGTCATCCAGAATTTTATCGACCACAGATGACGACGCCACAACCAGCAAACGGTCAGCCTCGAACTGACGACTGGAACGCATGATCTCTCTGAAAACTTCCAACACAACCGTATCTGCACTTTTCATCACACCACGACCTGAACACACGGAACATGGCTCACATAGCACATGCCCCAGGCTTTCAGTTGTTCGTTTGCGGGTCATTTCAATCAGACCCAGCTCTGAAATGGCGCAGACCTTTGTTTTGGCATGGTCGCGCTCCAGCGCCCGCTCAAGTGCCAGCATCACCTGATGCTTGTGTTCTTCATCATCCATATCGATAAAATCGATAATGATGATGCCACCCAGATTGCGCAAACGCAGTTGCCGCGCCAATGCCTGCACAGCCTCCAAATTGGTTTTGTAAATGGTTTCTTCGAGCGTACGGTGGCCAACATATGAGCCGGTATTAACATCAATGGTGGTCATCGCTTCTGTCTGGTCAATCACCAGATGTCCACCCGATTTGAGCAAGGTTTTACGATGCAGGGCATTGTTGATTTCATCTTCAATGCCATACAGATCAAATATCGGCCGGTCAGCCGTATAAAATTCGATGCGCTCGCTCCATTCCGGCAAAAATCGGTGCGTAAATGCCAACATCTGATCAAATTCCTGACGCGAATCTATGCGCACCTTTTCAACATCGGCGTGCATATGGTCACGTAAGGCTCTGAGTGGCAAAGCCAGGTCTTCGTAAATGCATTCGCCCGGCTTGCTGGCAGGTGATTGCGCAACAATACTTTCCCAGATTTTGCCCAGATATGACATGTCTGCCGATAAAGCAAATTCATTGGTGCTCTCGGCATTGGTGCGCACTATGTAGCCGTGCGGCCCTTTATGCTCGCGCAAAATACCAACCAGTTTTTGCAAGCGTTGGCGCTCTTCTTCATCTTCGATGCGCAGAGATACAGCAATGGTGTCGCTGTTTGGCAATAGCACCAGAAATCGCGAGGGAATGCTTAAATTGGTGGTCAGGCGCGCACCTTTGGTGCCCAGTGGATCTTTGATTACCTGCACGATCACCGTTTCACCCTCGCGCACCAGTGATGCGATAGGTGGTTCCGGCAGTACCTGATCCGGCACTTGCTCGCGCCCTACTTTATAGATATCAGAAGCATGCAAAAAAGCGGTGCGCTCCAGCCCGATGTCAATAAAAGCTGCCTGCATGCCAGGTAGTACGCGGCAGACGCGACCCTGATAAATATTGCCGAGATACCCGACATGGCTGTTTCGCTCCAATGACACTTCTTGCAACATGCCATTTTCTACCACCGCTACACGTGTTTCAGTGGGACTGACGTTGATCAGAATCTCTTCGCTCATGTCAGTATTCCTGCCTGCCTGAGTATGACGGCGGTTTCAAATAAGGGTAAACCCATGACGCCGGTGTAACTGCCGTCGATGCAACGTATGTACTGGGCCGTTGCGCCCTGCACTGCGTAGGCACCGGCTTTGTCCATCGGCTCATCCGACTGGCAATATTGCTTGATCCATTCCAGCGGCATCACCCCGAAGGTCACGGCCGTGAGGTTAATTGTTTCGAGCAGTTCACCGTTAGTCAGCTTCAACGCTACTGCAGAATACACCTGATGTGTTTGCCCGGACAGCCTGCCCAACATCGAGCACGCGGCTGCCCGCGATACAGGTTTACCCAATACCTCATCGCCCAGCACAACGATCGTATCAGAGCCCAATGTTGTGCGTATGCCACCAGCCTCACTGAAACCTGCCACCGCTTTCTCTCTGGCCATGCGTATAACATAGTTGCGCGGATCTTCACCGGGATTGATAGTCTCATCGATATCAGCCGGTGCAATCAAAAAATCAGTGACCAAATGCTTGAGCAATTCTTGCCGCCGCGGGGATGCAGACGCCAGAACCAATGCGGATGGGATTAATGTGGATGGGTCGCTCACGCGCGATGGTACGGATGGTTTTGAGTGATGGTCCAGGCGCGGTACAACTGCTCAGACAGCACTACTCTGACCAGGGGATGCGGCAAAGTTAATGGCCCCAATGACCAGCGGCTGTCAGCTTTTTGTAAAATATCTTCGGAAATACCGTCAGGTCCACCGATCATAAAACCAACATCCCGGCCATCGGCCATCCATTCTTCCAGATTGGCCGCCAGCTTTTCGGTTGACCAGCTGCGGCCTTTAACGTCGAGCGCAATCACTCTGGCACGCTCTGGCATCGCGGCATACATCGCCGCGCTTTCTGTTGCGCACAAACGCCGCGTATCAGGGTTTTTTCCACGCCTGGCAAGCGGGATTTCTCGCAATGTAAAATTGAAGTTTTGGGGGATTCTTCGCGCATACTCGTCCCAGGCTTCATTAACCCAGCGTGGCATTCGCTGGCCGACGGCGGCCACCAGAAATTGCATATGTTCAGTTTACCTGCCCTTCAACCCGGGTTGCTTACTCCATTGCGATGATTGGTGCTGACTTCCCAGAGCTTCTCCAGATTATAAAAAGCGCGGGTCTGAGGCAGCATCAAATGAATGATGACATCATTCAGATCAACCAATACCCACTCGCCTTCCCTTTGGCCCTCCACACCCAATGGCGTGTTGCGATTCTCGTTGGCTCTGACAACAAGATTGTCAGCCATTGATTTAACATGGCGGGTAGAGTTACCGGAGGCAATCACCAGGCGTTCGGTCAGCGGGCTCCGGCCAGATACGTCGATCACCAATGGATCGATGGCCTTAAAATCTTCCAGTGAGGATATAACCAAATCCAGCAATTGGTCAGTGGTTAATTCATCTTGAGTTGTTTTGGTGTTCAAATTCTGTGCGACCTATAAGGAATAACGCCAATTTTAGCGGTCGGCGTGGGTGGCGTAAAGCAAAGCCTGTGGCAGATTAATGTAAATAAAGCCCTTTTTCTAAAATATACGACCACACCTCTGGCGGCATCATGCCTTTTGGGGCACGACCCAGACGAATGATACTTTTAATCATGGTCGCCGAGATATCTACCGCCGCAACCTGCAATGGCAGCACAGCGCCGGCAGAAGTTGAATTCAGAAAGGCGATATCATTGGTCCGGCGCTTGTCAATCTGATCGCCCAATTCCTTAGAATAGGCCACATTGGCAGCAGGCCTTGTCAAAATCACAATATTTGCCAACTTAAATAACTGCAGCCATTGATGCCAGCCATCAAGTCGGTTGACGGCGTCCTGACCTGCCAGCAAATGAACCGGGCGGTGTGGCCATTGCTTGCGAACAGCTTCGAGTGTATCGACCATATATGAAGGCCCGGAACGGTCAATCTCGCGGCAATCAATCTGCAGATGGGGAAATTCTTTAAGCGCCAGGCGTAGCATTTCCAGACGTTGGTCTGCAGTTGCCAGCGGCATAGCGCGATGTGCGGGCTGGCCGGCCGGTAGTAAAGAGATGGTTTTTACCTTCAGTTTTTGCCGGGCTTCTTCAGCGCAGCGCAGATGGCCGTAATGAATCGGATCGAAGGTGCCGCCAAACAGTGTTAGCGGGACCAGCGTATTTCGGGACTCAGCACTCATGCAGCCAGCATCATCAAAAGGTCATCAAGCGCCTGCCATGGATTACCGCTTGCCCGGCCTTTGCTTTGCCGGTCAATCAGCGCCAATTGCTTGAAAGCCTGGTACAAGCGCCGGGTATCCAGTCTGCGGGCTGCCGAACGCACACCGGCTTGGCGATTCTGCCAGACACCCAGGCGTCGAAACACCATGCTTTCCTGTTCACCGCCGCGCATGGCCAATCGAAATGCCTCAACTATTTTGAGTTCTCTAAGCAAAGCGCCGACAACCAGCGGCAAAGGGCTGTCCAAACGCTTCAGCCCGGCCACTACCCGCAGACCATCGCGCAGGTTGCCACTGAGCATATGCCCGGCCAATGCAAATGCATCAAAGCGGCTGTCATCAGCCACTGCCATCATCACATCGTCAATGGAAACGCTGCCACTGCCTTTGAGCACCGCCAGTCGATCAATTTCCTGTTTGGCGGCCAACAGATTTCCTTCCAGCCGATCGGCCAGAAGCGCCACCACTTCAGGCTCAGGCTGCAGACCCTGCGCGCGCATACGCTGCTCCAGCCATCTGGGCAAATCACGTGCATTGATGGGGTAGATATCGATCTGCTGACCCGCCTTTGCCATCGCTGCAGCCCATTTTGACTTGCGCGATGTCACATCCCACTGCTCACAACTGACCATCAGGATCATCGAAGGGTCCGGCGCTTCGGCCCATGCTTTCAATGCTTTGGCACCAGAAGTTCCGGGCTTGCCGGTTTTCAGGCGTAGATCGATAATTTTCTGGGTAGCAAAAAGCGATGGTGCGCCAACGTGCTGCAGCACTGACCAGTCTGATTTGGCATCCAACTGCAATAGCTCACGTTCGATGAAGCCTTGCGCTTTGGCCGCTTGTCTCACCAGATCACAGCATTCCTGCAACAGCAGCGGCTCATCACCGCCGATCAGATAGACCGGTGCCAGTCCACGTTGCAGATTAGCGGCTAATTGTTCGACACGCAGCGACACAGCTTATGGGGTTGCCGGTTCCGACCAGCTGCCAATGCGCCGTAAAATCATGCTGGCCACTGTGTCTGATATTTCATTACGCAAATATTCGTCTTCTCGCTCGGCAGCCAGAATATCCTGTTCGTTGAAGCTATAAACACGAGTCAGTTCCAGATTTTGCAGAGGAATCAACTCATTGCCGTCCTTATCCAGCAAGCGGAAGTTAACGGTTAGCCTGAGTTGATATTCTCTTACTCTGGCGTTGTCGCCGATAGATTGGATTTCTTTGCGCATCCGGTTCATCGGAACCTCAAGAATGGCGGCACCTTGGGCTGAGTTCACAACCTGAACACCGTTTTGCTCGAGCAATGTTGCAAGACGAGTAGCCAATCGAGAGTAGGGTCGCTGTATTTCAAGGTAGGTTTGCTGCATTTCCAGCGGCATTACAGCCTTGTCCTGCAGGTGGAATCCGCAGCCTGCAAGCAGCGTCATTAAGACCACAACCAATACGGCTTTCAAGCTGAACACCAGTCCGCTTGTCCGGACACCGACAACAGACAACCCGTTAACTTTAGCTGTTTTCACGCGCTTCATGTCGCCACGATATTCAATAGACGGTCAGCGATATAAATCACTTTCCGGATGGTTTTTCCGTCAGTGAACTTGGTTACATTGGGCTCTGCCATCGCAACCGCCATGGCAGCAGCCTCATCGCTGCCAGGCGCTATCTCAATACGGGCCCGAAGCTTGCCGTTGATCTGCACCACCAGTGTGATTTGGTCGCGAACTCGCGCCTGTTCATCAACTTCCGGCCACGGGGTACTGACAACACTACCTTCACCACCCAACATGGCCCACAAAGTTTCTGAAATATGCGGCGTAATCGGTGACATCAATCGCACTATTGCCATCCAGGCCTCAGCGCTGATCGCGCGGCCTTGCGGTGTCATATCCTCAAACTTACCCAGGTGATTGCTCAACTCCATTACCGCTGCAATGGCGGTGTTGAAAGTCTGGCGGCGACCGATGTCATCGCTGACCTTGGCAATGGTGTCGTGGGTGTAACGACGCATGGTTTTCTGATCAGCTGTCAACTGGCTTGCATCAAGTGTATCTACAGGGCCGACTTCCAGGTGTGCTGTGACCATCGACCACAGTCGGCGTAAAAAGCGGAATGAGCCTTCCACTCCCGAATCTGACCACTCCAGTGATTGATCCGGTGGCGATGCAAACATGGAAAACAGACGCACGGTATCCGCGCCATAGCGATCGATCAGCTGCTTGGGATCAACACCGTTATTTTTCGATTTGGACATTTTTTCGATGGCGCCAATCTCTACCGGCAAGCCGTCGGATGCCAGCGTAGCACCCGTCATCTTGCCCTTGTCATCGCGCTCAATTTCAACATCACCCGGGTTAATCCATTGGGCGCTGCCATCTTCATTGCTACGGCAGAATGTTTCAGCTACAACCATACCCTGGCACAGTAGTTTGGTAACCGGTTCGTCGCAATGCAGCATGCCGGCATCGCGCATCAGTTTGTGGTAAAAACGAAAATACATCAGGTGCAAAATAGCGTGCTCAATACCACCGATATACTGATCAACCGGCAGCCAGTAATTGGCTCGCTCATCAACCATGCTGTCGGCACCCGGCGAGCAATAACGCGAGAAGTACCAGGATGATTCCATAAATGTATCGAAAGTATCGGTTTCACGCTCCGCTGCTGCGCCACATTCCGGGCAACTGGTCTTACGCCATTCCGGATCGGCCTTGATAGGTGAACGAACACCCATAAAGGTCACATCTTCCGGTAACACCACCGGCAATTGATCTTCGGGAACCGGCACGGCGCCGCAATCCGGGCAGTAAATAACCGGAATCGGGCAGCCCCAATAACGCTGCCTGGAAACACCCCAGTCGCGCAAACGAAAATTGACTTTTCTCTCGCCAAGACCTTCGGATTCCAGCCAGGACATGGCTTTTTCTTTGGCCTCAACCACGCCCAGACCATTTAACCAGTCACTATTGATGGCCACGCCGTCTTCGGTATACGCGCCACCTTCCCAGCCGTCCGGTGTTTTAACCGTGCGTACAATCGGTAATTCCTGGGCTTTGGCAAAATCCCAGTCGCGCTCATCCTGACCGGGCACCGCCATAATCGCGCCGGTACCGTATCCCATCAGCACATAATCGGCGATGAACAACGGTACAGGCTTGCCAGTGAACGGATTGAGCACAAATGCACCGGTATTAACGCCGCGTTTTTCCAGGGTGCCGTCCGCTGCTGTGCGGTCTGCTTCACTGGTGTTTTTGGCAGATTGTACAAACGCTTCAACCTGCTGTTTGAATTCTTCAGTCGTAATCTGCTGTACCAACGGGTGTTCAGGTGCCAGCACCGCGTAGGTCATGCCGAAACCGGTATCAGGCCTGGTGGTAAATACTTCGACCGCAGGCGCCTCATCTGTGTACTCACCATTTTCATCACACACGCGCATGGCAAACTCAGCACCTTCAGAGCGGCCAATCCAGTTGCGCTGCATGGTTTTAACCGCATCCGGCCATTGATCCAGATCATCCAGACCGTCGAGCAGTTGATCGGCGTAATCGGTGATTCTTAAAAACCATTGTGGAATCGAACGCTTTTCAACCACCGCGCCAGAGCGCCAGCCGCGACCGTCTACCACCTGCTCATTGGCAAGTACGGTTTGATCAACTGGATCCCAGTTCACTTCCGAATCACGTCGATAGGCCATGCCTTTTTTCAGCAGGCGAGTGAACATCAGCTGTTCAAAACGATAGTATTCGGGCTTGCAAGTAGTCAGTTCCCGTGACCAATCGTATGCAAACCCAATGCGTTTCAATTGCCCGCGCATATGGTCGATATTGGCATAGGTCCACTTGGCCGGTGCGGTATCGTTTTTAATAGCAGCATTCTCAGCCGGCAATCCGAACGCATCCCAGCCCATTGGCTGCAACACATTTTTGCCCTGCATACGCTGATAGCGGCTGATGACATCGCCGATGGTGTAATTTCGCACATGCCCCATGTGTAGCGCACCGGATGGATATGGCAGCATTGAAAGACAATAATATTTCTCGAGACTTGGGTCTTCGGTGACTTCGTAAGTTTTATCCTGATCCCATCGGGCCTGGACCTGAGTCTCAATTTCTTCAGGATTGTATGGCGATTGCTGCATGTTTTATCCGGCACGAAGCCTGCTATTTAATTTAAGAGTGCGAAGCATAACCGACCCCGACCCGCATAATCCACAATGCAGGCAATTAGCCCGCTTTTATATAATTCAAAATGCCCTTCAGCCCGAAACCAGCAGGAATCGAATCGGTCGCGCCCTCCAGTGCCGGCTGAATTTTGTTGGCCAATACTTTACCCAGTTCAACCCCGAATTGATCAAACGGATTGATATCCCAGATCACACTTTCAACGAACACCATATGCTCATATAGCGCCAGCAACTGCCCCAGGCTGGACGGCGTCAGTCTGTTCATTAAAATGATTTCCGAGGGCCGGCCTCCCGGCATCAAACGGTAGGGATCAACGCCATCCGGATCTTCCAGGCCTGCTGTGCCCGTCGCTAAAGCGGTGGCCTGGGCCAACAAGTTCGCCAGCAACACATTATGTGCTTCAACATCATCATGATCAGGGTGAATCACGCCGATGAAATCGATTGGCACCTTGTCGGTGCCTTGATGAAACATCTGAAAAAGCGAGTGCTGCGCATCGGTACCCGGCTCACCAAACAAAACCGGCGATGTGCCGGAGTTTACCGGGTTACCCTCGCGGTCCACGGATTTGCCGTTGGATTCCATCACCAGTTGCTGCAAATATGAAGGCACAGAGCGCAACCGGCTATCGTAAGGAATTACTGCCTGACTCGCGTGACCGCAAATGTTCCGGTTCCAGATGGCAGCAATAGCCATTAACACAGGCAGGTTTTGCGAAATTTCCGCCGTCTGGAAATGCCGGTCCATATCGGCCGCACCCTGCAGGAAGCCGGCAAAAGCGCCCTCTCCCATCACCGCTGCTGCGGACAAGCTGACCGCTGACCAGATGGAGTAGCGCCCACCAACCCAATCAGGCAGGTACAAAGTGTTGTCCTCGCTGATACCAAATTTTTCAACCGCCTCGCTGTTGCCGCTGACCGCAAATATACGCTGGTTCGCTTGCTCATCAGACATGGACGCACGCAACCATTCTCTTAAGCGTTTAGCATGCAACAAGGTTTCACCGGTACTAAAGCTCTTGGTAACCACAACCACTGCCGTTTCAGCAGGATTCAAATCCTTCAGCAATTCGGTGCGCAGATGAGCATCAACCGAGGCCAGAAAGTGCACCTGCAATTGTTTTGACTTGCCCAGCGCCTCTGTTAATAAACGCGGACCAAGAAAGGAACCACCTATACCGATATGAACAATATGTTTTACGGCCTGGTTGGTATCACCCGGCAAATGCCCGGCTGCGAACGCAGTCGCGAAGGCCGTCATTTTTTGTTTGGTTTGGTTAACTTTTGCTGTTGTATCTGCACCCAGCTTCTGCAATACATCATCGCTACGCAATGCCATGTGCATGGCAGGACGATGTTCTGTGAAATTAATCTCTTCACCCGCAAACAGACGATCACGCGCCTCTTCTACGCCACTGTGGGTTGCCAGCTTGAGCATCTGGGTCAAGGTCAAATCATCCAGGCCAGTACGACTGAAGTCGAGAAGCAAATCGCCACTGGAATGACTGAAGTTGTCGAACCGACCAGGCTCATTAAGCTTATCCAACAGGGTTTTTTGCTCTGAATGCGTGTTGTATTTTTGCAACAAGTTAAGAAAATCCTGATCCATAGCGCTTTTTACGTCCATTTAGAGGCTGTTAACGAGTGTGAATAATAGCACTGAACAAGTTCCGCTGCGTAGCGATACCAATAGCCGCTCAACACGCCTCGGAAAAACTGATAACACTCAACATTTTAACTTTAAGTCATTGTTTTTTATTAATTTACAAGACTAAAAGTCTAAATGACACAGACAAAAAAATACCCTCCTCCAATTAAGGAGAAGGGCATATTTTGGAGTGATATATCCGTCTTTTTGCGCCCTGCGATCTTGGCTTGTGTTGCGGTCTTACCAAGATTGGTTGTAATAATACCACTAAATATTAAAAAAGCCAATGTTTTCTGTGCAAAAAACAACAAATGTCGTTCTGCTGTCATTTTACTACCTTTTAAACCACAAATGGAACCAGCTGTTGCTGATTAAACGCAACACCTCGACTCCGATGTTGCACTGTCACTCGCGGCAATCAGGCAACAGATCCGTCATCAAGACGCTCAATTCCGTCAAGTTCCACGCAAGTCAAACATGTTTCAACGCTGCCCTTACCGGGGATCTCAATTTCAGAATCCAGCTCTGCAAGCGGCAACAACACGAATGCCCGTTCGTGCATATGAGGGTGCGGCACTGTCAGCTCATCACTATTAATTTGTTGTTGCTCATACATCAATATATCGATATCGATCAACCGGGGGCCCCAACGACGCCCTTTACGAACACGCCCCATATCAGTTTCAATAGCCTGTAGATGGTGCAGCAAATCCAGTGGTTGCAAGCGGGTGCTAATAAGGACCACTGCGTTGATAAAGTCGTGCTGGTGAATATCACCCCACGGCGGCGTGCGATAAAAAGACGATGTCGCCAACACTTCAGATTCAGCCAGCAGGGTCAATCGCTGGATAGCGTCTTTAAGCTGCTGCAACGGTTGTTGCAGGTTCGCGCCCAACCCTATCCAGGCTTGCATATGGATTCGATCAGCTTTTTGGAGAGCCCGATGAATTGCGCGTGCGACGACGACGGCGACGCTTGGGCTTTCTCAATTCATCATCCGAATATTTTTGGCCGGTATTGAGCACCACGCCTTTTTGCGCTTCAGTCCAGTGGTCCGCCAAAGCCTTTAATGACTCATCTTCTGTAACTCTCAGCAACAGAAAATCATACGCAGCTCTGAACCGACGTTCGTTCATAAGGCCTTTGGCGCGTTTGCCATGAGTATTGGAAAAGCGCGGCTGCATCACCCAGATCTGTCTGGCTACTATGCTGAATCGTTTTGGAATGGCAATGCGCTGAACCTGACGAGACAACACTTCGTCTGCCGCTGTGCCCAGCGCTGCAAACTCCGGCATTCCAGTTGCGTGCAATTTTTCGGCTTTGGTTTTAACCGCATCCCACAATAATGCCGCATACAAAAATGCTGGCGTCACCGGCTTGCCTTCGGCAATACGATCATCGGTGTTTTTCATGGCCATATTCATCAACGGCCCAGTTATTATTTTGCCCGAGTGGCCCTTGCCTTGCAGCACAGGAAACATCACGCTGCTCAGTTCGAACCGTTGTAGCGCTTCCAATGTCCGAACGGCGTGACCGGTCATGAACAGCTTGTTCACTTCCTCAAACAATCGCGCGGCCGGTATATCATTAAGCAGTGGCGCCATCTCTTTTATCGGAGCCGCAGTTTCTTCTGAAAGCTCGACACCCAGCTTGGCAACAAAACGCGCTGCACGCAGCAAACGCACCGGATCTTCCCGATAACGGGTTTCAGCATCGCCAATCAAGCGTAATTTACGGTCTGCCAGATCCTGGTATCCGCCCACAAAATCCTGAATGTCGCCACTGATGGGGTCCATAAACAGCGCATTGATGGTGAAATCACGACGCACAGCATCTTCGACCAGACTGCCCCAGACGTTGTCTCTTAATATACGACCGTTCTTGTGAGCGTGGTCATCATCCTCACTTGCTTGCGGCCCACGAAAGGTAGCCACTTCGATTAAGCTGCCACCCAAACGCACATGTGCAAGCCTGAAGCGCCGTCCGATCAGCCTGGCCCGAGGGAATACTACCTTCACTTCCTCTGGGGTTGCATCGGTCGCAACATCATAATCTTTGGGTACTTTTCCCAAAATTAGATCGCGAACGCTACCGCCAACGATATATGCCTCATAGCCGGCATCCTGTAGCTGGCGTACGACTTCAGTAGCGTGGGGGCAAAGCTGTTGTACCGCGATTCCGTGCTCCGCGAGGGGGATGACAATGTGATTTGTGATGATTATTTCCTGAATACTTGTAAACTTGAGCGCACAACTGACTGTTGCAGTTGAAT
>Ga0105054_10001996_pt1 | contig 32969 bp, 38 predicted proteins | sample BON02_FD_78091 | JGI IMG/M metagenome (GOLD analysis project Ga0105054, IMG submission 78091) | Freshwater microbial communities from Lake Bonney liftoff mats and glacier meltwater in Antarctica - BON-02 (megahit assembly) | ecosystem: Environmental > Aquatic > Freshwater > Ice > Glacier...
AGCACCTTTAACTTTCCAACCTTGGCAGAAGCATATGGTATCGCGGCCTTAGAAATTTTAGCAAAATGACTGGAGTAACAAACACATGATGAAAACAATTATGATTACCGGTGCAACATCTGGCTTTGGTGAAGCTACTGCTCGATTGTTTGCTGACAATGGTTGGAAATTGATTCTGACAGGTCGTCGCCAACAACGTTTGGCTAATTTACAGATAGAATTGGGTGGATCTGAGAACGTACATATTTGTTGTTTTGATATTACGGATCGTAATGCAGTAGAACATGCATTTAACACCTTACCTGACTCGTTTACTAATATTGACGTTTTACTCAATAATGCCGGACTTGCCTTAGGCTTAGAACCCGCCGACCAGAGTGATCTCGATGATTGGGATAAAATGGTTGATACCAATATCAAAGGGTTAATGTATTGTACCAGAACGGTGTTACCTAAGATGAAACAACAAAGAAACGGTTATATTATTAATATCGGCTCGGTTGCTGGTAATTGGCCCTATCCGGGTGGCAATGTCTATTGTGCAAGTAAGGCATTTGTAAGACAGTTTTCATTAGCTATTCGAGCTGATTTATTAGGCACTGGAATTAGGGTAACTAATATCGAACCAGGCAATGCCGAAACTGAATTTTCGATGGTACGGTTTAAAAATGATAAACAACGCGCTGAGGGTGTTTATCAAAAGACAGTAGCACTCACCGCTCAAGATATTGCTGACACGGTATTTTGGTTAGCAAGTACACCAGCTCATGTAAATGTCACTACGATGGAAATTATGCCCACCGAGCAAGCAACTGGGCCTTTGGCTATTTATCGTAAAGATAAATAAAAATAAAGTTAAATAAAAAACGCGCATAAAGCGCGTTTTTTATTTCAGTAAAGAGGCATAACTCGTTTAAGAGAACATCCACGTCGTTGGATGAGGTTGCGCATACCCGGCATCTAAATATTTCATGCCTTTAACGCAGCGAATTACAATCCAAATTACAGCGAAAAGAATGACTAAATAACCAATGATGATCATGCTTAATAAGCCACCGATAAAGAAAAATAAAAAGCCAATCCAAAAGGTACGAATTTGAAACTGGTAATGAGTTTGTAACCACTCTGGTGCATCAGCTTTATGGACATAAGCCATAACAACACCAATTAAGCCAAGAAAAGGGATGATGAAATTGGCTAAAAACAGAATATAGATTAGTTTTGGTGTTGAAGTGCTTACAGGTACTTCTGGCATCGCTAGTCCTCTAATTATAGAATTGAAAGAGATTTACTTTATCAGAGTTTCAGCCTTGTTTCTATTCAACAATGGTTTAGTAATGAGCACCATTAATAATAGCGTCCACACTGTAATAGCGCCAGTGGGCAAATCAAATATCAGCGAGGCGATTAGACCTAATAGGTAAGCACCCAAACCAATCATATAAGCAATGAATAAACGCTTTTTTATATTAATAATATGACGACTCGCCAGTGCGGGCAGAATCAAGCTCGCAAATACCAAATATATGCCAACCAATTGCACTGATGCAGTGACCGCTAATGAAAATAGCAAATAAAATAACATAGGGCGTTGTGTACAATTAAAACTAAACCAAACAATTAATAACGGTATGTAAAGCGCCATCACCCAAAGTAATTGCTCGTAGCTGACCCATAAAATTTGTCCAACTAATAAGTCATGCAACAGTTCATCACTATGCGGTGCATAACTTGCTAATAACAAGCCGCCACTCGCCGCTAAGACAAATAGCAAACCGATTAACGCTTCTAAACTACGAGCATGGTGTCGTTCCAACCAATGTATAAGCGTCGCACCTGAAATTGCACTTAAACCTGCAAATAATTGTATTTGCCAGCTCGCCAGCTCGCCGCCAAAAACAGTCGCTGCAATAACACCTAAAGCAGCAATTTGAGCAATGGCAATATCAATAAAAATAATGCCACGTTTAAGTACCTCTTGTCCCAAAGGTACATGTGTCGAAAGGACGAGAGCACCCGCCAAAAAGGCGGGTACAATCAACATAAAATCAAAATCTGACACGATCACTTATTAGCATCCAATAAACGTTGAATGGTGTCATCAAATAAGCTGAATAGATTTGTACTTTCAGCATTACCACCTATTGTAAATGGTAGTGTAACTTTCGTTATTCCCGTTTTATCAACTAACCAATCGGTCGCTCTTGACGGTTGATATGCTGCATTAATGACAATCTTGGCTGGTGTGGCTTTGAGCTTATTGAGCACATTATTTAAATCATCAACAGTCGGTGGAACACCAGGTTTCACTTCAAGTTCTGCTACCTTATTCAAACCTAGCCAATCAAATAAATAGCCCCAACTATTATGCTGAACAACGATGGAGGCGCCTTTTAGCGGTGCTGCTAGTTGTTGCCACTTGTTGATAGCTAACTGCCAACGTTGACTAAAATCTTGCCAGCGTTGTTCATAAATAGCAGCATTGGTGCTATCAAGATCTTGAAATCGTTTTGACAGTGCTTGAGCAACATTTAGAATATTCAATGGACTGGTTTGAATATGCGGATTACCAGCAGCATGAACATCACCTTGACTACGATCAATTACTGTTGGGACATCAGTCAGTCTGACATAACTACTCGCCATAAAGTAACCATTAGAGCTGGTTTGAATCGCAGGGTTACCTGATTTCTGTTGCAGCAATGGTAACCAGCCTATTTCTAATTCTGCACCAGTACAGACTAACAAGTCGGCCTGCCTAGCTTTTGCAATTAAGCTCGGGCGAGCTTGGATATGATGTGGATCTTGCAGACCTGTAGTAGCGGAAAATACGGTGACATTATCACCTCCCAATTCCTTGCTTAATGATGCCCACTCTGGTTCACAGGCGAAAATATTGATGTCAGCCATAGCTGATGAACTCGTGATTAGTAGTAACGATGTTAAAATAAATTTTTTCATGGGTATTATCTCTTAATAGCTATGTGCGCCGTGAGCGCCCATGCTGACAGTATATTGTAAGAAAAATTGAGTATCGTCATTGCGTGAAGATTGGTCATGATTAATCTGAGCACGTACACGACTAAATTCACTCGGTAACCATTCCAACATCATGCTGTAGCGTTGTGGATCCGATCCCGTTAAATTAATATTGGCATCATTAAAGATGTTTGTATTTTCAGCACTGAGTGAACTGCCTAGGCGGTCATAACGAAGTCCTGTACGCCAGTGTGGTATAAATTGATACATTCCTTCTACATAGCCACCATATTGTTTGCCATTGTATGCCGTTGCTGTCGAGTTTTGATTAAGACTGCCGTTATCATGCTGGTAAAAATATTCACCTAATAAAGTAAAATTTTGTTGGGTAGGATTACCATTAGGTGCCCATTTGTATATTAAGGATACATTACTGATATCGGTATCACCATTGTAAGTAACGTTGCTGTTAGCATCGCCAAAGGTACGACTTTGAGGGCTAGACTGCCAATGAGCAACGCCTGCTTGCCAGCTATGGTTAATACCAATATCGCCAGCTGTTTTAGCAAAAACAAGCCAATCTCCTATGCCACTATGTGTGCCATGACCAGGATATGAATCACCATTACCAATAGTTCCACCCAATTCAATCATTTGGTCTGTAGGTAGTAGATAAGATATCTTTAGGCCATCAGTAGATAGCTGATCGCCGAATAATCCACGATAAATCAATGGTGCATCAGCGAAATTCCAAGCATGTGCATGGCGCTCATTTAGATAACCAATCGGTGAGAAAAAACGACCGGCTCGCACTGTTAAACCATGTCCTAAACCCAGTGTCTCAATGAAGGCTTCTTCAATGTTGATGGTCGTGTTGCCAACGTCATCAGCTAATGCAAAAGTTATCTGTCCAGCGAGTAATTGATCAATGTTTGAACTTAAGGTCATTTCACTTTCACCCAAAGAAAGCCCCTTAGTTGCTAATCCTGCATCTTGCTGTAGGGAAAATCCATTAAGGGCATAATTATCTGGGTTATTAGAATAATTACTGAACTGCCCATTTAATATCACACTAATTGCTGGATTGAAGGTATTTCGGTTGGTTGGTGGGGGTAAAGGTGTTGATGAGGCTTTAACTGTTGCAACTTCCTCCTGAACGTTACTGGTTGTCACCTCGGCTTTGGCAAGGCGTTGTTCCAATTGTTGGATACGTTGTTCGTAGTCAGCACGCATCTGGGATATTTCAGCTTTTAAATCACTGAGATTACCAGCAAAAATAGGTGAGACAGGTGTAAGCACCGCCGCAATAAGCAGCGTTAATTTTAATGGTTTCATGGTGTTTTTCTCATAGCTTAAGTTGCAGAAATGAATCATCATAAGACGGATCAATTCTGTAAAAATAAAGTGGGGCTTGATAGACTATGAAAAGGTGGGTGGGCCGCGAATGGTATGATTTTCACGTATGCGTTTTATTACATAGGTGAGGGTGACAGAAGGTTCAGCTGCACTAAATTGTGCGGTGAGCTGAGGAAGAATAGCAGTGACAAGATCGAGCGTAGGAGTATGACTAATACTCTCGAATCGTTGACACTGATCGCTGGTGACATGGAAGGGATGTTCTGTATCATGCCAAATGGCAAACGACTGCATTAACAGCACAAGTGCTGTTAGCAGGTAAAGCCATTGACGATGTTTAATGATACGATTCACGGGAAATGTTAGTTACTTGGCTAATAATTCAAAGAGCAGAGTTTGATAGATAGTCGATAAAATGTCAAGATCTGCAACGGAAACACATTCATCGATTTGATGAATTGTCGCATTAAGCGGCCCTAATTCGATGACTTGAGCACCCGTAGGGGCAATAAATCGACCATCTGATGTACCGCCAGAGGTTGATAGCTCAGTCTCATAACCGGTGACTGACTTAATGGATTGTTTGACCGCATCAACTAAAGCGCCACTCGCTGTTCGGAATGGTTTTCCAGAGAGCTCCCATTTCAAATCATAGTTTAAACCATGGCCGTCTAATATGCTTTGTACGTGTTGTTGCAATTGTTTATGGGTTTTTTCAGTTGAATAACGGAAATTAAATACCACATCTGCAATACCTGGAATGACGTTGGTCACGCCTGTGCCAGAATTTAGATTGGATACTTGAAAACTCGTTGGTGGGAAATCTTCATTGCCCCGATCCCATTCAACAGCACATAACTCGGTTAATGCGGGAACCAGTAAGTGAATTGGATTTTTAGCTAAATGTGGATAAGCAATATGTCCTTGTTTACCTTTAATCGTTAAGCGACCATTTAAAGAACCACGACGACCATTTTTAACCACGTCACCGACTTTATTGGTGCTGGTGGGTTCACCAACAATACACCAGTCAATTTTTTCGTTACGTGCTTCTAAGGTTTCAATGACCTTGATCGTGCCACCCGTTGCTGGACCTTCTTCATCGCTGGTGATTAAAAAGGCGATGCTACCCGAGTGCTCGGGATGTTCGGCTATAAAACGTTCACACGCTGTCACAAACGCCGCAATACTGCCTTTCATATCGGCTGCGCCACGACCATATAATAGACCATCGCGAATTTCTGGTGAAAAAGGAGCAGATGACCAATTTTCTTCGGGACCTGTTGGAACAACATCAGTATGACCGGCAAAAGCCAATACTGGCGATTGAGTACCGCGACGAGCCCAAATATTATCGGTCCAATCGCCTTCTTGGCCAAAACGTAAAAACTCGATAGTAAAGCCAATTGCCGATAATCTTTCAGCTAATAATTGTTGACAGCCAAAATCTTGTGGCGTCAAACTTGGGCGGCTAATTAGGTCTTTGGTGAGTTCAAGTGTTGCTGACATATTTAACTCTTAATAATTATTTGAAGAAATGAGCGGCATAGTCCATCTCTTTAAAACCAACCATGCAGTCTGAATTATCAGATAAAACAGGTCGTTTGATGAGTGTTGGGTTTTCTAATATTAATTCGATAGCAGTAGCTTGATCGAGTTGCTCTTTACGAGAATCGTCGAGTTTACGCCATGTGGTACCGCGTTTATTCAGCAATATTTCCCATGAAACTGAGGTTAACCAAGTGTTTATCATCTTTTCATCAAGACCATCGACACGAAAATCATGAAACTGAAAAACGACGCCATTGGCATCAAGCCAACGACGTGCTTTTTTTACGGTATCGCAGTTTTTAATGCCATATAAAATCATATGTTGCTTCTTTTTTGTCGGACTGAAGTCCGACCTACATAGTGTAAGTCGAAATTAAATATCACGTAAAAGTTCGTTAATGCCCACTTTACTGCGTGTTTTAGCATCAACTTGTTTAACGATAACGGCACAATAGAGACTGTAAGTACCACATTTAGACGGTAAGTTACCCGATACCACTACTGAGCCTGCAGGGATACGACCATAAGAAATTTCGCCCGTCATTCGGTTAAAGATCTTAGTACTTTGACCAATGTAAACGCCCATTGAAATAACAGCGCCTTCTTCGACAATAACACCTTCAACGACTTCAGAACGAGCACCGATGAAGCAGTTATCTTCAATGATAGTTGGACCTGCTTGTAATGGTTCTAAAACACCACCGATACCCACACCACCAGAAAGGTGAACGTTTTTGCCAATTTGAGCACAAGAACCGACCGTTGCCCATGTATCAACCATGGTGCCTGAATCAACATAAGCACCAATATTGACGTATGAAGGCATCAAGACAACGCTTGGCGCAATATAAGAACCACGACGAACATTGGCTGGTGGCACAACACGGATACCGGCTTTATTAAAATCTTGTTCATTAAAGCTAGCGAATTTAGGTTCTACTTTATCGTAGAAGTTGGTTTCGCCACCGGCCATGATTCTGTTGTCATTTAAACGGAAAGATAGTAATACGGCTTTTTTAAGCCATTCATTAACGATCCAGTCGCCATTTTGTTTTTCGGCAACACGAGCAGACCCGTTATCTAACATAGCTATTGCTTGATCGACGGCATTTTTAACCTTAGCTTCAGCATTGGCAGGCGTGATGTCTGCACGGCGTTCAAAGGCCTCTTCAATAATTTGTTGAATATCGCTCATTTTATTTCTCCATTAAGGACTTGATAGTCGTTCATAAGGTGCTAATTAATTGTACAATTCGGTGGGCAGCATCGATACACTCTTCTATGGGCGCTACTAATGCCATACGGATACGATGTGAACCTGGATTTTTATTGTTATTATCTCGTGCTAAAAAACTACCTGGTAATACGGTGACGTTTTGCTCATCAAATAAGCGACGGGCAAAATCAGTGTCAGATATTGTCGTTTCGGCCCAGAGGTAAAAACTCGCCTCGGGTAAAGTGACTTTCATTACCGGTGACAGTATTGCCAGAACGGCCTCAAACTTTTCTCGATAAAGTTGACGGTTAGTGACCACATGTTGTTCATCATTCCATGCCGTAATTGAAGCTGCTTGAGTTGATGGTGGCATGGCGCAACCATGATAGGTACGATACCGTAGAAAGTCTTTTATTATTGTGGCATTACCAGCTACAAATCCAGAACGTAGTCCTGGCGCATTAGAACGCTTTGATAAGCTATGAAATACTGCGCAACGACTTAAATCGTTGTAACCTGCTGCGACAGCGGCTTGCAATAAACCGACGGGAGGCTTTGTCTCATCAAAATAGAGTTCGGAATAACATTCATCGGAAGCGATGATAAAGTCATGTGTGTGGGCAAGCTCGATGAGCTTGATTAATGTCGATTGCTCAATGACGGCACCAGTTGGATTGCCTGGACTACATAGATATAATAGCTGGCAACGTTGCCATACATCAGCAGGCACAGAGTCGAAGTCTGGCACAAAGTTATTATCAGCGGTGCAATTGAGAAAATAGGGATGTGCGCCCGCTAAAATCGCCGCACCTTCATAGATTTGATAGAAGGGATTAGGCATCACAATAAGTGGTGTCTGTGCTGTGCGATCGGTGACGGCTTGAGCAAAAGCAAACAGTGCTTCACGGGTACCATTAACGGGTAATACTTGCGTAGTTGGATCAATATTACCGGCAAGATGAAAACGATTATCTAACCAACTAGCGATAGTCTGACGCAATTCAATCGAACCAGCCGTAGTAGGATAATTAGATAAACCGTGCAAATGCTCGATGACCGCCTCAGTAATAAATCCTGGCGTTGGATGTGTAGGTTCACCAATCGATAAGGCGATATGAGGCAGATGACTAGGTGGCGTACATCCCGCTTTTAGTTGCGCAAGTTTTTCGAACGGATAGGGATGCAAGTGAGCTAGATCTGGATTCATAACAAGTAACTATTAAATAAAGCCGTCTATTATAACGGGTTATAGCGTAGTCGTGGTATAAGGTTCGTCATGAATACACAACACACTATACATAACCGTTTAGCCATTGCCGCGCTGTTATTTTCATCAAGCTTATGGGGGATAATTTGGTATCCCTTACGCTGGTTAGATGAGGCCGGCATGTCCGCGGTGTGGAGTTCGTTGGTAATGTATCTTGCCGCTGGTACACTAGCGCTGCCTTTTCTATTTAAACATAATATTTTTAGTGCAAGTAATGGCAAGGATTTATTGTTTTTGGCCGTTGCAGCCGGCATTACTAATATTGCTTTTCTGGTGGCCTTGACTGAAGGTGAAGTGATGCGTGTGATGTTACTATTTTATTTATCACCCATATGGTCTGTGTTGCTCAGTCGCTGGTGGTTAAAAGAACGATTGTCTTCATCCGCCATAGCAATGTTGGTCATTGCAATGACGGGTTCATTAATAATGTTATGGGATACTAGTATTGGCTGGCCTTGGCCTCATGGTTTAGCTGATTGGCTGGCAATAACAGCTAGCATTACTTTTTCAATAAATAATGTGTTGGCTAGAAAATTGGCGAATGTATCGATGGCTGCTAAAACTGGCGTGATATGGTGGGGTGTTGTTGTCGCATCAATACTCGTCCTAATGTGGCAACAGTCAGCTATGCCAGATGTGACAATGAATGTTTGGATCGTTGCTGGATTAGTAGGCTGCTTAGGTATTGTTGTAATGACCGTGACGGTTTTGTATGGCATAGCCCGAATGCCAATCTATCATTCATCGGTCATCATGTTATTTGAGTTAGTAGTTGCGGCTATCGCTGCTTGGGCGTTGACCAGTGAGGTGATGTCATTACAAGAATGGTTGGGTGGCGGTCTGATCATGCTAGCAGCCTATGGTGTCGCTAAATCCGAAGCCTAGACTCGGAATATTATTAAAATGATCAGATAAGTTTTCTTAATGTATTTGAAATTAGCTACATTAAATAAAATGTGCGATCTTTAATGGCGTTGTAGTGAAACGATGTAAATCCATCACCTATAGAACGAAACTGAAGTGCAATACTATTGTTGAATTCGCACAACTACATACAACAAAGAGGAGTTTTATGATTAAATCAATTGCTCATGCTAGCTTTTTAGTGGCTGATGTTACACGTGCTTTAGATTTTTATTGTGGCGTATTAGATATCCATTTAAACGAACATCGACCTGACTTTCCATTTGATGGCGCATGGTTAGATCTTAATGCCGAAGGTCAGCAATTACATCTAATGCAATTACCTAATCCCGATTCAAAGGACGGTCGTCCTGAGCATGGCGGAAAAGATAAACATATTGCATTGGTCGTTGATGATTTGGATGCTTTGGCTGAAAGATTGGAAGCGGCAGGTGTGATTTTCTCTAGAAGTAAATCTGGTCGCGCCGCGTTCTTTTGTCGTGATCCAGATGGTAATGCCCTAGAGTTTTCTGAAGATTTTACCCCTTCAAAATAAAGATTCTTTTAACTGGAATTACATAGATCAATGACTTAGGGAGTTACTCACAATATCTGTGGATAACTCTGTGGGTAACATGCTGACAAATCGCTAAGTCATTATTTTGTAACAATCTACCTCAATTTGGTTAAAAATCGACCATGATTGCAATGTCTATAAAAATCAATAAGATAGTATGTCTTCTAATGGTTTCAATGACTTAGCGATGACAGTTAATACCGTTATGTGATGATGACACTATCTAGTGTATAACTCACTTACTCATCTAACAGATTATGCTAATTATGGTTTAGATAATGCCGGAAATTGCATGTCATCATGGGCAGCATCTTCTTGGCCTGTTGGTGCTAGCCGATGTAACTCAAGATCCTTAAAGTTAAATAATTGATTATCAGCCAATTGTGACGGCGAAATATTTTGAAAACTTCGAAAAATATTTTCTAAACGACCAGGCTGCTGTTTTTCCCATCCTTGTAACATGTCTTTAATAACTTGCCGTTGCAAATTTTCCTGTGAGCCACATAAGTTGCAGGGAATGATCGGGAACTGTTGATGATTGGCATAACGAATAATGTCAGATTCCTTGCAATAAGCTAGTGGGCGAATCAAAATATTCGTTTTATCATCGCTCAATAATTTTGGCGGCATGGCTTTAAGTTTGCTGCCATAAAACATATTGAGAAAAGCGGTTTCGATAATATCATCACGATGATGACCTAAGGCGATCTTAGTGATGCCATTTTGGCGTGCATAACCGTAAAGTGAACCGCGACGTAGGCGAGAGCAGATACCGCAAGTAGTTTTGCCTTCTGGCACGACTTCTTTAACGATGCTATAGGTATCTTTTTCAATAATATGAAAAGGGATATTAATAGACGTTAGATATTCAGGCAAAACATGTTCGGGAAAGCCCGGTTGTTTTTGGTCGAGATTAACCGCGATAATGTTGAACTTAATCGGCGCATGTTTTTGTAGGTTCATCAAGATGTCGAGCATGGTGTAACTATCTTTACCACCCGAAAGGCAAACCATTACCTTGTCACCGTCTTCAATCATATTGTAGTCAGCAATTGCTTGACCGACGTTACGGCGAAGCCTTTTGCGTAATTTATTAATTTCGTGTGTTTGTTTTGCTGCTGTGGTTAGTCCTGACACTTAAATAAGACCTAAAAAGGGTTGTACTGTAACAAGGCTATTAGCGGCTGTTCCATCGCATTTTTCATCTAATAAAATAAAACAGTTAGCAGTGCTCATTGAGCGCAAGATGCCTGAACCTTGACCCCCCGTTGTTTTCACTTTAGTGATGCCGTCATCATCTTTAAATAAAATGGCTCGTTGATACTCGAAGCGGCCTGGCCGTTTACGAATAGCATCGGTACACGTTACTTGAAATGTGATCACATCAGGTTCTGCTTCTCCCATTAATTTTCTAAGGGCTGGGGCCACAAACTGATAAAACGTGACCATTACAGAAACAGGGTTACCGGGTAGTCCAAAAAATAGGGCGTTATCGATTTGGCCAAAGGCAAGAGGACGGCCCGGTCGCATGGCGATTTTCCAGAAATTGACTTGACCTAATTCTGCTAATATTTCTTTTACGTAGTCAGCATCGCCGACAGAAACACCACCCGAAGTGATAATGACATCAGCTTGTTGAGCTGCTTGCAATAAGGTTTGGCGAAGAGACGCTTTTTGATCTGGCACCACGCCCATATCCATAATTTCCACATCTAGACGTTTTAACATGCCATAAAGGGTATAACGATTACTGTCATAGATTTGGCCGGTTGCCAATGATTCACCAATGGATTTAAGTTCATCTCCGGTTGAAAAAAAGGCGACACGTAGTTTACGAGAGACATTAATTTCAGCAACACCAAGTGAAGCGATCAAACCAAGATCAGCTGGAATAATACGACGACCGGCACTAAGAACGATATCCCCTGTTTTTAAATCTTCACCTATATAACGGACGTGGTTACCTTTTGGGTGTTTACCGTGAATGGTGATGATATTGTCTGTTACCATCACCTGTTCTTGCATGACAATAGTATCGCATTCGCTCGGCACGACAGCGCCTGTCATGATTCGAATACACTCACCTGTATTGACCGTGCCTTGGAATGGTTGGCCCGCAAAGGCAATTCCAACCTGTTTTAGATTAAATGAATTATTAACAATATCACTACTTCTAATGGCATAGCCATCCATAGCCGAGTTGTTATAAGCGGGTACATTGATCGGTGAAATAATATCATTATGTAAAATACGATCTAAAACATCACGTATTGGGCAACGTTGCCAAGTCGTTAATGGTGTAATTAAAGAAGCAATGCGTAACCTGGCAGCATCAATACTGAGTCTGTTTATATCTTCTGGAACAGCACAGCTGGGTTGTGGGATAAATTCTGACATGATGTTAGTGAGTCCAACTTTCAATAAAATGTAGTAGATAATCCGCGATAGCATCGATATCGTTGATATCAAGTTGTTCGATATCACGCTCAAGATCGAGTGGCAAATCGCTAGCGATGGCAATAATATTTGGATCTGTAGGATAGAGTAAAGGCTTGTCTAAACTGCATCGGTGCAATTCAACTTTAGCAATAGTCTCATGTTTGAAGCCTTCAACTAAAATGAGATCGAGTTTAGAACAATCAAGTCTTGGAATAAGTGTAGATAAACTAGGTTCCGTTAAATTGGCCGACTGTACTTCTACTAATGCCATTAATCGACTAGATGATATCAAGACTTGTTGGGCTCCTGCCTGGCGAATTTCATAGCTATCTTTACCTGGCACATCAATATCAAAATTATGATGGGCATGTTTGATCACACCAACTTCTAATCCTTTAGTTTTTAGCGCTGGGATTAATTGGCGTAATAAGGTTGTTTTTCCGGTGCCACTAAATGCAGCGAAACCAATTAAAGGGATAGACGACTCTACTTTAGCTTGGTGCGCAACTATGTCTTCAGGATGATTAACGTTAAGAAAGGTGTCGGCCTGATCGGAAAAGTCAACGACAACCATGGCATGGCGTGCTAACCAAGCATCAATTTTGCGACCACCTTGTTGTAAATAGGCTTCGAGATCAGCCTGTAGTCGGCAGGATATCAAGCAAAATACGGATTGTAATCGTTCGCCATCGTGGGCAACGGCGATATCTGCTCGTTCAGCTAATAATGTTTCCATCATCCGTTGGCGTAATTGTGAGGAAATATTCGGTGAGTCACAAGGTGCAGTGAGAATATAATCAGTGTCGACTGTTTGCATCGCGCTTAACATCCCAGCTAGTGGTCCGCAAAAATCATCTAAACTGTCACTAATAACGGGATACTTAAATGCCTGATATTGGTCGATATTACGATTAGCATTGATGATAAGCTTACCGACTTGCGGTTTTAACGTCGCGATGACATGGGCAATCAATGGTTTATGATTGAATAAAATAAGACCTTTGTCTTTGCCACCCATACGGCGAGCTTGTCCACCTGCCAAAATGACGCCAGTAACAGAGGGTCTAGATAATGTTTTCATGATGATTCACTGTTATTCTCTTAGAGTTCACTATAAAAAATGAGGGGTACACCCATGCAAAAATCATGGATATCATGGACTTCGGCACTTATTATACTGATAAACATGCCACTTGTATCGTCGGGCACGTTGAACATCATCGTAGTGGGTTTATTTAGTGATCAAGCCGTACTGACAATCAATAAACAACAACGTTTATTAAGAGTAGGTAACACCAGCCCAGAAGGTGTCAAACTCATTTCTGCGACAAGCCGGAGCGCAATTCTTGAAGTGGAAGGGATCCAAGAAAAATACCTTTTAGGTTCACACATTGGTAGTTATTATACCCCCGCTATGCTGCAACCTATAGTGAGTATATGGCCAAATAATGGAATGTATCTTACAGTGGGTAGTGTGAATGGTTATAGCGTTGATTTTTTAATTGATACTGGGGCATCCGCTATTGCCTTTAATGCTACAACAGCAAAGCGGTTGGGTTTAGAATATCTTAATGCGCCAACTAATATGGTTCAAACCGCATCGGGTATAGAAATGGCTTATCAAGTCACTTTAGATCAGGTTCAAGTAGGCGATATCAAACTATATAATATTGATGCTATAGTGCTCGATGGGCCACACCCAGAACGTGCATTATTAGGCATGACTTTTTTGAGGCAGGTTGAAATAAGGCGGATAGATGAACGCATGGATTTGAAAAAAAAATATTAATAGAAAGAAACAAAGGCGCAATATATTAAGTCGCTAGCTTCAATTCAGTCGATGAACTGGCAACTTACTATATTTTAAATTTGAATAGCCTAATGGTTTATTAGCGATTGCGAACAATTCGCTGAGAACATCAAGAGGAAGGCAAAGATCTGACGGCTTCTGTATTGGTTGCAGGCTTCATCAATTACTCTGAGTGTGGCGAAGATTAGGTGGAAGAAATTTACACGCTGATTCATATCAATAAATCGTTAATGTTGAATCAAGAAACATACAAACAAAAAAGCCTCCTGTTAGAGTTTGCTAACGGGAGGCTTTTTTAAGGTGACATGATTTTTTTAATCAAAACCTTTACTAATTAAAGCATAAGCAGAATGATTATGAATTGATTCAAAGTTTTCTGATTCAACAGTATAGGCACTGATACGAGAGTCATCATTTAATCGTGCCGCAATATCACGTACGATATCTTCAACAAATTTTGGATTGTCATAAGCTTTCTCGGTGACATATTTTTCATCTGGTCGTTTAAGAAGACCATATATTTCACATGAAGCTTCTTGCTCGACGACGTCAATTAAGTCTTCAATCCACATGAAACTATCAACGCGTACTGTTACGGTAACGTGTGAGCGTTGATTATGTGCGCCGTAGTCAGAGATCTTTTTTGAACATGGGCAAAGGCTGGTCACGGGAACGACAACTTTGACGGTCATCATCGTTTTATCGCCAGTGATTTCACCGATAAAGCTCACTTGATAATCCATCAAGCTTTTTACTTTACTGATTGGGGCTTCCTTATTCACAAAATAAGGGAAGTCCATCTCGATGTAACCAGATTCGGCTTGTAAGCGCTCAGTCATTTCACCTAACATTTCGCGGAATGATTTTACGGTGATTTCACGCTCATGTTGATTTAAAATCTCAACAAAACGAGACATATGTGTGCCTTTAAATTGATGCGGTAAGTTCACATACATATTAAAGTTGGCGATAGTATTTTGTTCGCCAGTGGTACGGTCGCTTATTTTTATCGGATGTTGAATATCTTTAATGCCGACTTTATCTATTGCGATATGGCGTTTATCAGCGATGTTTTGAACATCTTCGATTTCATCGCAGCAAGCTGGTTTTTTATCAGTAGTCATGTCTTTCTTAGTCCTCACTATAACGTACACAGGCGCGATCTGTTTCCCAAAGGGTCACACCAGAGATTTTAGCTGAGTCGATATTTAATGTTTGGCTCAGATTTTGATAAAAATATTGGGCAATATTTTCTGCTGTAGGATTAACGGTATCAAAAGGTGGAATATCGTTTAGATAACGGTGATCGAGCGTTTTAGCTAGTTCACGAGCGGCATTTTTGATAGTTTTAAAATCCATGCCCATGCCATGTCCATTTAGAGCGGTCGCCGTCACTTCAACTTCTAACTTCCAGTTGTGACCATGCATTCGGCTACAATCACCAGGGTAATCGCGTAGAGTATGTGCTGAGGCAAAATCTGCCAATATTTTTAAGGTATAGGTTGGGCTTGTCATAGTTGACTATTATACTCGGGAATTAGGGCGACTAACAGGATATTATGTTGGAAAATGATTATTGACTGTATCAATTATGCCTTGGGCATCTAAACCACAGTTACTTAACATTTGTTTATGTTCGCCATGATCGATAAATTTATCGGGTAAGCCCATGATTTTAATGGGTGTAGTATTGCCTATGGCAAGTAGGTATTCTGCCACAGCACTGCCTGCACCACCAAGATGTGTATTTTCCTCAATGGTGATAATCAAGTCGTGGGTGTTCGCCATTTTGTCAATCAATGCATTATCCAAGGGTTTGACAAAACGCATATTAACTACTGTTGCATTGAGTTGTTCTGATGCATCAAGGGCAGGTTGAACCATGCTACCAAAAGCAAGAATTGCGACTTTTTCACCGTGACGTTTTAGTTCGGCCTTGCCAATTTCGATAGTTTCTAAGCTTGGCGATACCAATGATCCATTACCTGCACCACGAGGGTAACGCACTGCACTTGGTCCATTGTGTCTATAACCAGTAGTGAGCATTTGACGACATTCATTTTCATCTGCTGGCGCCATAACGACCATATTAGGGATACAGCGGAGGTAACTCAAATCGAAAGATCCGGCATGGGTTGCACCATCAGCACCGACTAATCCACCGCGATCGATGGCAAATAACACCGGTAAGTTTTGCAAGGCAACATCATGAATTAACTGATCGTAAGCACGTTGTAAAAACGTAGAATAAATAGCCACGACCGGTTTTTTACCTTCACATGCCATGCCAGCTGCTAGAGTAACTGCATGTTGCTCGGCAATACCCACATCAAAATAACGTTCAGGATACTGTTTGGCAAACTCATTTAAACCTGAGCCATCACACATGGCAGGTGTAATACCAATTAAATCTTCCGATTCTCGCGCCATATCACATAACCATTGACCAAAGACTTGGGTGTAACTAGGTCCCGATGATTTACTACTCCCAGCAGGACTCACACCATGATATTTACCAGGTTGTTGTTCAGCTGGCTCATAACCTTTGCCTTTTTTGGTTACGACGTGTAGAAAATGAGGGCCTTTACGCTCACGCAAATTGCCTAATGTGGTCATCAATATATCAAGGTCGTGACCATCAATTGGACCTATATAGTTAAATCCCATTTCTTCAAATAAAGTGCCAGGAATCACCATGCCTTTGACATGCTCTTCGGCTCGACGAGCAAACTCCCATGCCGAAGGTAGTTTTTCTAGTACTTTTTTACTTCCTTCACGGGCAGAAGCGTAAAACTTGCCAGATAACAGACGAGCAAGATAATTGGACATGCCGCCGACATTCTTGGAAATAGACATTTCATTATCATTGAGAATAACCAGTAAGTTGGCATTTAAATCACCCGCATGGGCTAACGCTTCATAAGCTTGACCTGCGGTGAGTGCGCCATCGCCAATAATGGCGACTGCACGGCGAGAATCGCCATTAGCTTGTGCCGCAATCGCCATGCCTAATGCGGCACTGATCGATGTACTGGAATGCCCAACGCCAAAGTGATCATAAGGACTTTCACTACGTTTAGGAAAACCGGATAAACCGCCTGCTTGGCGCATGGTGTGCATTTGATCACGGCGACCCGTAAGAATTTTGTGAACGTAACTTTGGTGACCGACATCCCAGACAAAACGATCATCAGGCGTGTTAAAAATATAATGTAAGGCTATGGTTAATTCAATCACACCTAGATTAGATGAAATATGGCCGCCTGTTTGTTGCACACTGCCTATGATAAGTGCCCTAATTTCTTCGGCGAGTTGTGGTAACTGTTTTTTATCCAACTTACGTAAGTCTGCTGGACTATCAATGTGAGCGAGTAGGGTATCCATCTGTGTTGCCATATTAGTGTGACCGTTGCACCACAAAGCTGGCTAATGCAGCAAGTGCTTGTGTATTGAAGGAGAGATCATCAAGTTGGGCTAAAGCTTCATCTATCAAATCGACAGCTTTTTGTTGTGCTGCTGCTAAGCCCATGAGTGCTGGATAGGTAGGCTTGTTCAATGCGATATCAGCGCCTTGAGTTTTACCTAGAGTATCAGTGTCAGCAATAAGGTCAAGGACATCATCTTGCACCTGAAAGGCTAAGCCGATGCACTGTGCATATTTATCTAGTTTAACTAAGGTTTGTGCGTCTACTTGAGCGCAGGCTAACGCCCCTAAGTGCACACTAGCACGGATTAATGCACCTGTTTTAAGTTCGTGCATGGCTTGTAATGTGTCGAGAGTGAGTGTTTTTCCAACGGATTCGAGATCGATAGCTTGACCGCCTGCCATACCTAAAACACCAGACTTTTGGGCGAGTGTTTTGACCATCTTACATTGTTGAGTGGGTGCCAAAGTATTTTCACAGAGTGTTTCAAATGCTAATGATTGTAGCGCATCACCGACTAATAATGCTGTGGCATCATCGTATTTCTTATGACATGTTGGTTGACCACGGCGTAAATCATCATTGTCCATGATCGGCATATCATCATGAACTAATGAATAAGCATGGATCATTTCTACCGCACTTGCTGGCGCATCAAGCTGATCTAATGCTACGCCTAACGCTTCGCCAGTGGCATAAACCAATAAAGCGCGTAGGCGTTTACCACCATTTAAACTGGAATAGTGCATCGCATCAACTAATCGTTTTGAAGTGGTTTGGCCAAGATGGCTATTTTTTGGCAGTCGAGCTGCTAGAGCTTGTTCGATGCGCAGTTGACGTTGTTGTTGCCAATTAGAAAGAATAAAAGTATCAGTCACGATTCAGTGGGGTTATTATCAAAATCTACTAAGTTTGATTGGCCTGATTGTTGTATTAACATCTGTACTTTTTGTTCGGCAGCTTGCAGGGCATCCTGACAATCACGGGTAAGTAATACGCCATTCTCATAAAGTTTGAGTGATTCTTCGAGGCTAATATCACCTTGTTCAAGGCGATTAACCAGTGATTCTAACTCAGTTACTGAGGCTTCATAATTCAGTTTTTTTCTTCTTACGGCCATGCCCGTCTCTATACAAAATTTAATCAATGTCTATTATATGTTAAACAAGGTTTTATTGCCCACTGGATTGTTTTGTCACTAGCCGTTAGGCTTAACACCTTTAAACTAGACTTAAACTAAACATTAGATATCACAGGACTATGCAAAAAATAATTCGTGGGTTTTATAATCTACCTTCATCTGTCGATGATAGGTTCGGTGGTTGTGTTGCGACTATTGGCAATTTTGATGGCGTACATTTGGGACATCAAGCTGTATTAAATCAACTGGCGATGAAGGGTGATGCGCTCGGTTTACCTGTTGTTGTCGTTATCTTTGAGCCCCAACCGAATGAGTTTTTTTCTCCTGATAATGCACCCGCTCGCTTAAGTCGTTTCCGTGAAAAAATAGAGGCGTTGCGCAGTTATGCTATTCAACAGCTTTGCGTCTTGCGTTTCAATCATAAATTAGCGCAAATGACAGCTGAAGAATTTATTCAGCAGTTGCTTGTTACTGGCTTGAATGTTCGATATTTAGTCGTAGGTGATGATTTTAAATTCGGCAAAAATCGTCAGGGAAATTTTGCTTTACTACAAAAAACTGGTAGGGAACTCGGTTTTCAAGTAGTCAATATGCATACTTTTTCTATTGAAAATAGACGAGTAAGTAGTACTCAAATTCGCCAAGCATTAGAAGCGGGCGATTTGATCTTAGCAGAGAAGCTACTAGGTCATCCTTATCGCATGAGTGGCCGAGTGGCACATGGCGATAAACGAGGTCGAACTATGGGATTCCCCACAGCCAATATCCATCTTCATCGGCGTAAAGTACCGTTGAGTGGCGTTTATGCTGTGCAGTTGTTTGGCGTTGAAGGCGAACCAGTTCAAGGTGTCGCAAATGTGGGTATTCGGCCAACAGTGGGTGCTGAACGTGCTTTGTTAGAAGTTCATCTATTTGATTTTAATCGAGATATTTATGGTGAACATGTACAGGTTCACTTCTTACGAAAATTACGCGATGAACAAAAGTTCGAGAGTTTAGATGCGTTGATTGTACAAATTGATTTAGATTGTCAGCAAGCTAGGCTATTTTTTGCTGAACCGGCTGTAGAGTGACAATATCATTAGTATTCTTGTCGGCACTATTATTGATATATTGATAAGATGTGCCGTATAAAAAAACAGAAAAAATAGGCACTAACATAATGAAGATCCTAATTAGTAACGATGATGGTTATATGGCCAAAGGCATTCGGGCTTTAGCTGAGGCAATGTCAACTCTTGGCGAGATCACTATCGTTGCGCCTGATCGTAATCGTAGTGGCGCGAGTAATTCCTTAACATTAGAAAACCCCTTACGAATAGACAAGCTGGAAAATGGTGTTTATCGCGTTGAAGGAACACCAACGGATTGTGTTCATCTAGCTATTACAGGCTTGTTAGATGAAGAGCCTGATATGGTGGTGTCAGGCATTAATGCGGGCGCTAATTTAGGTGATGACGTGTTGTATTCCGGCACGGTAGCCGCTGCGATGGAAGGCCGATTTTTAGGCTTGCCAGCTATTGCCATCTCGTTGAACGGTCATACTGCAACCCATTATGAAACCGCTGCTTGGGCGGCGAAGAAAATCGTGATGCACTTACAACAATCATCACTACCAGCGGATACAATCTTGAATGTTAATGTACCTGATTTACCGATTGATCAGATTATCGGTTTTGAAAGTACACGTTTAGGTCATCGGCATAAGGCTGCGCCAGTAATCAAGGAATTAGATCCAAGAGGCCGTGAAATGTATTGGATTGGGCCAGCAGGCGAAGAACAAGATGCAGGTCCAGGCACCGATTTTGATGCGATTCGTCGTGGCGCAGTATCTGTGACACCATTGCAAATCGACTTAACTAGTTATAAGGCAATTGACGGTGTTGCAAAGTGGTTGCAAGGCGTCGTTATATGAGTGAGGCGTTCCAAGGCATTGGTATGACATCACAGCGGACTCGAGATCGATTAATCGGGCGGCTAAAAGAACAAGGTATTAACAATATAAATGTTTTGGCAGTGATGAAATCTTTGCCACGACATGTGTTTGTAGATGAAGCTTTAGCAAGCCGTGCTTACGAAGATACCGCCCTACCAATTGGTCATGGCCAAACAATTTCACAACCTTTCATCGTTGCCCGAATGACTGAGATATTGTTAGAAGGTTTTCCTAAGAAAAAAGTATTAGAAGTGGGTACAGGTTCCGGTTATCAAACGGCAGTGTTGTCACGATTAGTCGAACGCGTATTTAGTGTTGAACGTATTTCGCTATTACAAAATCAAGCTCGCGAACGTTTTTATAATTTGAAATTAAATAATATCCGTTTAAAACATAGTGATGGCAGCTGGGGTTGGGAAGAAAACGCGCCTTACGATGGCATTATCGTAACGTGTGCGCCGGAACATGTTCCGGAAAATTTGTTGAAACAGCTAGCACCGGGTGGCCGTTTAGTTATTCCAGTGGGTGGCAGTGTTGGTCAATCATTACGAGTGATAGATCGTAATGGAAATGCCTTTGAAGAAGCCATATTAGATGATGTTAGCTTTGTACCTTTGTTGAATGGTCAAATTTAATGGGTTTATTTTCCATAATGTATGCCCAAGTTATGCAATGGTCTCGCCATAAATATGCAGTTTATTGGTTGGCCTTAGTCAGTTTTACTGAATCGTCGTGTTTTTTGGTTCCACCCGATGTAATGTTGGCACCAATGACCTTAGCTAAACCAGAAAAAGCTTGGTTTTATGCGGGTTTAACAACCGCAACTTCTGTGTTGGGAGGGCTGTTGGGATATGTCATCGGAATGACCGCCTTTCGATTCATTGAGCCTTGGTTAGGCTCCCTAGGTTATATGAATGCGTATCATCTGGCTGAACAATGGTTTGCACAATGGGGATTTTGGGCGATATTTTTAGCGGGATTTACACCTATACCTTATAAAGTGTTTACCATCGCTTCTGGTGTGGCGGGTATGGCTGTAGTTCCTTTTATTATCGGTTCAACCATTGGCCGTGGGATGCGGTTTTTCTTAGTTGCCGGCATAATGCGATGGGGCGGCGCGGACTTAGAAGCCGCATTACGCATCTGGATTGATCGTATAGGTTGGGCAATGGTTATCTTATTAGTTACAGGTTATTTGATCTTCGCATAGTGATGAGAATGATAGTAATACTGCTAATGTTAACGCTGATCGCCTGTGGTGGCAGCCGAGCAGTGGTTCCTGTTGGTAATTATGGTTACAACGCAAAAACATCCAGTGATTTCGGCGCGACTTCAAGGTCAGCATCAGTGTACAAGGTTAGAAAAGGCGATACTTTATATTCAATTAGTTTTCGCTATGGGATGGATTACAAAGAACTAGCTGAAATCAATCATATTCGACCACCCTATAATATTTATGTCGATCAAAAAATATATTTTAAACAGGCTAAACCAGTAACTAGCCGCAACAGACTAGTAGTGAAACAAAAGAGCGAGACCCACAAAACACCCACAAAATGGCAACCTGCAACACAAACTACGCAGTCAACGACAACAACGACAACTGCAAGCAGTTCAGCTAATCAAAATCTGACTTGGCGTTGGCCAACATCCGGTAAGGTGATTTCAACCTATTCCATTTCATCTGCAGGTAGGAAAGGAATAGATATAGCGGGTAAATCAGGGCAAGCAGTGGTTGCATCAGCATCAGGCAAGGTCGTTTATAGTGGAAATGGCTTGGCAAGATACGGTAATTTATTGATCATAAAGCATAATGATGTTTATCTTAGTGCCTATGCCCACAATAAAACCTTATTAGTTAAAGAAGGCCAATATGTGAAGGCCGGCCAAAATATTGCTACGCTTGGCCGAAGTGGCGCTCAACAGGAACAATTACATTTTGAAATTAGACGTAATGGTAAGCCTGTTGATCCCTTACGTTTCTTACCTAAACAATAATTAATATGTCGAATACGCTACAATCATCGGCTTTACACTGCTTACAGCAGCCATTAATAGTGATTTGCAAGAGGATTAACCGTTGGAATTAGGCGCAACAATGCAACGAATAAAAGAGCTTCGAGGTCGTAGTGATGATCTTAGGGGGTATCTTTGACTATGATGTAAAAGCTGAACAATTAATTGAACTTACCCGTGAGCTGGAATCACCCACAGTCTGGGATAATCCCGAACGAGCACAATCCTTAGGTAAGGAACGCGCTAGTTTAGAGCGTATTGTCACCACCTTATCTGGTCAGCTTACGACACTTGATGATGCGAAAGAATTGCTTGAGATGGCGGTAGAAGAGCAAGATCAAGATACCTTCGACGTGGTACAACAGGATCTTGATACGCTAGAAACAGCCTTGGAAAAACTTGAATTTCAACGCATGTTTTCCGGAAAAATGGATATCAATAATGCCTATTTAGATATCCAATCTGGTTCAGGTGGGACGGAAGCACAAGATTGGGCCAATATGATTTTGCGTATGTATCTTCGCTGGGGCGAAGCGCAAGGATTTAAGGTTGAGCTGGTCGAAGCGTCTTCCGGTGAAGTTGCAGGTATCAAGAGTGCAACGATTCATTTTGAAGGTGAATATGCCTTTGGTTTATTAAGAACTGAAACCGGCGTTCATCGTTTAGTGCGTAAATCACCTTTTGATTCAGGTGCACGTCGCCATACTTCATTTGCATCAGTATTTGTTTATCCTGAAGTCGATGAAAATATCGAAATCGAAATTAATAAAGCTGATTTAAGAGTGGACACTTATCGTGCCAGTGGTGCGGGTGGGCAGCATGTTAATAAAACTGATTCTGCCATTCGTATTACCCATATTCCGACCAATACCGTCGTGCAATGTCAGAACCAACGTTCGCAACATCAAAACAGAGACACGGCGATGAACTTGTTACGAGCTAAACTCTACGAGTTAGAATTACACAAGCAAAATGCAGAAAAACAATCAGCTGAAGATGCTAAATCAGATATCGGTTGGGGTAGCCAAATTCGTTCTTACGTGCTCGATCAATCACGGATCAAAGATTTGCGAACTAATGTAGAAACCGGGAATACTCAAGCCGTTTTAGATGGTGATTTAGACTTATTTATTGAAGCATCCCTAAAGTCGGGATTGTAAAAGAGACCAATGATGACAAACGAAATTGAACAAGACGAAAATCGATTAATTGCCCAACGTCGCGAAAAATTGACAGAGTTACGTGAACAGGGCAATGCCTTTCCAAATGATTTTCGTCGCAATGTAGTCAATGCTGAATTAACTGTTGAGTATGAACATAGTTCTGCTGAAGATTTAAGCGAAGCGTCGCGCCGCGTAAAAATTGCCGGCCGATTGATGACCAAACGTGTGATGGGCAAGGCCAGCTTTGCCAATATTCGTGATATGTCGGGTGACATGCAGTTATACGTTAAACGTGATGACTTAGCTGAAGGTGTTTATGGTCAATTCAAACGTTGGGACTTAGGCGATATTATTGCGGCTGAAGGGGTAATGTTTCGTACTCAAAAAGGCGAATTATCAGTATTGGTCGATGATATCCGTTTGTTAACCAAATCATTACGGCCGCTACCTGAAAAATTCCATGGTTTGTCAGATCAAGAAACACGCTATCGTCAACGTTATGTTGATTTGATTATGAATGAAGCAAGCCGTAAGACGTTTATTATTCGTACCCGTATTATTGATGGTATACGCCGATTTTTGATGGCAAAAGACTATTTGGAAGTCGAAACGCCGATGATGCAAGCGATACCGGGAGGCGCAACAGCAAGACCGTTCACTACTTTTCATAATGCCTTAGATATGGATTTATTCCTGCGTATTGCACCCGAGTTATATCTAAAACGTTTAGTGGTTGGTGGTTTTGAACGTGTGTTTGAGATTAATCGTAATTTCCGTAATGAAGGTTTATCAACTCGGCATAATCCTGAATTTACTATGGTTGAATTTTATCAGGCTTATGCTGATTTTAACGACTTGATGGATTTGACAGAAGAAATGTTACGTACGGTGACTCAAGATGTATTGGGCACATCGCAAGTTCATTATCAAGGCACTGATTTGGATTTTGCGAAACCGTTTCATCGCATGACCGTCATTGAATCTATATTAGATCTTAATGCCAATATTTCTGCCGATCAGTTAGCAACGATCGAAGCTGCAACTGCTGTTGCGCAAGGTTTAGGCATCCCACTAAAAGCAAGTTATGGTTTAGGTAAAATCCAAATCGAAATCTTTGAAAAAACGGTCGAACATCGTTTGATGCAACCCACATTTATCACTGCATATCCAACAGAAGTTTCACCATTGGCGCGTCGTAGTGATGCCGATCCTTTTGTAACAGACCGTTTTGAATTTTTTGTCGGTGGGCGTGAAATTGCAAATGGTTTCTCAGAATTAAATGACGCGGAAGATCAAGCTGAACGTTTTCAAGCGCAAGTAGCGGATAAAGAAGCAGGTGATGATGAGGCAATGCATTTTGACGCCGATTATATCCGCGCATTAGAATATGGTATGCCACCTACAGCCGGCGAGGGGATTGGTATTGATCGCTTAGTGATGTTGTTAACAGATTCACCATCGATCCGAGATGTATTGTTATTTCCTCATATGCGACCAGAATAAATGTACATACTTTAAGTATAAAAAAAGGCTATTTCCTTTCTGGAATAGCCTTTTTTGCATAAACTTCTATTGGAGTATTGCCTTACATAGCACCAAATAACGTTAGGGCTTCTGCATATTCAGCACTGTTTTCATCCAGTTCGACTACATTGATATTGGTATCAATATTCAGTTTTGTAAATGCTTTAACATTTTGTAGTTGTTCTTGACGGAGTGCTTTATTAGTATTCATATAGCTTTGTATATTCGCAACTTGAATAATATCGACTAAGTCAGGACCCTTTCCTGTATCACGATCATAATTTTCATGTTCAGCAGCAACGGCAATCAAACTTTCTGGAAATTTCCAACTTCGCAAAATTGCTGCACCAATACGTGTATGTAATCGTAAGATCAGACTATTCAAGACTGCTGGATCTTTGAACATGGCGGGTGATTCCTCCGCTTTTATTAAAATGGGTAAAATGCCAATATCATGGATTAGGCCGGCGAGCATCGCTTCATCAGCTTTAATACCGGCTTGTTTAGAGGCAATGATCTGACTAATAGCCGCAACTTCTGTACTGTGTTCCCACAAGTCATGCAGGCGTTTTTCCAAACGATTTGAAGTGGCCTGAAACATTTGTTCCATCACTAAGCTTGTCACCAGATTTCTCACCATCGTTAGTCCTAAACGAGAAACAGCCATTTGGATGCTTTCAACAGGGTAGCGACCTCGGTATAGGGCGCTATTGGCGACTTTGACTAGGCGTGTAGATAATGCAGGATCGGTTACGATAATGCCCGCTAATTTTGCTGATGTAGTATCAGGATCATCTACAATGTCTCGAACTTTTAATGCGACTTCAGGTAAGGTCGGCAAGACCAATCTACCATTTTCTAAATCAGCAATAATTTCGTTATAAAAAGTTTCTTGTTCAGTCATAATGATAAATTCTGTAGAATGTTTAAGATTGTGGTGCCGACCATTTTCAGTTATTTTAGTTGGTTTGCCAACCGTTATTGCTATTTTCAGGTACTTAAGTGAACGACGACTTCCCTAGAATTAAACGCCTTCCGCCCTATGTATTCAATATCGTTAATGATTTGAAAGCAAAAGCCCGTGCGCGCGGCGAAGATATTATCGATTTTGGTATGGGTAATCCAGATCAACCTGCGCCGCCGCATGTTATCGAAAAATTAATCGAAGCAGCCCAACGCCCAGATACCCATCGTTACTCTGTATCGCGTGGCATTCCACGTTTACGCAAGGCTATTTGTGATTGGTATCAACGTCGCTTTGATGTGGCGCTTGATCCGGAAACGGAAACGATTGTTACGATTGGTTCGAAAGAAGGTCTAGCGCATTTGGCACTGGCTACTGTTGGACCGGGTGATGCCATATTGGTACCGAATCCTGCGTACCCAATCCATCCCTACGGTTTTGTGATTTCTGGCGCAGATATCCGTCACGTACCTTTAGTTCCAGGTGGTGATTTTTTCGCGGAACTAGAAAAATCAGTGAAAGATTCATGGCCAAAACCCAAAATGCTGGTATTGAACTTTCCTGGCAATCCGACAACACAGTGTGTTGATCTGGCGTTTTTTGAAAAAGTTGTTGCGTTTGCTAAAGAACACCAAATCTGGGTGGTGCATGATTTAGCGTACGGCGAAATTACCTTTGATGGCTATAAAGCTCCCTCGATTTTACAAGTGCCTGGTGCTATTGATGTTGCGGTAGAGTTTTATACCTTATCTAAAACTTACAATATGCCCGGTTGGCGAGTTGGTTTTATGTCAGGTAACCCAACACTGGTTGCTGCCTTAGCAAGAATGAAATCCTATCTTGATTATGGCATGTTTACCCCAATTCAAGTTGCTGCTATCGCCGCTTTGGATGGCCCACAAGACTGTGTAGCCGAAATAGTTGAAACCTATAGAAAGCGTCGTGATGTACTTTGCGATGGTTTAAATTCGATTGGTTGGAAAGTCGAAAAACCGAAGGCTACCATGTTTGTTTGGGCGCAAATTCCTGAGAAATATCGTGAAATGGGTTCCTTAGAATTCACTAAGAAATTACTACAAGAAGCGAAAGTAGCGGTATCACCTGGCGTTGGTTTTGGTGAATATGGTGATGATCACGTTCGTTTTGGTTTAATTGAAAATGAACACCGCACACGTCAAGCGATCCGAGGGATCCGCGATATGTTTAAAAATAGTTAGGGGATAGTTTTGCACTCAGTAAAAATCGGAATTTTAGGCTTAGGTACCGTGGGCGGTGGTACGGTTAATGTATTGACCCGCAATGCAAAAGAAATTAGCCGTCGTGCGGGTCGTGATATCGAAATTGCATGGGCTGCCGATCGTAATCTGGATTCACCGAAGATTTGCAACACTGATGGTATCTCATTGACAGATGATGCCATGGAAATCATTAACAATCCTGACATTGAAATTGTAGTTGAACTGATTGGTGGTACTGGCATTGCGCGAGAACTAGTCATGAAAGCCATTGAAAATGGCAAACATGTCGTGACCGCCAATAAAGCATTGATTGCATTACATGGTAATGAGTTATTCGCTAAAGCTCAGGAAAAAGGCGTTACTATAAGCTTTGAAGCAGCGGTTGCTGGTGGTATTCCCATTATAAAAGCGATGCGCGAAGGTCTAGCCGGTAATCGAATTGAATGGTTAGCAGGCATTATCAATGGCACGGGTAACTTTATTCTTACCGAAATGCGCGATAAAGGGCGTGACTTTGCTGAAGTGTTAACTGAAGCTCAGGCTCTAGGTTATGCCGAAGCCGATCCGACTTTTGATGTTGAAGGTATTGATGCCGCTCATAAATTGACCATTATGGCTTCAATTGCTTTCGGTATCCCGTTGCAATTTGACAAGTGCTACACCGAAGGCATTAGTAAAATATTGCAGGATGACGTCAAAAATGCCGGCGAATTAGGTTATCGAATTAAACATCTAGGTATAGCTAAAAAAACACCTCAAGGTATTGAGTTACGCGTTCATCCGACATTGATTCCTCATCGCCGTTTGATTGCGAATGTGGATGGTGTGATGAATGCTATTGTGGTACATGGTGATGCAGTAGGGTCAACACTTTATTACGGTGCTGGGGCGGGTTCTGATGCAACGGCTTCAGCCGTTGTTGCCGATATTGTTGATGTTGTAAGAGCTTTAACCTCAGATCCTGAAAATCGTGTTCCGCACTTAGCTTTTAAACCAGACTCTTTGGATAACACACCAATATTACCAATGTCCCAAGTGATTACCTCATATTATTTACGGATCGCTACAGAAGATAAATTAGGTGTACTGGCTGATATTACCCGTATTTTAAGTGTTAATGAGGTGAGTATTGAAGCTATCGTGCAAAAAGAACCTGAACAGCAAGGTGGCATGGTACCGTTGATTATGCTGACTCATGAGGTTTCAGAAAAAAACATGGATGCAGCGATTACGCAAATCGAAGCATTAAGCACCGTTAAAGATTCCGTTATGCGAATTCGGATGGAATCATTAGGATAGAGCTTACGTAAGTTAAGCACTTCTAATCCAATATAGATTTTAAAGAGGAAATTTTTATGCTATTTCGTCCACGTTACACAGGTCTCATTGAACGTTACCGTGACCGCTTACCGGTCAGTGCTGATACCAAAATAATCAGCTTGGGTGAAGGTAATACGCCTTTATTAAAACTGAATAATATTCCAAAACATATTGGTAAAAATGTCGAGATTTACGTCAAATATGAAGGTTTAAATCCTACTGGTTCTTTTAAAGACCGCGGTATGACCATGGCGGTGACTAAAGCCGTAGAAGCCGGTAGTAAGGCGATTATTTGTGCATCAACGGGTAATACATCTGCAGCGGCAGCGGCTTATGCTGCACGTGGGGGTATTACAGCATTTGTATTGATTCCTGATGGCAAAATTGCCTTAGGTAAATTAGCGCAAGCGATGATGCATGATGCGGTTGTTATTCAAATCAAAGGTAATTTTGATGAAGGCATGCAATTAGTGAAAGATGTTGCTGAACATGCGCCTGTCACCATTGTTAACTCAATCAATCCGTATCGTCTGCAAGGCCAAAAAACAGCGGCATTCGAAATCGTTGAAGAATTAGGTCGTGCACCTGATTATCATTGCTTGCCAGTGGGTAATGCCGGTAACATCACTGCGCATTGGATTGGTTATAGTGAATACGCTTCAAAATGTGGCGACCACGTTACCGATTCATGTGCACTTTGCCATGGTGAGTGTAAGTTTACCAAAGATGCGGTTATTAGTAGTCGTCCCAAAATGATTGGTTATCAAGCCTCAGGCAGCGCGCCATTCATGCGTGGAAAAATGGTTGATAATCCTGAAACTGTGGCAACGGCAATACGTATTGGTCATCCACAAAGCTGGGATATGGCGTGGAAAGTTAAAGAAGAATCAGAAGGTTGGTTCGATGAATGTGATGATGATATTATCTTAGCCGCACAAAAATTATTAGCTGAGAAAGAAGGTATCTTTTGTGAGCCTGCTTCAGCTACATCATTAGCCGGTGCAATTAGAGATATCCAATCTGGTAAAATTCCTGAAGGCAGCGTTGTTGTGTGCACATTGACGGGACATGGCTTGAAAGATCCTGATATCGCAATTCAACAAAGTTCATCACCGCTTATTAAAGTGGATGCGAATCTTGATTCGGTACGTGATGCTATTCTAGGCAATTTGGCTAGATAACAGGAGTGGATAAGGTCGAGTTCTCAGAACCCACCGAAGCTGACATAAAAGCGGCAAAAGTGCCTCATGATATTTTCTTGAGCAACTTGATTATGAATCATATTTTGTTGTTTACTGGGATCTCGACCTTCGGTCCGCAATACCTGTATTTTATGGCGCTAGTGCCGGTATTTTCAGTTATGGCACTGGCCTATACATTTTACCGGGCCAGCAAAGTAAAGCCAGAAGATAGTCAATTTGTTTATATTCATTGGCAAATTGCCCGGCGCTGGAGCTTGTTATTTACCTATGCTTTGTTATTACTATCCTCTGTAGCGCTGCTAGGCTGGTTAGCTAATCAGTACCTTGGCTTGATGAAAGAAGCTGTTTATGGTTTGATTGGTGGTCTAGGAATATTACCTACATTAGTCACTGTTTTAGTGTTGATAGTGATTGAGTCAGATTCACTGCACCATGCCCGAATGGGTAGTCTTCCTAAGTGGGCCTTACGACGTTTTCTTGGTATTGAAGCTTAAGTTTTAGCGAGTCGAACGAAAACTTTGTCACGCCATTTATCCGATAATTCACAGGTTTCTGCGGCAGTTTTCATCACTTTTTTCGGTATCCATAAAATCCGGATCAAAACAAGAAGCAAGACATTGGCGTAAACACGTTTCATTGTTTAGGTGGTACAACCGAATGTATGACTAAATTATTTTCAAAAAACACCACAAAATCCTGATAGATCCAGCGTGCGATCGGAGGCTGGCCAACAGCGGTGAGTTTTTGTTTAGCTGGACCGAATTTCTGTTCTACAAGAGTCATAGACATACCTTGTGTTGGACGTAATACACCTTCGGGGCTGTTGACTAGCTGATGAGCAGGATCAGCGATAAAAAGGACTTCTGCTTGGCTGAGCGATGTTGCCGATAACAATATGCAAGCAAACAAGGTAAAAGTAGATTTTTTCATAGACAGAACTCCTTTCGATAATTGAAACAGCATACTAGTCCGGTAAGAATAGCTCAATCAGTACATTAAGATAACGTTGGCCTTTTTCTGTCGGACGAATAAAGTGAATGTCCCTTGTTAGTAAACCTTCTTGTTCAGCATATTGTAAGGTTTTGTCGATATGGGAAATAGGTAAGCCGGCATGTTGATAGAATAATGGAGTAGGAAAACCATCCGTTAGTCGTAAAGCATTCAACATAAACTCAAAGCCAACATCTGCTTTACTAATCACTTCTTCAGTTAATATTACTGTGGGAGAGCCAGCGGTATCAATAAAAGCTTGGGGTTGTTTTTGTTTAGACCGACGGGTAATTGTTTGTTTCGCAGCATCTGTTATTTTGCCATGAGCACCGGCACCAATGCCTAAATAATCCCCAAACTGCCAATAATTGAGATTATGTTGGCAGCGACTTTTACCTTTAGCGTAAGCAGATACCTCATATTGCTGATAACCGGCTTGTGCAAGCCGGTGTTGATTTGCGATCAGCCAATCAATGATTGGATCTTCATCAGGTAAGGTAGGTGGGTTTTGATAAAAAAAGGTGTTAGGTTCAAGCGTCAGTTGATAATAAGAAATATGACTAGGTGCAAGGGCTATCGCCGTGGCAACATCATGTTGTGCTGTTTTTTCGGTTTGGTGTGGTAAGCCAAACATAAGGTCCAGATTAAAATTATCAAAGCCCACTTTATGGGCTGTTTCAACGGCTTTGATGGCTTGTTTACTATCATGAATTCTGCCTAAAGCAGTAAGTGATTGATCATTAAAGCTTTGAATGCCAATCGATAAGCGGTTAATACCTAAATCACGATAGTCGGCAAAGCGTTGTGCTTCAAAGGTACCTGGATTCGCTTCCAAGGTAATTTCGGCATGAGGACTTAATGGAATTAAAGCGCGGATCGATGAAAATAAACGATCATAGGCTTCAGCTGAAAATAGACTCGGTGTGCCACCACCGATAAAAATATTTTGCACTGTGCGGCCCCACACTAAGGGCATCTCTTGTTCTAAATCACGGATCAATGCGTCGATATATGAAGCTTCGGGCAAGGTATCTGGCGACTTATGTGAATTGAAATCACAATAAGGACATTTACGCACGCACCAAGGAACATGAATATAAAGACTAAGTGGCGGCAGAGCGGTAAAGTTAAACATGATTAAGGTGTATCACCACTTTAGTAAAATTAAAATAAAATGCGTTTAGTGAGGTAGAAGATTGTCAAGTTTATTGACAAGATTACCAATGGCACCAGGAATTGCCACGCTAGGCTCGCCTTTTATTTCACTACGAAATTCTTTGACCAATTTGTTTTCATGGGTATCGAATACCCGTACGATAAGATAAGAAAATAGGTAAGTTGGTTTATGCAAACGACCAATTAGAATGTAATCCGCACCGTGGCTCAGTCCTAATTCGGCAGCGCATTTAGCACAATCAAATAAGTACCCCGTGCTTTTGTCAGCGGCATTTCTATCTTCGCTTGAGATATTAACGATAGTAAAGCCATCTTTATTATCCAGCCCTTTGCGAAGAGATAGTTCTATATCACGCAGTTTTTGTTGGTCTTGAGCATTAATTGCAGCGACTTTTTGTGGATCAGATAATCTCATCGTTAAATTTAATAATTCAAAATCTGGTACAGCAATTTTACTCTCGGCCCATGCTGGGGCTATAACTAATAGCAATGATAATAGTAAAAAATTAAGACTCATTTTCATGTTGAATTTCCTTAATAAATTTTTGTATGGCCTTACCACGATGACTTATGGCATGTTTTTGAGCTGAAGATAATTGTGCGGCAGTACATTGTAGTTCGGGCACCCAAAAAATCGGATCGTAACCAAAACCACTATCACCCATCGGTGCATGTAAAATGCGCCCTTGCCAATCGGCTTGGCAAATAAGCGGGGTAGGATCTTTAGAATGACGCATCATAACCAGTAGACACTGATAACGGGCAGATCGTTCTCG
>Ga0105054_10001999_pt1 | contig 32959 bp, 22 predicted proteins | sample BON02_FD_78091 | JGI IMG/M metagenome (GOLD analysis project Ga0105054, IMG submission 78091) | Freshwater microbial communities from Lake Bonney liftoff mats and glacier meltwater in Antarctica - BON-02 (megahit assembly) | ecosystem: Environmental > Aquatic > Freshwater > Ice > Glacier...
GCATCTTGCGACGCCTGGTTTGCGTGAGATCAGCCCGGCCATTTCCAGCGTGATCAGCATCTGGTGCACCGTCGGCGGCGTGACGCGAAAGCAGCGCTGCATAGCGACCTGGGCGGGCGGCCGTTGACCAGCGTGCAGGCGTGGATGAACGCCAGATGCTGACCTTGCCTTGGGGTGAACTCTGGATGCGATTCGCCGGCCCGATTCATCGTCGTCCTCGACAGCGGGGGATTGACGATGAACATACGCTATCGCGTGGAACTCGACGCAATGGAACGCGCCCAACTGATACCAACCGCCCTATTGATTGACCGATGTACAAAGGTAAGGCCAGGGCTTCGCCCTGGACCCACCAAAGGCCGAAGGCCTTTGGAAACCCATCTATTTCAATGATATGAGGTCCAGGGGCTCGGCCCCTGGCGGGGTGCGGGGCAGCGCCCCGTGCTTGCTTTGGAGCGGTCATTCATTTTGGCGGTTGGTATCACACCTCGTCTCGGCAATCAGCAGGCACCCGTGGCAAGCCGCACCATGAAGAGGACGATCGTCGATGCGCCTTGCCGGATCGTGGTCTTCGTGCGCACGAAAAAGGACGTTATCTCGATAGAGTAGAGGGCGGCTCAACCTTCACGCGCGCTCGCCATGCGGCTCGCAACGGTTGCCAGAAGTTCACGTAGCCAGCGTTGGGCCGGATGCCGGCTGGCGCGCGTATGCCAGCAGGCAATCACATCAATGCTGGGCATGGCGATCGGCGGCTCGAAGGTGCGAAAGTCCCGCTTTCGGCCGCGCAGCATATGCTCGGGCACCAGGGCCACAAAATCGACAGTGCGCACGACATCAAGAAGCACATGGAAGCTTGGCAGCGAGAACGCGACGTTGCGGGTGACGCCGAGCCGGCTCAGGGCCTCGTCGGCCGGGCCGGCAAAGCTGCCTCCGGTCGGCGATACGAGCAGATGATCGTGGCGGCAGAATTCCTGCAATGACGGGCGCTGCCCCTTGAGCGGATGCTGCTTGCGAACGATTCCGACATAGCGGTCACGATAGAGCAGTGTCGACGGCAGTTCCGGATCCGCGAATTGCGGAATGGTAATGGCGAGATCAACCTCGCCGCGCATCAGCTTGGTGGTTAGACCGGCAATGATCAGCGGCAGTATCGCGACGCGGAATTTCGGTGCTTCTTTGCGCAGGGCCTCGATGAGCGGAATTACAAGGGCGTATTGTATGTAGTCATTGACGGTGATCGAGAAGGTCATGTCGGCCGTGGCAGGGTCGAAGATCACCGGGGCGAGCAGTTCTTTCGCATCTTCGAGCAGGGATTTGACGGGTACGGCGAGGGCTTCGGCGCGCGGTGTCGGCAGCATGCCGCGTTGCGTGCGGACGAAGAGCGGATCGCCGAACAAATCTCGAAGTCGGTTTAGCATGCCGCTGACCGTCGGCTGGGTTAGCGCCAGTCGTTCGGCCGCGCGACTCACGCTCAACTCGTCGAACAGCGCGTCGAAGGCGACGAGCAGGCTGAAATCAACCTTTCTGATATCGGCCATCACAATAATAGACATCGAAAAATGCCATTTGTCTATATTGCGCAGGGGCCTACGCTGCGCGTTAAGGCACGGAAAGTAATCGCCGACAACAAGGGAGACGGGGCATGGCAAAAATCAGTGGTGGCTGTTCCTGCGGCAAGGCTCGCTTCAGCGCAGACGCCGATCCGACATTTGTTGCTGTGTGCCATTGCAACGCCTGCCAGAAATCGAGCGGCAGCGCCTTCGCGGTGATCGTCGCATTTCCCGCGCCGGCGCTGGTGGTCACTTGCGAGGTCACAACCTTCGACAGCAAGGGCGACAGCGGCCTTGGCAAGCACTATCGGTTCTGCCCGAACTGCGGTTCGCCAGTCTACAGCAGTGTTGACGCGATCCCGGACATGTTGATGGTCCGCGCCGGATCGTTGGACGACCCCAGTTGGGTGAAGCCGGCGATGGAGATCCAGTGCGACGAAAAGCAACGCTGGGTCGCGTTGGGCGGCGAGATCAAGAGCTTCGCCAAAATGCCGGGATAGTATCAGCGTGGCTTGGGCGGTGGCCTGCCCTGCGCAACCGCAGTGCGGTGCGCCAGCCGGGAGCGATACGCTATCGCCGACTACACCGCCACGCAGCGTATCCAAGGCTATTGTGGCCTGTGCGTCGCCCGATGTGGCACGGTCGCAGTGGTCGAAAATGGCCGGTTCACTCGGCTGGAACCCGATCCCAGCCACCCGACCGGACAGGCGATCTGCGCCAAGGGCCGCGCTGCACCAGAACTCGTCTATCACCCTGAACGACTGACCCACCCGCTCCGCCGGACCCGACCGAAGGGCGATCCCGATCCCGATCCCGGCCGGGAGCGGATCACCTGGGACGAGGCACTCACCCTGACCGCCACCGCGATGCACCGGATCGCCGCGCAGCATGGCCCGGAAGCTGTGAGCTTCAGCGTGTCGTCACCGTCGACGACCGCGATCGGCGACAGTGTGCCATTCATCCGTCGGCTCATGAACGCGTTCGGGACACCGAACGCGTTGCTTAGGGTTCATCCGAAGATAACTGCTTCGTTTGTCTGTGCGTTCGTTTCGGTGGGATGGATCGTGTAGTTCCATTCTCCGTGGAACGGGTCGCGGGTGATGTTAATGGCTTCGACCTGCTCGCTGGAGACGGGAACACCTTTTGGATAGTGCGGTTTGTCCAGTTCGCATTTCACGGTCAGGCCGGTCTTCGTGGTGGTCGCCGCGATCAACTCGACAATGACGCGGTAGCTGACCAGGGGCTTGGCCTTCCAGTTCATCGTGATGAATGAGAACAGCCGGTGCTCGACCTTGTTCCATGCGTGCGTTTTGCCCGCATATCGCCTGCCAGGTGATCCATGATCGATCTGCTCCCGCCGACGTCCATTCCTGCCCCACCACGCGCCCCTCGCGCAGCGCGGCCAGGGCAGGACGAGCAAGGCGAGGCAGCAGGGAGGGAGCTGCCAGAACGCCATGACCCGGAATGGGAGGACGTTGATCGCCCCGCGCCGCGCCGCGCCTCGGCCTCGCCCTGTTGCTGTCGCTGATGCTTTGGCTGGTCCTGGGGCTGGTCCTGGGGCTCGCCCTGGCGTGGGTGATCCACTGACGCCCCGTCGCGCACAGCCTTCGGATGGGGCGGGCGTCAGACGTACTGCCTGAACGACCCGTCGGCGAAGCGGCCGAAGCGGAACGGGGCAGGGTCCACCACCGGTGCGTCGCCCGCCACGATATCGGCCATCAACCGCCCCGCGCCCGGCCCGATGCCGAAGCCGTGGCCTGAGAAGCCGGTGGCGATATGGAAGCCCGGAAGGCTGTCCACCGGGCCGATCACCGGCACCGCGTCGGGCGTCACGTCCATCAGCCCGGCCCAGCTTTCCGCCACCTTCATGGCGGTGAAGGCGGGGAACACGCTGGCCAGCTGCTCGCGCGCGCCGGTCAGCACCGAGGCGTCGGGGGCCGGGTCCAGCACCCGCACCTGCTCGAAGGGCGAGATCTCGTCCATCGCCCAGCGCCGCGGCGTGCGCCACTCGGTCACGAAGCGCTCGCCCACCCGCAGCCGCAATTCGCGCCACGACTTCTTCAGGTTCGGCAGGAACTCCGAAAACAGCCGGAAACTGTCCGGCGTGATGTCGGAGATCGACGAATTGCGCTTGGCCACATTGTAGCCGCCATCCGCGCGCTTGCGAAACGAGAAGGCCATCCCGCCGGCGCTGGTCTCCGGCCCACCATCCAGCTTCTCGGTGCGGAACACGCTGCCCAGCACCTTGAGCTGCGGCAGGTCGATGCCGCGGCCGCCCACCTCGACATTACCGCTGAACAGCCGCGACCAGGCGCCGCCCGCCAGCACCACGCTGTCGCAGGCGATCGGCCCGCGCTCGGTCACCACGCCTGAAACCCGCCCCCCCTTCGTCTCCACCCCGCGCACCGCGCAGCCGGTCAGCACCACGCCGCCGGCCCGGCGCACCGCGGCGGCAATCGCCGGGGCCGCGCGCTGCGGTTCCGCCCGCCCGTCGGTGGGGGTGTACAGCGCGCCCTTGAACCGCCGCGCCGCACCCGGCAGCACGCGCTCCACCTCGTCCGGCCCCAGCAGGCGCGAATCGACCTGGTAGGGCCGCGCCTTGTCCAGCCAGGCCTCGTAGTTGGCAACGTCCTTGTCGCTGTCGCACAGATAAGCGATGCCGCATTCGGTGAACCCGGTCTCGGCCTCCACCAGCGAGTTCATCCGGCGCCACAGCTTCAGACTTTCCAGCCCCAGCGGGATCTCGCGCTCGTCGCGCCCCATCACCCGCGTCCAGCCCCAGTTCCGCCCGGACTGCTCGCCGCCGATGATGCCCTTTTCGCACACCACCACCGGAATGCCCTTCTGCGCCAGGAACAGCGCCGTCGACACGCCGATGATGCCGCCGCCGATCACCACCACGCTGGTGCGGTGGGGCAATTCGGCATCGGGTTCAACCGTGTCCATGCGCGGCGCCATCGGGCTCTCCTGGGGGTGCCGAAAGCGCAGTGTCGGCCGGAGTACGGCCGCAGTCCAGCCTAGGATGCGGCTTCCAGCATCCAGGCGTGCAGCCGGTATTTCAGGCCGGGATGTTCGCCGGTGCGGCGGAAGCCGGCACGCTCCAGCATGCGGCGCGAAGCCGTATTGGGCACGTCGCAGATGGCCGCGATACGCGCCAGGCCGAGCGTGGCAAAGCCGTGCGCCAGCACGCCGGCCAACGCCTCGCCCGCCAGGCCCTGGCCCCAGTGCCGCGGCAGCAACGCCACCGTGGGCTCCACCTCGCCGGCAAGGGCGGGGATCAATGCGGTGAGCACATCCGCCACCGGCTTGAGCGCCACCAGCCCGGCCACAGCACCCGCCTGCTCGGCCACCCACAGGCCGAGGCCGCGCCCATGTAGCCCGCTGGCCTCGTCGACCAGCCCTGCCACCGTCGCGCGCGGCAGGATGTTGTCATCGCACAGGTAACGGCGCACCTCGGGCAGGATCAGCATCTGCCACAACGCCTCCACGTCGCCGCCAGTGGCGGGGCGCAGCATCAGCCGCGGCGTCGCGAGCACCGGCAGCATGGCGGGCGCCTCGCGTCCGGTCATAGCGCCCGCCCGGCGGATTCAGCCGATAAAGCTGCCGGGATAGACGGGGTAGGGCATGTCGGTCAGCACCACGGTGTGGTTCTCCACCCGCTTGACACCCGCGATCGACCCGGCCGCCAACTCCAGCGCCCGGCCTTCCTCCGGCGAGGCCACCAAGCCCCACAGGTGGACGACGCCGTCGGTCACCACCACCGAATTGTCGGCCCGGCGGCTCCAGGGCTGGCGGGTGAGTTCCGCCATCAATGCCTGCCGGATCTCGGAATCGCCCGCGGGCACGGCGGCCTCGGCTTCCACGCGCGAGGCGAGCGCGCGCAGCAGGTTCGAGCGGCTGACGATGCCGACAAGCGCGCGGTTGTCCACCACCGGCACGCGCTTGATGCGATGCTGCTCCATCACGTCGGCGATGGCGTCCAGCGGCGCGAGCGGGCCGACGCAGATCACATCCGCCGTCATCACGTCACGCGCCAGGCGGCCATGGCTGCGCACGTAGTCGCCGGCCAGACGGGCGGTGCCGGTGAAAAAGGTGCGCCACGAGCCGCGCTGCTTCTCGGTGCCCAGTTCGGCGCGCCGCATCAGGTCGCCCTCGCTGACCACGCCCAGCACCGCGCGGCTCTCGTCGACCACCGGCACCCCGCTGATGCCGTGGCGCAGCAGCAGGTCCACCACCTCGGCCACCGGCGTATCGGGGCTGATGGTGACGACCGCGCTGGTCATGACGTCGGATGCGTTCATGATACACTCCCCAGGGGAACAGGCCCCAGCTTTGACTACGGTGCCACGAAGCGCGATTCCGCCCGGCAGCGCATTGATCCAGGTCAGGCCGGCCCGGCCACCCTGCAGCTATAGTAGCCGAACTTCACCAAACGAGGAGCGACGGGATGTTCAAGAACCTGCTGGTGCCGGCGACGGGCGGGCCCGAGGATGCGCCGGTATTTGCCACGGCGCGCCTGGTTGCCGAAGCGTTCGGGGCGCATCTGGAGTTCCTGCATGTGCGGCCTGATACCACCGAGGTGCTGATGAGCATGACCGCAGGCGGCGTCGGCGGCGGCGATGCGGTGCAGTCCGTGGTGGACCGGCTGGAGGCGGACGGCGAGGCGCACGAGGCAGTGGTCCGCACGTCGGTGCATGAATTCATGGCAGCGGCCGGCATCGCCGCGCGCGACGCCCCGGACGGCGCCGGTGTGTCGGCGGAGCTCAGCGTGCAACAGGGCGTGCGCAGTGCGTGGGTTGCCCAGTATGGCCGGTTCGCCGACCTTGTGGTGATGGGCCGCGGCGCCCCGGACGACGACACCAGCGGTGCGCTGGAGGCGACGTTGATGGACACCGGCAAGCCCCTGCTGATCGCGCCGCCCAACAGCCCCGCCGCTGTCGGGCGGACGGTGATCATTGCCTGGAATGACACGCCGGAGGCGGCGCGGGCGGTGTCGTGCGCGCTGCCGTTCATCGGCCGCGCCGAGAAAGTGGTGATCGCCACGGTCGCCGATGACGAGGAAAGCCACGACCCCACGGGCGAGCGGCTGCTGCGGGCGCTGCGCTGGCACAACCCCGCGGTGGAACTGCGCCCGCTGCTGCGCGGCGACGCCAGCCCCGTGGAGGTCCTGCACCAATACGCGGTGGCGTGCGGCGCAGACCTGCTGGTGATGGGCGGCTACAGCCATAGCCGGCTGCGCGAAATCGTGTTCGGCGGCTTCACCCGCCAGACGCTGCACGATTCCGCCATCGCGGTGCTGATGGCGCACTGAACCGGGCCCATGGAACGGGGGTGGGCAACGAAAAAGGGCGGGATTCCCTGGGGGATCCCGCCCTGTCTCATGGCAGTGCCGTGGCTGATCAGCCGGCGGCGAAGGCGAAGATCGCGCTGCCCAGCATGGCGCCATCGGTGGCGCGGCGCAGGCGGATCTGGCTGAGCGCCTCGGCCGAAGCGGGCAGGGCGACGCTGAAGCCGCAGCGTCCACCGGCCAGGTCGGCCTGGTCCAGGTCGGCACGGTAGTGGTTGGCAACGAGGCGGGCGACCACCTCGCCTTCCACCAGCACCTCGGCCTCCACGGCGTCGGTGGTGTTGGCGGAGTCGATCACCCAGCCATGCAGCACGCCGTTCTCGATGCGCTCCAGGTTGCCCTTCAGCTGGCCGGGGGCAGCCTTCGCCGTGTCGATGCCGGCCAACTGCGCCAGACGGCCGCGGATGGCGGCGAGCTGGTAGCCTTCCACGACGCGCGGGGTGGCGTTCTCGGCGCCGGCGGGAGCCGTGCCATACAGCAGGGCGTATTCGTCGGCGTTGTCGAACATCGCGCGATTGTCGTGGTCCACGAAAGTCTCGGCCGGGGCGCCCTCGGCGAAGACGATCTCATGGTTGGCCAGCTCGATGTGGAAATACGCCACGTCGGCCACCACGGTGTCACGCACGATCGACACGTCGTTCACCAGGGCTGCGGCCGGCACCAGAACGCCGTCCACGAGCATGGCATGCTGCGGCGACACGCGAAGGTCGCGGGCCGGAAGGTTCGGGCCGAGCGCGCCGGCTCGGAACAGCACGGGGCGCACGAACGGCTCAGCGCCGCCGAAAGCCGCCTCGTAGGTGCGGTGGCCGATCCACTTCACCGGCTGGGCGCTGCCGTCAAGCGTGGCAACGAGGTCGCCGATCTGCAGCGTCTCGACCGGCTGCATGCCAGTCGGGGTGCTGATCATGGTTCCGCGCAGGTAGCAGCTGATCCTGTACTGAAAGTCGCCCAAGGACGTGAACGAGCCGCTTTCCGCATCGCGCGCCTGCAGGGTGACGATGAAGCGGTCCCTGCCAGAGTATTCCAGCACGAACAGGTTCTGGATCCAGGCCTCGGCCTCGGCGGCGTCGCTGGCCACGAACACCCGCTCCTCACCCAAACCGATCATATGGGTGGTGCCGTCCTCGATGGCATAGAGGCTCTCGCCGTCCACGTCCGAACCGAAGGGCGGGTTGGTCTCGGTCAGCAGCACCCGCAGCGTGATATCGCCCTGGACGCCGCCATCCACATAGCCCGCCGTCCCGAACGGGTTGAAGCTGTAGGGGTAGCCGAAGTCCGCCCCGAGATTGACGTTGGAAACGCCCGGGGTAGGGATATTCGTAATAGTATCGTTTCCGAAAGTAACATCAGCCATGGAGGCGTTCCTTCTGGGACCTGTCCAATTGATACATGCTGGTGGCCGTGCGATGAGGCCCGGTTACCGCGTGCGCGCCCAGCAGGATTTGTGCCATGGCGGCACCTCCGTTCCGAACACAACCAACGATGCCAAGGCCAAGTCTCATTACTCGCAAAACCTCTACCCGGTTAGCGATTCGGCAAATACCGTCGCCAAGACCCGTTGCTCATCTACAAACGTATCACATCTTAAGGTCTGCCGGTCAATGATCTCATGCAGTCGCAACCGCGCGGCACGGCCCACCGCCACCTGCTCGCAGGCAGGGAGCGCTGGCTGGGCGCAAATCATTACAATCGGTTAGAACGATTCAACCCGCCGCCCGCCCCGCCGCGAGCCTGCCGGCATGAAGCTCACGAAATCGTGATATCAGTGAAGAATGGTGCACCGCCGCATGAACCTGGCCGGGGCCGCCGCCGCCGCGCCGTCGGCGGTGGCCGACTCGGATGCTTCTGGCCGGGCCAGGCGACCGTTACCGCCCCTGATTGTACACCACGAAGCCGGCGATCGCGTCCAGCAGCGCCTGCGGCTCGTCGGCACGGATCGAGTGGCTGCTGTGCTCGAAAATACGCAGGTCGCTGCCGGGAATCAGGCCATGGATCTCCTCGGAAAATTCGGGCGGGCATATCCAGTCGTGCCGCCCCGCACAGATCAACGTCGGCGCGGTGATCCGGCCAAGCTCCGGCCGCAGGTCGAAGTTCTGCAGGAAGCCGCCCGGCGCGAACGCCATGTTGATCGCATCCGGCGCCAGGATGCCGCGCTCGCGCGAAACCGCCGCCGCCTTGGGGTCGAAGGTGGTGGAATAGAGCGGCCCCATCACATCATAATAGTGCCGCAGCTTCGCCTCGTCGGTCAGCGCGCCCTGCCAAAGCTGCCCGCACACCGCCTTCTGCTCCGCCGTGCCACGCTCCGCCACGATCGCCTGCGCCCGGCTGTTGAACCCGGCATGCGCGGCGGTGACGATCAGCACCAGGTGGCTCACCGAGGCCGGGTAGCGCGCGGCATGCGCCATGCCCACCATCCCGCCATAGCTGGTGCCGATCGACACGATCGGGCCGAGGCCGAGATGCACCCGCAGCGCCTCCATGTCCTCCACGTTCTCATCCAGCGTATATTTCGAGACATCGCCCCGCGCCGAGCGCCCCTGGCCGCGATGGTCGAAATAGACAAGCTGCATGCGCTGGGCCAGCGGGCTCATCCCCGGCTTGAAGCCGCTGTGCTCACCGCCCGGCCCGCCATGCAGCACGAAGGCCACCGGCTGCTCGCGCATCCGCCGCCCGTCGGGCACCAGCCCCATGCCTTCGATGTCGAAATAGATCTCGGTGTCGCGAATGCGCGCGCGCATGTTCCTGCCCTTCTGCCAGCCCGGCCGTTACGCTAGACTTGCGCCGGCCAGGAGGAAACCGGCCACGAGAAAATTGGGCAGGAGAACACATGGTGCGCACCAAGATCGTGATCGATTGCGACCCGGGGCATGACGACGCGGTCGCCATCCTCCATGCGGCACGCCACCTCGACCTGCTGGGGCTCACCACCGTGCACGGCAACAACACGCTGGAACGGGTGACGCACAACGCCCTGTCGATCCTGGCGCTGGGCGGCATCGACGTGCCGGTGGCCGCCGGCTGCGCGCAACCCCTGGTCGCCCCCATGCACGCGGTCGCCGAGGCGCATGGCACAACCGGGCTGGACGGCGCCGACCTGCCCGCCCCGCGCGCCGCCCCCATCGCCATGCACGCCGTGGACTTCATCATCGAGACCGCCCGCGCCCACCAGGGCGAACTGGTCCTGGCGGTGATCGGCCCGGCCACCAACATCGCCATGGCCCTGAAGAAGGAGCCGCGCCTGGCCGAATGGCTGCGCGAGGTCACCGTCATGGGCGGCTCCACGGCGCTGGGCAACATCACCCCGGTAGCCGAGTTCAACGTGTGGTGCGACCCCGAGGCCGCCGACGTGCTGTTCCGCAGCGGCGCGCGCATCCGCATGGCGGGCTACAACGTCACCTCCGTCACCGGCATGGCCGAGGCCGACATCGCCCGGCTGCGCGCCGGCGGCCCGGTGGGCCAGGCGGTGGCCGGATTGCTCGACTTCTACCTCGGCCGCGGCCGCGCGGCGATCGGCCTGCAGATCGCGCCGATGCACGACGTGTGTGCCATCGTACCCTATATTGATGAAACCCTGCTGACCTGGCGCCACGCCCATGTCGCGGTGGAGACGCGCGGTGAACACACGCGCGGCATGACCGTCTGCGACATGCGCACGCTCACCGAGGAGGGCCGCGTCACCCGCGGCGGCCAGCCGCCGAATGCCCGTGTCGCCGTGGCCTCGGATGCGCGCCGCCTGATCGATGGCGTGGTGGCGACGTTGCTGGGCTATGGTTGAGCGGCCAAAGGCGGAGGAACCATGGATTTCGACCTGACCGAAGACCAGCGCGCCTTCCAGGCCACCGCCCGCGCCTTCGCAGCCGAGCGCCTGGCCCCGCATGCCGGCCGCTGGGACGAGGAGCGGCACTTCCCCGCCGCCGAACTGCGCGAAGCCGCAGCCCTGGGCTTCGCCGGCCTCTACGTAGATGAAGCCCATGGCGGCACCGGCCTGTCGCGGCTCGACGCCGCCCTGGTGTTCGAGGAACTCGCCGCCGCCTGCCCCTCCACCACCGCCTTCCTCACCATCCACAACATGGTCGCCTGGATGATCGCTTCGTTCGGCAACCAGGCGCAGCGCGACCGCTGGCTGCCGCGCGTGCTGTCCGGCGAGCTTTTCGTCTCCTACTGCCTCACCGAGCCCGGCAGCGGCTCCGACGCCGCGGCACTGAAAACCCGCGCACACGACACCGGCGACGGCCACTACCGCGTGCGTGGCACCAAGGCCTTCATCTCCGGCAGCGGCATCGCCGACCTCTACGTCACCATGGTCCGCACCGGGGCCGACAGCCCCCGCGGCATATCCTGCATCGTGGCGGAAAAGGGCACCCAAGGCCTGTCCTTCGGCGTGCCGGAGAAAAAGATGGGCTGGAACAGCCAGCCCACCGCCCAGGTGATCTTCGAGGACTGCCTGGTACCGCAAGCCAACCGCCTCGGCGCCGAGGGCGAGGGCTTCCGCTTCGCCATGATGGGGCTCGACGGCGGGCGCATCAACATCGCCGCCTGCTCGCTCGGCGGCGCCCGGGCCTGCCTGGACGCCGCCCGCGCCTATGTCCAGGAACGCCGCGCCTTCGGCAAGCCGCTCGCCGACTTCCAGGCCTTGCAGTTCAAGCTGGCCGACATGGCCACCGACCTGGAGGCCGCCCGCCTGATGGTGCACCGCGCCGCCGTGGCGCTGGACAACCGCGCGCCCGATGCCACGATGCGCTGCGCGATGGCCAAGCGCTTCGCCACCGATGTCTGCTTTCGCATCGTCGACGAGGCACTGCAACTGCACGGCGGCTACGGCTACATCCACGACTACGGAATCGAGCGCTACCTGCGCGACCTGCGGGTGCATCGCATCCTGGAGGGAACCAACGAGATCATGCGCGTGATCATCGCGCGCAAGCTGCTGGAGGCTGCATGAAAATCTCCCTCATTGGCCTGGGCAACATGGGCCTGCCGATGGCCGCCAACCTGCTGCGCGCGGGCCATGAGGTCGTCGGCTTCGACTTGTCCGAAGCCTCGCTCGCCGCCCACCGCGCCAATGGCGGCACCACGGCGGCCACCATCGCCGAGGCCGTCGCCGACGTCGACGCCGTGGTCACCATGCTCCCCACCGGCCGCCACGTGGCCGACGTGTGCACGGGGCAGGGCGGCGTCCTCGCCAGCATCTCCGCGCGCACCAAGCTGGTCATCGACAGCTCCACCATCGACGTCGCCACCGCGAAGTCGGTTGGCGCCGACGCCGCGGAAAAAGGCATCGAATTCCTCGACGCCCCGGTCTCCGGCGGCACCGGCGGCGCGGTGGCCGGCACGCTGACCTTCATGGTCGGCGGCAGCGAAGCCGGCTTCGCCCTCGCGCAGCCCCTCCTGACAGGCATGGGCCGCGCCATCATCCACGCCGGCCCCGCCGGCAGCGGCCAGGTCGCCAAGGCCTGCAACAACATGATGCTCGCCATCAACATGATCGGCGTGTCCGAAGCCTTCGCCATGGCCGAGCGCCTCGGCCTGTCGCGCCAGAAGATGTTCGACATCGTCGCCCCCTCCACCGGCCAGAGCTTCGCGCTCACCGGCTACTGCCCCGTTCCCGGCCCGGTCCCCACCTCGCCCGCCAACCGCGACTACGCCCCCGGCTTCACCACCGCGCTGATGGTGAAAGACCTCCGCCTCGCGCAAGACGCCGCCACCGCCGGCGGCGCCCCCACCCCGCTCGGCGCCCATACGCTCAAACTATTCGAGGCGATGCTGGAAGACGGCCACGGCGACCGCGACTTCTCCATCATCGCCCAATGGCTCGGGGCCAAGTTCCGCAACGACCTCGCCTGAAGGGAGCAGCCCCATGAGCCTCGACGCCTTCAAGCAGGCCCGCAAATTCCTGCTCGCCAACCGCACCGACTACGCCACCGCCTACCGCGATTTCCGCTGGCCGATCATGGAAAAATTCAACTTCGCGCTCGACTGGTTCGACGGCGAGCTCGCAAGCGGCCCCCTCGCGAACAACCTGGCCCTGCAGATCGTCGGCGACGGTGCCGCCGCCCTCACCTTCCGCGAACTCTCCGAACGCTCCAACCGCGTCGCCAACGGAATGCGCGCCCTCGGCATCGTCCGCGGCGACCGCATCCTGCTGATGCTCGGCAACGTCGTGCCGTTGTGGGAGGTGATGCTGGCCGCCATCAAGCTCGGCGCCGTCGTCGTGCCCACCTCCACCCTGCTGCACCAAGCCGACCTCGCCGACCGCCTCGCCCGTGGCCGCGTGAAGCATATCGTCGCCGCCACCGCCGACTGCGCGAAGTTCGACGGCCTCGACCCCCAGGCCACCCGCATCGCCGTCGGCGAGGCGCCCGCCGGCTGGACCGCATTCGAAACCCTGCACGCCGGCGCCGCCGACTTCACGCCCGACGGCCCCACCCACGCCACCGACCCGCTGCTGCTCTATTTCACCTCCGGCACGACCGCCAAGCCCAAGCTCGTCCTGCACAGCCATCAGAGCTACCCGGTCGGCAGCCTGTCCACCATGTTCGCCCTCGGCCTCCAGCCCGGCGACAGGCACCTCAACATCTCCTCTCCCGGCTGGGCCAAGCACGCCTGGTCGTGCTTCTTCACCCCCTGGCTCGCCGGAGCCACCGTCTTCATCCTCAACCAGCCGCGCTTCAACGCCCGCGCCATGCTCGATGCGGTCGCCGAACACAAGATCACGAGCCTCTGCGCGCCGCCCACCGTCTGGCGCATGTTCATCCAGGAAGATCTGAAATCCTGGAACATGTCCCTGCGCGAACTCCTCTCCGCCGGCGAACCGCTCAACCCCGAGGTGATGGACCAGGTCGAGGCCGCCTGGGGCATCGTCATCCGCGATGTCTATGGCCAGACCGAAACCACCGCCCAGATCGGCAACCCGCCCGGCCTGAAGGTGAAGCCCGGCTCCATGGGCGTGCCCATGCCCGGCTACCGCATGCGCCTGCTGAACACCCAGGACCACGACACCAACGAGGGCGAGGTCTGCATCGCGCTCAACCCCAAGCCCCCCGCGCTGATGCTCGGCTACCAGAACGAGGACGGAACCTTCCAGCCGCTCGGCCAGGAGGTCTACCGCACCGGCGACGTCGCCAGCCGCGATGCCGAAGGCTACCTGACCTTCGTCGGCCGCGCCGACGACGTCTTCAAGGCCAGCGACTACCGCATCTCTCCGTTCGAGCTGGAATCCGCCCTGATCGAGCACCCCGCCATCGCCGAAGCCGCCGTCGTCCCCGCACCCGACCCGATCCGCCTGGCCGTCCCCAAGGCCTACATCGTGCTCGCCGGCGGCGCCAACGGCTCGCCCGAACTGGCACTCTCGATCTTCCGCCACTGCCGCGAGCGCCTGGCCCCGTTCCAGCGCATCCGCCGCCTGGAATTCTCTGACCTGCCGAAAACCATCTCCGGCAAGATCCGCCGCGTGGAACTGCGACAAGCCGAAAACGCCCGCACCGGCCGCGCCCCCGGCGAATACCGCGAGGAAGACTTTCCCGAGCTGAAGGCGTAGGTCATGAAAGGCAGAAAGGAATCTTCTTTTTGTGAACAAAAAGAAGCAAAAAAACTTCATCCGTTTGCGCGCGGCATCGCCCGTTCTCCCCGCGCCAACGGGAAAAAGTTTTTTGGTTCTTTTTTTCAAAAAAGAACATACTTCCTTTCTTCCTTCGGGATGAACTGAACCCATGGCAAGCAACACCGCCTACGGCTTGGACTTCGATCTCGGCGAGGAGATCGACATGCTACGCGACAGCGTGCGCCGCTTTGCCGAGGGCGAAATCGCCCCCCGCGCCGCCGCCATCGACCGCAGCAACGACTTCCCTGCCGACCTCTGGCGCAAGATGGGCGAGCTCGGCGTGCTCGGCCTCACCGTCGAGGAGGAATACGGCGGCGCCGGCATGGGCTACGTCGCGCACACCGTCGCCATGGAGGAAATCAGCCGTGCCTCCGCCTCCGTCGGCCTCTCCTACGGCGCGCACAGCAACCTCTGCGTCAACCAGATCCGCCGCAACGGCACCGAGGCGCAGAAGCGCAAATACCTGCCCAAGCTGATCACCGGCGACCATGTCGGCGCATTGGCCATGAGCGAATCCGGCGCCGGATCGGATGTCGTCTCCATGCGTCTGAAAGCCGAACGCCAAGGCGACACCTACATCCTCAACGGCACCAAGTTCTGGATCACCAACGGCCCCGACGCCGACGTGCTGGTCGTCTACGCCAAAACCAATCCGGATGCGCACCAACGCGGCATCACCGCCTTCCTCATCGAAAAATCCATGCCAGGCTTCTCCTGCGCCCAGAAGCTCGACAAGCTCGGCATGCGCGGCTCCAACACCGGCGAGCTGGTGTTCGACAACGTCGCGGTCCCCGCCGAGAACATCCTCGGCCGCATCGACGGCGGCGTCGGCGTGCTGATGAGCGGCCTGGACTACGAGCGCGTCGTCCTTTCCGGCGGCCCGCTCGGTATCATGCAGGCGTGCATGGACGTGGTGCTGCCCTACATCCACGACCGCGAGCAATTCGGCCAGGCGATCGGCGAGTTCCAACTCATGCAAGGCAAGATCGCCGACATGTACACCGTGATGAACGCCGCCCGCGCCTACGTCTACGCCGTTGCCAAAGCCTGCGACCGCGGCCGCACCACCCGCAAAGACGCCGCCGGCGCCATCCTCTATTCCGCCGAGAAGGCCACCTGGATGGCGCTCGAAGCGATCCAGGCGCTCGGCGGCAACGGCTACATCAGCGACTACCCCACCGGCCGCCTGCTGCGCGACGCCAAGCTCTACGAGATCGGCGCCGGCACCAGCGAAATCCGCCGCATGCTCATCGGGCGTGAACTATTCCGAGAGACGGCATGAAGGGCGAAGGCAAGCCTTCTTTTTGTGAACAAAAAGAAGCAAAAAAACTTCGTTCGTTTGCGCGCGGCTGGCGCCGTGCTGTGACCCATGGATCACGCCGCCCACCACCGGCCATGGATGAAGTTTTTTTGCTTCTTTTTGTTCACAAAAAGAAGACCCTTCCTTCCCTTCCGGGAACTCCGGCATGACCGCGCTCCCCACCACCATCGATCCCCGCTCACCAGACTTCGCCGCCAACGCGCAAGCCATGCGCGCACAGGCCGCGGAAATCCGTGCCCTGGCCGAAAAGGTGGCGCTCGGCGGCGGCGAGGCCACCCGCCAGCGCCACCTCTCCCGCGGCAAGCTGCTGCCGCGCGACCGCATCGAGGGCCTGCTCGATCCCGGCACGCCGTTCCTGGAACTTTCCCAACTCGCCGCCCACGGCTTGTACGGTGGCGAGGTGCCCAGCGCTGGCATCATCACCGGCATCGGCCGCGTCTCCGGCCGTGAATGCATGATCGTCTGCAACGACGCCACGGTGAAGGGCGGAACCTACTACCCCGTCACCGTCAAGAAGCACCTGCGCGCCCAGGAAATCGCCCGCGCCAACCGGCTGCCCTGCATCTATTTGGTGGATTCCGGCGGCGCCAACCTCCCCAACCAGGACGAGGTGTTCCCCGACCGCGATCATTTCGGCCGCATCTTCTTCAACCAGGCTCGCATGTCCGCCGAAGGCATCGCCCAGATCGCCGTTGTCATGGGCAGTTGCACCGCCGGCGGCGCTTACGTCCCCGCGATGTCCGACGAGAGCATCATCGTCAAAGGCCAAGGCACCATCTTCCTCGCCGGCCCCCCGCTGGTGAAGGCCGCCACCGGCGAAATCGTCACCGCCGAGGATCTCGGGGGTGCGGACGTCCACACCCGCATCTCCGGCGTCGCCGACCACTTCGCCGAGAACGACGCCCACGCGCTGGGCATCGCGCGCCGCATCGTCGCCACCCTCAACACCACCAAGAACCCCACCCTCGCCCTGCGCCCACCGAAACCCCCGCGCCACAACCCCGAGGAAATCTACGGCATCATCCCCGCCGACCGCCGCCGCCCCTACGACGTCCGCGAAATCATCGCCCGCATCGTCGACGCCAGCGAACTCGACGAATTCAAGCGCCTCTACGGCACCACGCTGGTCACCGGCTTCGCCCATGTCTGGGGCTACCCGGTCGGCATCGTCGCCAACAACGGCATCCTGTTCAGCGAGTCCGCCCAAAAGGCCGCGCACTTCATCGAGCTTTGCGCCCAGCGCGGCATCCCGCTGGTGTTCCTGCAGAACATCACCGGCTTCATGGTCGGCCGCAAATACGAAAACGGCGGCATCGCCAAGGACGGCGCCAAGATGGTCACCGCCGTCGCCACCGCCAACGTGCCCAAGTTCACCGTGGTCATCGGCGGCAGCTTCGGCGCCGGCAACTACGGCATGTGCGGCCGCGCCTACGACCCGCGCTTTCTCTGGATGTGGCCCAACGCCCGCATCTCCGTCATGGGCGGCGAACAGGCCGCGAGCGTCATGGCCACCATCCGGCGCGACGGCATGGAGGCCCGTGGCGAAACCTGGCCCGCCGAAGCCGAGGAAGCCTTCAAGCAACCAATCCGCGACCAATACGAAACCCAGGGCCACCCCACCTACGCCACCGCGCGCCTTTGGGACGACGGCATCATCGACCCCGCCGACACCCGCCGTGTCCTGGGCCTCGGCCTCTCCGCCGCGCTGAACGCCCCCATCGAGCCGACGAAATTCGGCATCTTCCGGATGTGATGGCGATGTTCACCAAGCTCCTCATTGCCAACCGCGGCGAAATCGCCTGCCGCGTCATCCGCACCGCGCGCCGCATGGGCATCGCCACCGTCGCCGTCTATTCCGATGCCGATGCGAACGCCCTGCACGTCACCATGGCGGACATGGCGCTGCGCATCGGCCCGGCCGCGCCGCGCGAAAGCTACCTCAACATCCCCGCCATCCTTCACGCCGCCCGCCTGTCCGGCGCGGATGCGGTGCATCCCGGCTACGGCTTCCTGTCGGAGAACGCGGACTTCGCCCAGGCCTGCGCCGATGCCGGCCTGGTCTTCGTCGGTCCCCCGCCCGCCGCCATCCGCGCCATGGGCGGCAAGTCCCAGGCAAAGGCCCTGATGGCCGAAGCCGGCGTGCCGCTCGTGCCCGGCTACCACGGCGAAGCCCAGGATTCCGCAACCCTCCAGGCCGCAGCGACGGAAATCGGCTACCCCGTGCTCATCAAGGCCTCGGCCGGCGGCGGCGGCAAGGGCATGCGCATCGTCGATTCCCCCGCCGACTTCCCGGCAGCCCTCGAAGGCGCCCAACGCGAAGCCCGCAGCAGCTTCGGCGACGACCGCGTGCTCGTCGAGCGATACCTGACCCAGCCACGCCACATCGAGATCCAGGTCTTCGCCGACACCCACGGCAACTGCGTCAGCCTGTTCGAACGCGACTGCTCCATCCAGCGCCGCCACCAGAAGATCATCGAGGAGGCCCCGGCCCCCGGCATCACCACCGCGATGCGCCACGCCATGGGCGAAGCCGCCATCGCCGCCGCCCGCGCCGTCGACTATGTCGGTGCCGGAACAGTGGAGTTCATCGCCGAGGGCGAGCGCTTCCACTTCATGGAGATGAACACCCGCCTCCAGGTCGAACACCCCGTCACCGAGGCGATCACCGGCCAGGACCTGGTGGAGTGGCAACTCCGCGTCGCCGCCGGCGAACCCCTCCCGCTCACCCAGGCGCAACTCAACATCGAAGGCCACGCCATCGAAGTGCGGCTCTACGCCGAAGACCCCGCGCGCGGCTTCCTGCCCTCGGTCGGCACCCTCGCCCATCTGCGCCTGCCCCAGGATGCGCGCGTCGACTCAGGCGTGCGCGAAGGCGACCGCATCACCCCGGACTACGACCCGATGATCGCCAAGATCATCGTGCACGCCACCGACCGCCGCGCCGCATTGGCCAAGCTCTCGGCCGCGCTGGCCCAGTCCGAGATTGTCGGCGTGCACACCAACCTCCCCCTCCTGCGCGCCATCGCCACCCACCCCGGCTTCGCGGACGAAAAATTCGACACCGGCTTCATCGGCCGCCACCCCGAACTCCTGTCCGGCACAGCGGGCCTGCCGGACATGGCGGTGGCCGCCGCCGCCGTCACCGTGCTGCGCGCCCGCGCCGCAGCATCCCACGTCCCCGGCGACCCCTATTCCCCCTGGGCGGCGCAGGATTCCTGGCGCCCCAACCTGGCGGGCCGGCAAACCCTGCGGCTGCGCCATGGCGAAACCGACATCGACCTTGCCGTCGCCACCACCCCCGATGGCTGGCACATGGCGTGGCACGCCGGCAGCCACGACGTCGCGGCGCGCGAACACGACGGCGCCCTGCTGCTGCGCGTCGACAGCAGCACCGGGCGGGCAACCGTGGTGAACCAGCCACCGCACCTCATTGTCGTCCTGGACGGGACGAACCATATACTCGATGTGATCGACCCGCACACGCCGCCCGAAGCGGCCGCCGCCGGGGCAGGGCGGGTGATGGCGCCCATTCCGGGCCGTATCGCCATCCTCTCGGTCAAGCCCGGCGACAGCGTAACCCGCGGTCAGGTCTTGCTGGTGCTGGAGGCGATGAAGATGGAACTGCCCATTACCGCCGCCCGCGACGGCACCGTCAGCGCCGTGCGGTGCGCCGAGGGCGACATGGTTGAGGAAGGCGTGGAACTCGTCGAGTTCGAGAACGCTTGAATAGGTCAGCATGGGTGCCCTACCATGGCACCCAACGAATGGGGTGTCGGGCATGAAGCATTCAGCAGTGACCCTGGCCGACAAATACCAGGTGGACAGCGACCGGTACTACCTCACCGGCAGCCAGGCCCTGGTCCGCCTGCCCCTGCTCCAGCGCCAGCTCGACGTCGCCGCCGGCCTGAACACCGGCGGCTACGTCTCCGGCTACCGCGGCTCCCCCCTCGGCGGCGTCGACATCCAGATGTGGCAGGCGCGCAAGCCGCTTGAGGCCGCGCACATCCATTTCCGCCCCGCCGTGAACGAGGAGCTCGCCGCCACCGCCATCTGGGGCTCCCAGCAACTTCCCCTCCTCCCCGGCGCGAAATACGACGGCGTCTTCGCCTACTGGTACGGCAAGGGCCCGGGCGTCGACCGCTCCGGCGACGTCTTCCGCCACGCCAACTACGCCGGAACCGCCCGCCACGGCGGCGTCCTGGTCATGGCCGGCGACGACCACGGCTGCAAATCCTCCACCGTCCCGCACCAGAGCGAATTGGCCCTCGTCGCCGCCTCCATGCCCATTCTGGTCCCGGCCGACGTGCGCGATATCCTGGAATTCGGCCTGCACGGCTGGGCCATGTCGCGCTGGTCCGGCCGCTGGATCGGCTTCAAGCTCGTCGGCGACGTGATGGACAGCTCCACCTCCGTCGAATTCGACCTCGCCGACCTCCGCCTCGTCCTGCCCGACGGCCCGCACCCCGATGTCGGCATCCGCGCGTCAGACATCGGCGGCCGCATCCCCATCCTGCCGCTGGACCAGGAAGCCCGCACCTTCACCACCGGGCTTTCCGAGGCGCAGCGCTACGTGCGGACCAACGGCCTCGACCGCACCGTGCTGAACCCGATCGGCGCCCGCCTCGGCGTCATCACCGCCGGCAAGTCCTACCACGACACCCGCCAGGCCTTCGCCGACCTCGGCCTCTCCGCACCGCCCGGCGTGCGCCTGCTCAAGCTCGCCCTCACCTGGCCCATCGACCCTGAAACCATCCGCCGCTTCGCCCAGGGCGTCGAGGAAATCGTCGTCGTCGAGGAGAAGGCCGGGCTCATCGAGCAGCAGATCCGCGACATCCTCTACGACGCCCCGTACCGCCCGCGCGTCGTCGGCAAGCGCGACGAAACCGGAAAACCCTTCCTCAAGCCCTACGGCGAATTCACCTCCACCGAAATCGCACTGGCCATCGGCGCCCGCATCGCCCGCTACGCCGACAGCGAGGCGCTCCAGGGCCAGATGGCCCGCCTGCGCGCCAGCGTCGACGCCATCGCCCAGGCCGAGGTCGCCGCGACCCGCAAGCCCTATTTCTGCTCCGGCTGCCCGCACAATACCTCCACCAAGGTCATCGACGGCAGCCGGGCGCTGGGCGGCATCGGCTGCCACACGCTCGCCGTCTGGATGGACCGCAACACCGACAGCTTCAGCCAGATGGGCGGCGAGGGCGTCGCCTGGCTCGGCCAGGCGCCCTTCACCGAGGAAAACCACGTCTTCGCCAACATGGGCGACGGCACCTATTTCCACTCCGGCTACATGGCCATCCGCGCCGCCGTCGCGAACGGCGCCAACATCACCTACAAGATCCTGTTCAACGATGCCGTCGCCATGACCGGCGGCCAGCCCATCGACGGCACCATCACCGTGCCCCAGATCACCCGCCAGGTCGCCGCCGAAGGCGCGAAGGCCATCGTTGTCGTCACCGACGAGCCCGACAAATACGACTCCAACGCCGGCTTCGCCCCCGGCGTGACGATCCACCACCGCCGCGATCTCGACGCGGTCGCCGCCCGCCTGCGCGACACGCCAGGCTGCACCGTGCTGGTGTACGACCAGACCTGCGCCAGCGAAAAGCGCCGCCGCCGCAAGCGCGGCACCTTCCCCGACCCGGCAAAGCGCGTCTTCATCAACGCCGCCGTCTGCGAGGGCTGCGGCGACTGCTCCCGCGCGTCGAACTGCCTCTCGGTCCAGCCGCTCGAAACCCCGCTCGGCACCAAGCGCGCCATCGACCAGTCCAGCTGCAACAAGGATTTCTCCTGCGTCGAAGGCTTCTGCCCCTCCTTCGTCACCGTGCACGGCGCCGAGCCGAAGAAGCGCGCCCAGGTCACGCCCGAGGATTTCGGCCTGCCCATCCCCGCCCTGCCGCGCCTCGGCCAGCCCTGGAACATCCTGGTCACCGGCATCGGCGGCACCGGCATCGTCACCATCGGCGCCCTCATCGGCATGGCCGCCCATCTCGACGGCAAGCACGTCACCGTCCTCGACCAGACCGGGCTGTCGCAGAAGGCCGGCGGCGTCACCAGCCATATCCGCCTCGCCGAAGACGAAGGGCAACTGCACGGTCTCAAGGTCAGCCGCGGCGGCGCCGACCTGCTGCTCGCCTGCGACATGGTGGTCGCCGCCAGCAAGGACAGCCTCGCCACCTACGCCCAGGGCGTCACCCACGCCGTGCTCAACACCCACGAAACCCCCACCGGCGACTTCGTGCTCGACACCACCATTCGCCTGCCCTCCGCCCAGCTGCGCCGCGCCATCGCCGCTGCCGTGGGTGGCGAGGCGCTCGACCAGCTCGACGCCACCGCCATCGCCACCGCCCTGATGGGCGACAGCATCGCCACCAACCCCTTCCTCCTCGGCTATGCTTGGCAGAAGGGCCTCGTCCCCCTCACCCTGGAAAGCCTGCTGCGTGCCATCGAACTCAACGGCACCGCCGTCGAGGCCAACAAGGCCGCCTTCACCTGGGGCCGCTGTGCCGCCATGGACCTCCCCCGCGTCCAGGCCGCCGCCGGGCTGCCCACTGAAAAGCCCGAGCCACCCACCCTCGATGACCTGATCGCCACCCGCGCCGCCCACCTGGTGCAATACCAGAACAAACGCTACGCCCGCCGCTACACCAGCCTCGTCGCCCGCGTCCGCGAAACCGAAGGCCGCATCTTCTCCGGCGCCACCGCCCTCACCGAAGCGGTCGCAAAGGGCTACCACAAGCTGCTCGCCTACAAGGACGAATACGAAGTCGCCCGCCTGTACTCGACCAAGGAATTCCGCGCCTCCCTCGCCGACCAGTTCGAAACCCCGAAGCGTATCGAATTCCACCTCGCCCCGCCGCTGCTCGCCAAGCGCGACCCGCACACCGGCCACCTCGTCAAGAAAACCTACGGCCCCTGGCTGCTCACCGCCTTCGGCATGCTGCAACGCCTCCGCTTCCTGCGCGGCACCCGGCTCGACATCTTCGGCCGCACCGAGGAGCGCCAGATGGAGCGCGACCTGATCGCCGAATACGAGGCAACAATCGAGGAAATCCTGGCCACCCTGTCGCCCGCCAATATCGCGACCGCCGTGGCCCTCGCCTCCCTCCCGGAGCAAATCAAGGGCTTCGGCCACGTCAAGGAACGCAACGCCCGCCTCGCCGCCGGCGAACGCTCCCGCCTGCTGGAAAAGCTGCGCGGTGGCGAGAAACTTCCGATGGCGGCGGAGTAGAAGGCAAGGGCAGGGGAGAAAGCGCCTTCTTTTTGTGAACAAAAAGAAGCAAAAAAACTTTATCCTCTGGGGCGATGAGCAATCGGGTGGCTTTGCAGGATTTGCAGCCTTCACCAAGGGCCTGAAGTGGGATGCCGACGCACCCCACGCCGCACCGACCGCATCAGCCCCACCATCCAATCCCGGGAAAAGTTGTTGCACCGGCGCTCGGTGTTAGTTAAAATACCCTTGTGTTATCGACCTTGCCCTCTTTGACCGAAGCCATCGCCAGCCTGCGGTGCACCGCCGAGGCGGATGACGCCCAAGCTTGGCTGCCGGCCGCGCTGCACGCCCTGATCATGGCGTGCCTCGCCCGTCTGCTCGGTCGGCTGGAACAGATGGTGCTGCTCTGGCAGTCAGGCGAGCTTCCCCTCCACACGAGCCGCCCATCGCGTCCCCCACCCGAACCCCATCCCCCTGGTCCCTGCACGCATCGCCACCGGGCCCACCGATCGCGCCCGCGCGCCGGCCGCAGCCAAGTTGCGCACGCGCAGACGCGCCCCGGCAGGCAGGCGCCAAGCCCGCTGACAATCCCCGCCCCATCCGCCGTCCTGGTCGCTCCCGCCGTTCGAAGCACCAAGCCGCCCGTCTGGCGTCCACTCCGAAATCTGGCGTCCCGTCCGAAAATTGAGTTCCACCCAATATGCGCAGACTCATGGTGATTTTATTTCGATATCGGAATAAATTAGGGGGTCTGGGGCCGCCGGCCCCAGCGGGGTCAAGGGGCAGCGCCCCTTGCCTTCGCCCTGGCCACCGAACCACTCGCACCCGGTGATCCGGACATGTAAGCAAACCATCACGCCATTGTAACACAAATGCCAAAGATCGGTTTGCCGACACCCCCCTAGACAGCGCCTCCTACGCAGGGGAGTCGCGCAGATGTCGGGTAATCTTTCGGCCACGAACCAGTTCACCTTCACCCACGATGCCGGTGCCGGAAGTGCCGCGCTGGGTGCCGAGGTCTTGGCCTTCGATGCGGCGCGCAACCTGATCTTCGTGCTCGGCGGCACTGGCCTGGACGCGCTGGACGCCGACACCGGCGCGCTGCGCCTCGCCCTACCGCGTGCCGACATCGCGGTCGGCGGTTCGCCCGTCGCCCTGGGCGGCGGCAACAGCGTGGCCGTGTTCGGCGACACGCTCGCGGTGGCCTATGACGGCCCGACCCGCACCGACAACGGCGCGGTGGTCTTCTATTCCCTCGGCGGCACCAACGCCGCCCCCACCGCCACCCAGGGCAACGTGGTCAACCCGGCCGCCGTCGTCGGCCAGCCCTCCAGCTTCGCCGTGCCCGACATGGTGGTCTTCACCCCCGACGGCTCCAAGGTGCTGGTCGCCATCGAGGGCGAGCCGGGCGACGACTACATCACCGACCCGCTGGGTGGCGTCGGCTTCATCGATGTCGCCACCGGCGCCCTCACCATCGCCGGCTTCGAGGGTTTCGACGCCGACGCGCTTAAGGCCGCGGGCGTGCGCATCACCGGCCTGTCCGCCCCCGGCGCAGCCGTCGGTACCGCCTCGGCGGCGGCCGATATCGAGCCGGAATACATCGCCATCAGCGCCGACGGCAGCCGCGCCTTCGTCTCCCTGCAGGACAACAACGCGCTCGCCATCCTCGACATCGCCAGCGCCACCATCACCCATGTCCTGCCCTTCGGCCTGAAGGACCACAGCATCGCCGGCAACGGCATCAGCGCCAGCGACCGCGACGGCGGCATCGAGATCAACACCTGGCCGCTCGGCGGCATGTACCAGCCCGACGGCATCGCCACCTTCGAGAACGGCGGCAAGACCTACGTCGTCACCGCCAACGAGGGCGACGCCCGCGAGTGGGGCAGCTTCGTCGAGCCCATCCGCATCGCCGACGCCACCCTCGACCCCACCGCGTTCCCGGCCGCGGTGGCCAACATCCTGAAATCCAACGCCAACCTCGGCCGCCTCGACGTCTCGCGCCACACCTCCGACACCGATGGCGACGGCGACCTCGACCGGCTCGACTCCTATGGTGCGCGCAGCTTCTCCATCTGGGAGGTAACGCCCGCCAACACCCTCGCCCTGGTCTTCGACAGCGGCGACATGATCGACGAGATCCTCGCCGCCATCGCCCCCAACCCGGCGCTGGAGGGCCGCGACGACAACAAGGGCGCCGAGCCCGAGCACGTCACGCTCGGCACCGTCGGCGGCCAGCTCTACGCCTTCGTCGGCCTCGAACGCGCCAGCGGCGTGATGGCCTTCACCATCGACACCACCGCCGCCACGCCGACCGCCAGCTATGCCGGCCTGTTCAAGACCCCCGGCGACGTGGCGCCCGAGGCGTTCGCCTTCATCGGCGGTGCCGCGCCGCGCCTGGTCGTGCCCAACGAAGTCAGCGCCACCACCACCGCCTACGCCCTCGCCCCGGCCGCGCCCGGCAACTACACCCTGCAGATCCTGCATGCGTCGGACTTCGAGGCAGGCCTCGCCGCCGCCACCAACGCGCCGCGCTTCGCGGCCATCGTCGACCACCTGGAGGACCAGGTGGCCAACAGCATCACCCTGTCCTCCGGCGACAACTTCATCCCCGGCCCCTTCCTGGCCGCCGGTGGCGACAGCGCGGTGCGCACGGCACTGCAGGACTTCTACAAGCAGCTGCTCGACAATCCCGCCCTCGACCTGTCCGGCCTGCGTGAGGGGGCAGGGCGCATCGACATCGCCATGCTCAACGCCATCGGCGTGCAGGCCTCGGTACTCGGCAACCATGAGTTCGACCTGGGCACCAACACGCTGGCCGACGCCATCGACACCACAGCGAACACCTCGGCTGCCACCCCCGCCGCGCGCCTGACCAATATCGGCGCCCAGTTCCCCTACCTCTCGGCCAACCTCGACTTCACCGGCACCGACCCGCTCGGCCTGTTGGGCGGCGCCACCGGCGATGCCGCGCTGCGCGGCCTCTACACCACCACGCTGCGCGACGCCTCCACCTACGCCACCACGCTTGCCGACGTCGCGAACAACAACGCGGTGGCCGGCGAGGCGCTGGATGCCCAGCTCGCGCCCTGGACCACCATCAACGAGGGCGGCGAGACCATCGGCGTGCTGGGCCTCACCACCCAGATCCTGGCGCAGATCTCCTCGCCCGGCGCCACCGCGGTGCGCGACCCCAACGGCGACGGCGGCGTGGACAACGTGGCCGAACTGGCCGCCATCCTGCAGCCCTATGTCAACGAGATGACGACCCTCGGCCTCAACAAGATCATCCTGCTGAGCCACCTGCAGCAGAACGCGCTGGAACAGGCGCTGGCCCCGCTGCTCACCGGCGTGGACATCATCATCGCCGGCGGCAGCCACGCCGTCTTCGCCGACAGCCAGGACACGCTGCGTCCCGGCGACACGGCGAGCAACACCTACCCCGTCACCCTCAACGGCGCCGACGGCAGGCCGGTCATGGTGGTCAACACCGGCAGCGAATACAGCTATGTCGGCCGCCTCGTCGCCACCTTCGATGGCCAGGGCGTGCTGATCGCCGACCCCGACGGCGCCGGCGCGCTGGGCGTGGGCGGCGTGGACCCGGCCGTCTCCGGCGCCTTCGCCACCACCGACGACGTAGTGCAGTCGCTGTGGGGCACCACCGACGAGACGGTCTACTTCGCCGACGGCACCCGCGGCGGCGAGGTCATGCAACTGGCCGATGCGGTCCAGGGCGTGATTAACGCCAAGGACGGCAATGTCTTCGGCCGCACCGACGTGTTCCTTGACGGCCGCCGTGCCGAGGTGCGCAGCGAGGAGACCAATCTCGGCAATCTCACCGCCGACGCCAACCTCGCCGCTGCCCGCGCCATCGACCCCACCGTGGCTGTCAGCCTGAAGAACGGTGGCGGCATCCGCGCGGAGATCGGCGTGGTCCAGGGCCAGCCGATCGCCGTCGAGGCGCCACCCATCGCCAACCCATCGGCCGGCAAGCCCGCCGGCGGCGTCAGCCAGCTCGACATCGAAAACTCACTGCGCTTCAACAACGGCCTGTCGATCGCCACCTTCACCGCCCAGAACCTGGTGGCGGTGGTGGAGAACGCCCTGCGCGGCGTCGCCCCCGGCGCCACCCCCGGCGCCTTCCCGCAGGTCGGCGGCATCTCCCTCAGCTTCGATGCCACCCGCGCGGCCGGCGACCGCATCCTCACTTTGGCCGTGCTGAACGAAGACGGCTCGGTGCGCGACGTGTTGGTCAAGGACGGCGACCTTGTCGGCGATGCCGCGCGCGAGCTTCGCGTGGTGATGCTGAACTTCCTGCTCGACGGCGGCGACGGCTACATGAACGGCGTGACCTTCACCGGCCGGCAGGACCTGTTCACCGCCTCCGGCTTCGCCGCCGAGGGCCGCGAGCAGAAGGCGCTGGCCGACTACCTCGGCGCGAACCACCCCACCGGGGAAACCGCGTTCAACCGGCCGGACACGGCGGCGGCGCTGGACAGCCGCATCCAGAACCTGGCCGCCCGCACCGATGCCGTGCTGCCCGAGATCACCCGCGTCACCCTCGGCGTCATCGACACCTTCGCCGCCCCGCTGCACACCGGCGCCCTGCCGGTGGTGTTCGAGGCGGCCGGCACCGGCGAGGCCGATATCCTCGTGGGCACATCCTCGGCCGACGCGGTGGCCGGCGGCGCGGGCAGCGACCTGCTGTTGCCCGGCCGCGGCAACGACGTGGTCGATGGCGGCGACGGCTACGACTCGGTGCGCTTCGCGGGCAACCGCAACGAGTATCAGGTGGCGCTGAACGGCAGCACCATCACGGTCGCCGGCCCCGAGGGCGTCAACACGCTGAACAACGTGGAGCGGCTGGAATTCGCCGACCGCAACGTCGACCTGCTCGGCGCCGGCGGCTGGCAGCATGTCTTCGCCGTCACCAACACCACCACCCCGTTCGCCGGCCCCTTTGCGGTAGGCACTGCCTATACCGGCCCGGTGCCGGGCATCGACAGCGAGTTGGTGCTGATCACCCCCGACAACCTGGTGATCGGCGCGCCTGGCCCGAACGTGTTCATCCGCACCGGCAGCGGCGACGATGCCATCGTCACCAATGGCGGCACCAACGTGGTCGACGCCTCCACCGGCAACAACTGGCTGGTCAGCTTCGGCACCGACACTTTCCTGATCGGCGACCGCAGCGGCGGCGTGGGCTGGGACACCATCCTGAACTTTGACACCGGCGACGCGCTCACTCTGCTCGGCTTCGACGACGCCTCGGCGTTCTTCTGGGCCGCGGACGACGGCGCGGCCGGCAACACCGGTGCCACCCTGCACGCCATCGTCGGCGGCGGCGCCACGCTGAATGCCTCCGTCACCTTCGCCGGCGTCAGCCTGGCCGAGGCCCAGGGCTACGGCGTGGAACGCGGCACGGTCGGCGGCACGCCGTTCCTGCAGATCTCCCACGCCTGACCCCGGCCCCTTCCGCACGGCGGCCCGTCCCGGTATTGCCACCGGGCGGGCCGTTCCGCGTGGAGGAGGATGCGATGGCTGACCCGGCAACCGACCGCGCTGCGCTGCGGGCCTTCCTGGCTGACCGGCAGGAAGCGGCGACGGAATTCCTCGCAGCCCTGGTGCGCGCGCCGTCGGACAACCCGCCGGGCGACTGCGCGCCGCACGCCGAGATCACCGCCGGGCTGCTGGAGGGCCTCGGCTTTACCGTCGAGCGGCACAAGGTGCCGATCGAGGCGGTGCGCGCCCACGGCATGGTCAGCGCCACCAACCTCGTGGTGCGCCGCCGCTACGGAGCGGGCCCCACCGTCGCGCTGAACGCCCATGGCGACGTGGTGCCGCCGGGCGCCGGCTGGACCGCCGATCCGTATGGGGCCGAGATCCGCGACGGCTGGATGTACGGCCGCGGCGCTGCGGTGTCGAAATCCGACATCGCCACCTACGCCTTCGCCATGCTGGCGCTGGAGAAATGCGGCCTGGCCCGCGGCACGCTGGAACTGCACGTCACCTACGACGAAGAGACCGGCGGCGAGATCGGCCCGCGCTGGCTGCTGTCGCAGGGCATCAGCAAGCCCCACCTGGCACTCGGCGCCGGCTTCTCCTACCAGGTGGTGGAGGCGCATAATGGCTGCCTGCATCTCGAAGTCGAGGTCACCGGCCGTTCCGCCCACGCCGCCAAGCCCTTCACCGGCATCGACGCGCTGGAGGCCGCGACGCATATCCTGGCCAGCCTCTACGCCTGGCGCAGCGGCCTGGCGCAGCGCGTTTCGAAAGTCCCCGGTATCGGCGCGCCGCAGATGACGGTGGGCCTCGTCCAGGGCGGCATCAACACCAACGTGGTGCCCGACCACGTCGTCTTCCGCCTCGACCGCCGCATCGTGCCCGACGAATCGCCCGCCGATGTCGAGACGGAACTGCTCGGCGTGATCACCGGTGCGGCCGCGGCCTTCCCGCGCGCCGGCGTCACCATCAAGCGCATCCTGCTTGCCACGCCGCTCACTCCCAGCCCCCCTGTATCTGGGATGGGTGCGGCCCGCCTCACGACGTTGCTGTGCGGACATGCCAGCCGTGAATTCGGCGAGGCGATCACCGCCGGCGGCGTGCCGCTCTACACCGACGCCCGCCACTACGCCGCCGCCGGCGTGCCCATCGTGCTCTACGGCGCCGGGCCGCGCAGCATCGAGGAGGCCAACGCCCACCGTGCCGACGAAAGGGTGAAGCTGGCCGACCTGCATTGCGCCACCGTCGTCGTGGCCCTGGCCCTGGCTGATTTGTTCGAGGCTTGAGTCATGTCAAATCCATGACAGTCGATCCGCACCAGCCTTTGTATCGCACCAGCCTGCACGCTGGCGTTAAACGCGGGGGCAACGACATGGCACGCCGCGTTGAGAGCTAGGGCAGGCCACGGCCGGTGGGGCCAGCGCTGAACCGCTCCCGGAAGGCACCGTCGAGGCGACCGTGGACGCTGCCGCCGCGCTGCATCGCATCGCCACGACGAAGCGCGACTCGGCGGCCATCCACCGCCTGTTCGAGACCGGCGAATATGCTTGCATCCGGCGCTCAAGCGCGGCCGCGTATGAATTGACTTCCCACCCCCGCGCGGCCACATGCCTCGGCCAATGCAGGAGAGGCGTGACATGAGCGATACGATCAAGGTGCTGGGCATATCCGGCAGCCTGCGCAAGGCGAGCTGGAACACCCTGGCGCTGCGCGCCGCCATCAGGCTGGCCCCCGAGGGCATGGAGATCACCACCGCGGAAATCCGCGACATCCCGTTCTACGACGGCGATGTCGAGGCCGAGTCCGGCATCCCCGAGGCGGCCGTGGCGTTCCGCGAGAAGATACGCGCCGCCGACGCGCTGCTGATCGCCTCGCCGGAATACAACGCCTCGATGCCGGGCGTGCTGAAGAACGCACTCGACTGGGCCAGCCGCCCGCCGCACCAGCCAATGGACGGCAAACCCATCGCCATCTTCGGCGCCAGCCCCGGCGCCACCGGCACCATCCGCGGCCAGGCGCACCTGCGCCAGACCCTGGCCAACGTGAACGGCCTGGTGCTGGTGCAGCCCGTCGTGGCCATCGGCAACGCCGCCCAGCGCCTCGACGCCGACGCCAACATCACCGACGAGGCGACCCGCAAGTTCGTCGCCGACATGCTGGTGAAGCTGGCCGATTGGACGCGCAAGCTGAAGTCCTGACCCGACCCCTTCCCGTCGTCTCGCGCAAGTGACAGCCTGCGGGAGAGACGGGGAGAACGCCATGCAACTCGACATCACCCACCGCCACCCTTTCGCCGGCGGCACCGCCTTCGGCGAGGCTGGTGCCTACGAGGTGCTGAAGGGCCGCGCCCGCTACGCCGTGGACCCCGCCGCGGCCGGCCAGCGCCCCATCACCGACATCGCCCTGGCCCCTCGTGGCGCGGACGGGCGGGTGCACTTCGTCGGCGACGTGTTCATCCTCAAGCCGGTGGACATGGCGCGCGGCAATCGTCGCCTGTTCTTCGACTGGGGCAACCGCGGCAACAAGCGCGCGCTGCAGTTCTTCAATGACGCGCGCCACAGCAACGACCCCGCCACGGCGGAGCATGCCGGCCATGGCTACCTGATGCGCCGCGGCTACAGCGTGGTGTTCGGCGCCTGGCAGGGCGATCTGCTGCCGGGCGACGGCCGGATGCTGCTCGACCTGCCGGTGGCGCAGCAGGATGGCGTGCCGGTGCGCGGGCGCGTGCGCACCGAGATCATCGGACGGCCCGGGCTTGCCACCGTGCCGCTCTCCGGCTGGGCCTCCACCCGCAGCCACCCCGCCGTCTCGCTCGACACCACCAAGGCCAGCCTCACCCGCCGCCGCTACCCCGACAGCCCGCGCGAGACGCTGCACCCCTCGGCCTGGAGCTTCGCCCGCGTCGAGGGCGGGGTGGGGCTGGAGACGACGGGTGCGGACAGCGCGCAGGTGCCCTCGCGCCGCAACATCCACCTGCCCGGCGGCTTCCAGCCCGGCTGGATCTACGAACTGATCTACGAAGCCGAGGCGCCGCTGGTGCTCGGGTTGGGCCATGCCGCGGTGCGCGACCTGGTGGCCCACCTGCGCCACGACACCGCCAGCCCGCTGCCGGGCATCGCGCGCGCCTATGGCTGGGGCCGCTCGCAGACCGGGCGGGCCATCCGTGACTTCATCTATCACGGCTTCAACGACGACGGCACCGGGCGGCGGGTGTTCGATGGGCTGATGCCGCACGTGGCCGGGGCAGGGCGGCTCAACACCGCCCGCTTCGCCAACCTCACGGTGGCCGCCGGGCAGCAATACGAGGACCACCACAACCCCGCCGACGCCTTCCCCTTCGCCTATGGCGAGAGCACCGACCACATCACCGGCCGCAGCGACGCCATCCTGAAGCGCCCAGCCACCGATCCGCTGGTGATCCACACCCAGTCCGCCACGGAATACTGGCAGCGCCGCGGATCGCTCGCCCACACCGACACACGCGGCCGCGACCTCGCGGAGCCTGCCGGAGTGCGGCTCTACCTGTGGTCCGGCTCCCAGCACAGCGCCGACCCGTGGATGGGCGCGCCGGCGCGCGGCGCCTGCCAGAACCTGATGAACGTGGTGGCCACCTCCGCCCTGTTCCGCGCCATGCTCGATGCGATGGACCGCTGGGCCAGCGACGGCACGCCGCCGCTCGACAGCCGCATCCCCACGGTGGCCGGCGGCACGCTGGTGGACATCGACACCTGGCGCCGGCAATTCCCGGCTATCCCCGGCATTGCCGTGCCGCGCGAGCCCAGCGACCTGCCGGTGATCGACCATGGCCCCGATGCCGCAAGCGGCGTCCTGCGCGAACCGCCGCGCATCGACGCCTCGCAGCACTACGCCGTGCTGGTGCCCTCGGTGGACAGCGACGGCAACGAGGTGGCCGGGGTGCGCGCGCCGATGGTGGCCGCCCCCTTGGCCACCTATACCGGCTGGAACCTGCGCGCCCGCGGCTTCGGCCACGGTGCGATGCACGAATTCACCGGCAGCACCATTCCGTTCGCCGACAGCGCGGAGGAACGCGCGATGACCGGCGACCCCCGCCCGGCGGTGGCCGAGCGCTATCCGGACCGCGATGCCTATGTCGCCGCCGTCACCCGCGCGGCCGCCCTGCTGTGCCAGGCGCGCCTGCTGCTGGCGGAGGACGTCACCCGTGCGGAGGCGGCGGCGGCCAACTGGCACGCGCCCCGGCACGACGTGAAGCTGCCGTAAGTGAAAGGGTGCCCCTCAGGGGAATCGCTTGAATGTCTCACGCTGTGCGTCGGATGATTTTTTTGAGGTAGTCCTGGTTCCATCCGGCTTTCTTTCGGCGGTTTTTGAAGCTGGTGATGGGCTTGGCCTGTGTCAGCAGGTTCATCGCGGTGTGCTTTATGATCGCCATGTTGGCGGGTCCGTGGCC
>Ga0105054_10002003_pt1 | contig 32921 bp, 32 predicted proteins | sample BON02_FD_78091 | JGI IMG/M metagenome (GOLD analysis project Ga0105054, IMG submission 78091) | Freshwater microbial communities from Lake Bonney liftoff mats and glacier meltwater in Antarctica - BON-02 (megahit assembly) | ecosystem: Environmental > Aquatic > Freshwater > Ice > Glacier...
ATTGTTGAAATACAAAGAAAGTACTCAGAACCATGAAAGTCGGCATCAACGGCATGGGACGCGTGGGGCGCTTGGCCCTGCGCGCGGCCTGCGGGGCCATCGAACGCGAAGCCATCGACCCGCGCGGCGGCAACCGCTTGGCGGTGGTGCACCTCAACGAAATCAAAGGTGGTGCCCCAGCCATCGCCCACCTGCTGGCCTTTGACACGGTGCAAGGCAAGTGGCGAGCCGACATTCACGCCGAAGGCACTGATGCGATCCGCATCAACGACCAGCGCCTGTCATTCAGCGAACACGCCACCGCCGCAGAAATTCCCTGGGGCGAGCTGGGTGTGGATGTGGTGCTCGAATGCACCGGCAAGTTCCTCACGCCCGAGACCCTGCAGGGCCACCTGGACCGTGGTGCCAAGCGCGTGATCGTGGCGGCGCCGGTCAAAGTCGGCGACGTTCTCAACATCGTGGTCGGCGTCAACGAGCAGCTTTACAACCCAGCGCGCGATCGCATCGTCACCGCCGCCAGCTGCACCACCAACTGCTTGGCGCCCGTGGTGAAGGTGGTGCACGAGGCGATCGGTATCCGCCACGGCCAGATCACCACACTGCACAACCCGACCAACACCAACCTGGTGGTGGACGCGCCGCACAAAGACCTGCGCCGCGCTCGCAGCGCGATGGTGAACATGGCGCCTACGACCACCGGCAGTGCCACCGCCATCGCGCTGATTTACCCCGAACTCAAGGGCAAGCTCAATGGCCACGCGGTGCGCGTGCCCGCGCTCAACGCCTCGCTGACCGACTGCGTGTTTGAACTCAACCGCGCCACAACGGCCGAAGAAGTCAACGCGCTGTTTGAAGCCGCCGCCAACGGGCCACTGGCAGGCATCCTGGGTTTTGAAAACCGCCCGCTGGTGAGCGCCGATTACGCGCGCGACACGCGCAGCGCCATCGTGGACGGTTTGTCGACCCTGGTGGCTGATGGCACCTTGCTCAAGGTCTACGCCTGGTACGACAACGAAATGGGCTACGCCACCCGCATGGTTGACCTGGCCTGCCATATGAATTCGGTTGGTATCTGATGTCGGCAGCGACCCCGTCCCCCTCGGCCGCCGCCAGCCGCGCGGTGCGCAACTACGCCATCGTCACGGCTGCGTACTGGGGCTTTACCCTCACCGACGGCGCGCTGCGCATGCTGGTGCTGCTGCATTTTTACAAACTGGGCTATTCGCCGTTCACGCTGGCTTTTCTGTTTCTGTTGTACGAGGCGGCTGGCGTCCTGGCCAACCTGATCGGCGGCTGGCTGGCCACGCGCTACGGCATCCAGCGCATGCTGAGCGTGGGGTTGGTCACACAGATCACAGGCTTCACCCTGCTCTCGCTGCTCAATCCAGCCTGGACGGCGGCGATGTCGGTGGCTTGGGTGGTGGTGGCGCAGGGCATCTGCGGCGTGGCCAAGGACCTGACCAAAACCGCCAGCAAGTCGGCCATCAAGCTCACGCAGGCCCAAGCCAAAGCGCAGGACCAAGGCAACAACCAGCTCTTCAAATGGGTGGCTTGGTTCACCGGCAGCAAGAACGCCATGAAGGGCGTCGGTTTCTTCCTCGGCGGCTTGTTGCTGCAGGCGCTGGGCTTTCAGCACGCGCTTTGGTCCATGGCAGGCCTGTTGCTGCTGGTGCTCGCGGGCGTGGTGCTGTCGGTGCCACCACTCATGGGCAAGAGCAAGGCATCAAAATCGGCCAAGGAGCTGTTTGCCAAGAGCGAAGGCATCAACCAGCTGGCCGCCGCGCGCGTGGCGCTGTTCGGCGCACGCGATGTCTGGTTCGTGGTCGGGGTGCCGGTATTTCTGTATTCGCAGGGCTGGAACTTCACGATGGTCGGCGGCTTTCTCGCCGCCTGGACGATCGGCTATGGCCTGGTGCAGGCTCTCGCCCCCAACCTCGTCAGACGCAGCCCAGATGGCCTGAGCACCGAGGTGCCGGCCGCGCGCACCTGGTCACTGGTGCTGGCGCTGATCCCGGTGGCCATCGCCATCGTGGTGTGGCAGGACGTGCCCAACCTCCAATGGTGGGTGGTCGGTGGCCTGAGCCTGTTTGGCTTTGCCTTCGCGGTCAACTCTTCGGTGCACTCCTACCTGATCCTGGCCTATGCCGGCAGCGAAAAAGCCGCCGAGGACGTGGGCTTTTACTACGCCGCCAATGCGCTGGGTCGCTTTTTCGGCACGCTGATGTCGGGCCTGTTGTACCAGTGGGGCGGATTGCTCTGTGCGTTGGTGGGCTCGGCGCTGATGCTGCTGGTGTGCTGGATGCTGACCTTGGCGCTGCCCACCCAAATGGCTCTGCCCAGCCGCACGGCCCAAAATACCTGAGCGAACAACCTTCACCCCCGGGCAAAGGATGCTTTTATGAAGACCCCCAACATTTACCACGTGCTCTGCCTGCGTACAGGCAATTCGGCGCGCAGCATCTTGGCCGAGGCCATCCTCAACGCGCACTCAGCTGAGCGCTTTTGCGCCCTCAGCGCGAGCAGTCACGCCGTCGGTGCAGTCAACCCGCGCGCACTGGAACTGCTGCAACGCAACCACCACAAAACCGACAGCCTGCGCAGCACAAGCTGGGACGAGTTCGCCTTGCCCGACGCACCGGTAATGGACTTCGTTTTCACCGCTTGCGATCAGGCTGCCGCGAAGGTATGCCCGGCCTGGCCCAGTCAGCCTATTTCGGAACACTGGGGCGTGGCAGACCCGGCTGCTGTGATCGGCAACGAGGCGAAGATTCACCGCGCGTTGACCAACACGCTCAGCGTGTTGTCGCGCCGCATCTCGCTGCTCCTGTGCCTGCCCATCGACAAGCTCAGCCGCATGGCACTTACCCACGGGCCGCAGAAATTCGGCCACGAACACCCCACCGCGGTCTGAGCACGCTGCCATATGGGACTGTTTGAGCGCTACCTGAGCGTCTGGGTCGGCCTGGGCATCCTGGCGGGCGTCGGGCTGGGCCTGCTCACGCCAGCCAGCTTTGAGGTGATCGCTGGCATCGAGTTTGCCCACGTCAACCTGGTCGTGGCGGTACTGATCTGGGTGATGATTTACCCGATGATGATCCAGATCGACTTCGCTGCCGTGCGCGACGTCGGCAAGCGCCCGCAGGGCCTGGTGCTCACCGTGGTCATCAACTGGCTGATCAAGCCGTTCACCATGGCCGCGCTCGGCGTGCTTTTTTTTCGCTATCTGTTTGCGCCCTGGGTCGACCCGCAGTCGGCCAACGAGTACATCGCCGGCATGATTTTGCTCGGTGTGGCGCCCTGCACCGCGATGGTTTTCGTCTGGAGCCAGCTCGCCAAGGGCGACCCCAACTACACACTGGTGCAGGTGTCGGTGAACGACCTCATCATGGTGTTTGCCTTCGCGCCGATCGCAGCCCTCCTGCTCGGCATCACCGACCTCACCGTGCCGTGGCAAACCCTGCTGCTGTCCACCGCGCTGTACGTGGTGCTGCCGCTGGTGGCGGGCTTGCTCACCCGGCAGTGGATTCGCCGTCGCAGTGGCGACGCCGCGGTGGCGACCTTCGTGGCGCTGCTCAAGCCGTGCTCGGTTGTGGGTTTGATTTTCACCGTGGTGCTGCTGTTTGGTTTCCAGGCGCAAACCATCGTCGCCCAGCCGTTCGTAATTGCGCTGATCGCCGTGCCGCTGCTGATCCAGACATACGGCATTTTTGCCCTGAGCTACGCCGGCGCACGCTGGCTCAAGCTGCCACACAACATTGCCGCGCCGGCCTGCTTGATTGGCACATCCAACTTCTTCGAGCTCGCGGTGGCTGTGGCCATTTCGCTGTTTGGCCTGCACTCGGGCGCCGCGCTGGCCACTGTGGTCGGCGTGCTGGTGGAAGTCCCGGTGATGCTGTCGCTGGTGGCCCTGCTCAACGCCCGGCGACCCGCCGACGCTTTCACAACGGACGACGGTGAGCGAATCAGCCAGACATAAAGGCAACGGACTCCGCCTGCACACGGACTTACCCCCCATCGCCATCGAGCACTTTCAGGCACCAAATGTGCAACGCCTGCACCCACATGGGTTGTCCACTCACGCGCTGTGCATCCTGCTGCTTGGCGGCTCCTTGGGTGAGCGCTCCTTCAATCGGCTGCTGGTGGAGAAGTCGGTGTGCCTGCTGCAGGCCACGGGTGCCGAGACCCGTGTGTTCAACCCCAACTGCCTGCCGCTGCCAGACGACGCGCCTGACACGCACCCCAAGGTGGTCGAGTTGCGCGAGCTGGCGGCCTGGGCCGACGGCATGGTGTGGTGCTCGCCGCAGCGGCACAGCGCCATGCCCTCGGCATCATGAAAACCCAGATCGACTGGACACCGCTTGCCTCGGTCGCGCAGCGTCCCACCCAGAGGGAGACACTGGCGCTGATGCAGGTGTTCGGGGGATCGCAGTCGTTTAACGCGGCCAATCAGATGCGTGTCCTGGGGCGCTCGATGCTGATGCTGATGCTGGTTCGGATGCTGACCATCCCGAATCAGTCCTCGATTGCCAAGGCTTTTCAAGAATTCGACGAGCGCGACCGCATCACACCCTCGGCCTGCCTGGACCGGGTGGTGGATGTGCTGGAACAGCTGGTGAAGTTCACCTGGCTGACGCGCGATATGTCGCCGTATCGGGTGGATCGCAACAGCGAGCGCAAGGAAACCGCCAAGGCTCTGATGAAGCGCGCCAACCACGCCGGCCTTTGAGCGGTGGGACTTTGGCCTGAGACAATACCGGGTTGTGAGCCCACCCAAGACAAGCACAACCCTCCAGCTGCAATGCCATGCGGCCACCCCGGTGGGCGTGCCCTTGGTTCTGTCGGTGGCGGTGAGCGTGACCAGCATCGGTTTGCAGTTGGTATATGAGGTGGCTGGTCACTGCACGACGCTGCGCATTCCACCCGCCACACAGTTGCGCGGTCCGACCGATGGCTTGTGGCGCAACACCTGCCTGGAAGCCTTCCTGGCGGTGGAAGGTGATTCGGCCTACCGCGAGTTCAACTTTTCGCCGTCGGGCCAATGGGCGATGTACAGCTTTGCCAGTGAACGCGTGCGAACCCACCCAGACATTGACATCACGATGCAACCGGCAATCCAACGCCACGCGAGCTGCGAACAGCTGACACTCACCGCCCTGCTGCCCTGGAGCGCCTTGCCCCCGCGCGGTACCCCTCTGTGCATTGGCCTGAGTGCGGTCATGGAGGAGGCCACCGGCCAACTCAGCTTCTGGGCGCTGCAGCACCCCTGCGAGCGACCCGATTTTCATCACCCTGCTGGTCGCACCCTGCGCCTTGTGCTTCCCAAGAAATGACCGCCATGAAACTCGGCATCGAACGCCTGCTCGAAGACCCCAGCTTGCGCGCGCCACTCGCAGGCCGCCGCGTCGCCCTGCTCGCTCACCCGGCCTCGGTGACCCGCGATCTGAGCCACAGTCTGGACACCCTGGCCGCCCTGCCCGAGGTGCGGCTTGCGGCCGCCTTCGGCCCGCAGCACGGTCTGCGTGGCGACAAGCAGGACAACATGGTCGAGTCGCCCGACTACCTCGACCCGCAACACCGCATTCCAGTGTTCAGCCTATACGGCACCGTGCGCCGCCCGACCCCGGCCATGCTGGAGACCTTCGATGTGCTGCTGGTCGATCTGCAAGACCTCGGCTGCCGCATCTACACCTTCATCACCACGCTGCGCTATGTGCTGGAGGCCGCCGCGCAGCACGGTAAGTCGGTCTGGGTGCTGGACCGGCCCAATCCGGCGGGCCGGCTGGTCGAGGGGCTCAAGCTGTGCCTTGGCTGGGAGAGCTTTGTCGGTGCTGGCCCTATGCCGATGCGCCACGGCATGACCATGGGCGAGCTCGGCCACTGGTTCATCGCTCTGCTCAAACTCCAGCTGGACTACCGCGTGATACCCATGGCAGGCTGGGCACCCGACGCAGCGCCCGGTTTTGGCTGGCCACCCGAGCGCAGCTGGGTCAACCCCAGCCCGAACGCCGCCAACCTGAGCATGGCGCGCGCCTACGCCGGCACGGTGATGCTCGAAGGCACCACGCTCAGCGAAGGCCGAGGCACAACCCGGCCGCTGGAACTGTTCGGCGCACCCGACATCGACAGCATTCGCCTGCTGGCCGACATGCAGCGCTTGGCGCCGCTGTGGTTGCGCGGCTGCGTGCTGCGCCCCTGCTATTTCGAGCCGACGTTTCACAAGCATGTGGGCCTGTTGTGCAGCGGCCTGCAGATTCACGTCGAAGACCCCACGCATTACAAACACGCGGCTTTTCAGCCGTGGCGGCTGCAAGCGCTGGCCTTCAAGGCGCTCCGGTTGCAAGCACCCGACTACCCGTTGTGGCGCGACTTCGGCTACGAATATCAGCACGACCGGCTGGCGATCGACTTCATCAACGGCGGACCTGCACTGCGCGGTTGGGTCGACGACGCTGCTGCATTGCCCATCGATCTCGACGCAATCACGCAGCCGGATGAGGCGGCATGGACCGAGGAACGCAAACCGTACCTGCTCTATTGAGTGATCAGTCCGGATCTGTCAAAGCCGCTTCTGCAGAAAACCGGCTGAACCCATGGCCGGATCGAGCTGGTAGCCGACATAACCGATACGCTGGTAAAGCTTCGTCGCTGGCGCATTGCCCGAGAGCACCTCCAGCGTCATCTTCACCGCACCGCGCTCGATGGCGATGCGCTCGGCCTCGCGCAGCATTTGCTCGGCAATCCCGCGTCCCCGGTGGCTGGTGAGAACAGCCACGTCGTGCACATTGACCAGCGGTCGGCAAGCGAAGGTGGAGAAGCCTTCGATGCAATTCACCAGACCCACAGGCTGCTCACCGTCAAACGCGATCACGCTGTAGGCCTGCGGCCGCGCCGCCAGCTCTCGCACCAGATTCGCTTTGGCGAAATCGCTCAGCGGCTCGCCACCACCCGCTGGATCACTTGCGTAGGCGTCCAGCAACCCAACCAACGCCACCGCATCGCCAGCGTCTGCGTAGTTGGCGCGGCGCACCGCAAAAGCCGCCGCCATCAAACGCCTGCCTTCACCGCAGCCACCAGCCGCTCGGCGCAGCCCTGGGCCTGCGCGGCGTCACTCGCCTCCACCATGATCCGCAGCAAAGGCTCGGTGCCGCTGGCGCGGATCAGCACCCGACCACGATTGCCCAGCTCGGCCTCGACCGCCTTGGTCTCGGTCGACAGCCGGGTGTTGGTCTTCCAGACTTGCCCCGGTTGCAGCCGCACATTGATCAACGTCTGCGGAAACAGCGTCACATCGGCCAGCAGCTGCGCCATGGTTTTGCCGCTGCCGACACAGGCTTGCAGCACCTGAAGCGCAGACACCAGGCCGTCGCCGGTGGTGTGACGGTCCAGCACCAGCAGATGGCCCGAACCCTCGCCGCCCAGTGTCCAGCCGTGGCGGTCCAGTTCTTCGAGCACGTAGCGGTCGCCTACCTTGGCGCGCACAAACTTCACGCCTTTGGTTTTGAACGCGAGCTCAACTGCCATGTTGGTCATGAGCGTACCCACCACGCCGGGCACGTCGATGTCGCGCGCGATGCGGTCGGCCGCCATCAGGTACAGCAGTTCGTCGCCGTTGAACAAGCGCCCGCTGGCGTCCACCATTTGCAAGCGGTCGGCATCGCCATCAAGTGCCACGCCGTAGTCGGCACCGTGTTCCTTCACGGCTGCCACCAGCGCCTCGGGGTGTGTGGCGCCCACGCCCTGGTTGATATTCAAACCGTTGGGCTCGCAGCCGATCGTCACCACCTCGGCACCCAGCTCATGAAACACATCGGGCGCAATGTGGTAGCCAGCACCATTAGCGCCATCCACCACAATCCTCAACCCTTTGAGTGTGAACAGATGCGAGCAGGTGCTCTTGCAAAATTCGATGTAGCGACCGGCTGCGTCTTCCATGCGACGCGTTTTCCCGAGGTTGGCCGAGTCGGCCCAGACCGGCGCTTCCTCCAGCGCAGCCTCCACCGCCAGCTCCCAGGCGTCGGGCAGCTTGGTGCCCAGAGCGCTGAAAAATTTGATGCCGTTGTCGTCAAACGGGTTGTGGCTGGCGCTGATCACAACGCCCAGGCTGGCGCGCTGGGCGCGTGTCAAATAGGCCACGGCAGGTGTGGGCACCGGGCCCAGCAACACCACGTCAACACCAGCAGAGTTGAAGCCGCTTTCCAGCGCCGACTCCAGCATGTAACCAGATATGCGGGTGTCTTTGCCGATCAGCACCGTGGGGCGGGCCTCGGCGCGCTTGAGCACGCGGCCCACCGCATGCGCCAGATGCATCACAAAGTCGGGCGTGATGGGCGCGACCCCCACCGTACCGCGAATGCCGTCGGTGCCGAAGTATTTTCTGGTCATGCCCTGTGTCCTGCTGCGCTGGCGCGCTGTAATTTTTTTGTGCCGTCTGCGTGTGTATGTGTGCAGCGGTGACGCCCACCGTGAGCTCGGCTCGCATTCTCGCACCCCCCATGACAAGCGCTCCAGCTGGGTGCGGGTCGAGGTGAACAGAGGTTGGCGGCGGTTTCTTGTTGGCGATCTTCAGCAGCCAATCGAGCACCGTTTTCTGCTCATCCTTGTTGAGGCTGAGGGGACCAGACCTGTTTTGCATGGATTTTGCTGTGCATGATGTGGCAGCGCCAACCCAATCCATGTTGCACTTCTTCGTTGCTCAGAGCCATGGCAAGCGACGCTTTCAAAGCTGCACCGCTTGCCAAACCCGCAGCGCGTCTGCGGTGGCTGCAACGTCGTGCACCCGCACCACCCGCGCGCCTTGCTCAACCGCCAGCACCGCAGCGGCGACACTTGCTGCCACCCGCTGGGCTGGATCAGCGCGCCCGGTAACAACCCCCAGCGAGGACTTGCGCGACCAGCCCGCCATCAACGGAAAACCCAGGACCAGCAGTTCGCACTGCCGTGCAAGCAAGACGAAATTCTGTTCTACCGTCTTGCCAAATCCGATGCCTGGATCGAGCACGATGCGGGTCGTATCCACCCGCAGCGCTGTCAGCGCGTTCACACGATCGCGCAAAAAGTCGGCCACCGGCACCAGCACATCACCGACCATTGGCACCACCTGCATGGTTTGCGGATCGCGGTGCATGTGCATCAGACAAACACCACAGCGCGCATGGCTGGCCACCACGTCCTGTGCATCGCCTTGGCGCAAGGCCCAAATGTCGTTGATGACATCAGCACCCAAATCCAGCACCGCGCGCATCACCTCGGGTTTGTACGTGTCGACCGAGATCGGCACGCCAAGTGAAATGGCACTGCCCACCACCGGCAAAACCCTTTCCAGCTCCTCTGACAGGGAGAGTGGTGAGCTCCCTGGGCGGGTCGATTCACCACCAATGTCCAGCAAGTCCGCACCGTCGCGCAGCAGGCTCTCGCAGTGCTTCATGGCCAAAGCGGTGGTGGCGCTCTGCCCGCCGTCGGAGAACGAGTCGGGCGTCACATTGACGATACCCATCACCTGGGGTCGGGAAAGGTCGATGTCGAAGCGGGTGGTGGTCCAGATCATGGGCGAGCTTGTCAGATGCACCACACAGCACAACGGGGCTCAAGGCCCCGTGTGATGTGTGTGCGTTAAAACCGATCAGGCAGCAGCAGGTGATGGGTTGGGTGTTACCACTGTAGCGCCACCGCCGCTTCCGCCACCAACCGATGGGTTGCGCGGCGTCCAGTCTTTGGGTGGACGCGGTGGCTTGCCAGCCATGATGTCATCAATCTGATCGGCATCAATGGTTTCCCACTCCAGCAATGCTTTGGCCATGGCGTGTATTTTGTCTTTGTTGCCTTCGATCAATTCGCGCGCCACCTTGTATTGTTGGTCGATGATGCGGCGTACCTCACCATCAACTTTTTGCATGGTCTGCTCGCTCATGTTGGTGGTTTTGGTCACCGAGCGGCCCAAGAACACCTCACCCTCGTTTTCTGCGTAAACCATTGGTCCAAGCGCATCGGTCATGCCATAGCGCGTCACCATGTCGCGAGCGATCGATGTCGCACGTTCAAAGTCGTTGCTGGCGCCAGTGGTCATTTGGTTCATGAACACCTCTTCAGAGATGCGACCTCCAAACAGCATGCTGATTTGGTTCAGCATGTAGTCTTTGTCGTAGCTGTAACGGTCTTGTGACGGCAGGCTCATGGTCACGCCCAAAGCGCGGCCACGCGGAATGATGGTGACCTTGTGCACTGGGTCGCACTTGGGCATCAGCTTGCCAATCAGCGCATGTCCCGACTCGTGGTAGGCAGTGTTGCGGCGCTCTTCCTCAGGCATCACCATGCTCTTGCGCTCAGGGCCCATGAAGATTTTGTCTTTCGCCTTCTCGAAGTCTTGCATCTCAACAGTGCGCGCATTGCGACGCGCGGCCATCAAAGCAGCTTCGTTGCAGAGGTTGGCCAAGTCGGCACCACTCATGCCAGGTGTGCCACGCGCGATGATGGACGCATTGACGTCAACACCCAGCGGCACCTTGCGCATGTGGACATTGAGGATCTGCTCGCGACCGCGGATGTCGGGTAGCGTCACATACACCTGTCGGTCAAAGCGACCTGGGCGCAACAAAGCAGCATCCAAGATGTCGGGCCGGTTGGTGGCAGCCACCACGATCACACCCACGTTGGTGTCAAAGCCGTCCATCTCAACCAGCATTTGGTTCAGCGTTTGCTCGCGCTCGTCGTTACCACCGCCCAAGCCTGCGCCCCGTTGGCGACCGACCGCATCAATTTCATCAATAAAGATGATGCAAGGCGCGTTTTTCTTGGCGTTATCAAACATGTCGCGGACACGGGATGCGCCTACACCAACAAACATTTCAACGAAGTCCGAACCAGAAATGCTGAAAAACGGTACTTTGGCTTCGCCAGCAATGCCCTTGGCAAGCAAGGTTTTACCGGTTCCCGGTGGTCCGACCAGCAACAAACCGCGCGGGATTCGCCCACCCAATTTTTGGAATTTCGATGGGTCTTTCAGGAAGTCCACCACCTCTTTCACCTCTTCTTTGGCTTCGTCGCAACCGGCCACGTCGTCAAAGGTCACGTTGTTGCTATTTTCGTCAAGCAATTTCGCTTTGCTTTTCCCGAAGCTGAAGGCGCCGCCCTTGCCGCCGCCCTGCATCTGACGCATGAAGTAAATCCAGACACCAATCAACAGCAGCATGGGGCCCCAACTCACCAACAGCGTCATGAGCAGCGAGCCTTCTTCGCGCGGTTGCACGTCAAATTTCACGTCGTTGCTGATCAGATCACCAATCAGACCACGGTCCAGGTAAGTGGCGGTCACGCGCAGGCGACGATCGTCTTGGGTGGTCGCAAAAATTTCTGTGCCGCCCTGACCCTCTCGAATGGTGGCGGTTCTGATCTGCTTGTTGTATACCTGTTCCAGAAACTCGGAATAGGCAACCGTGCCTGCGCTAGAAGCGGCCTTGCCATCGAACTGTTTGAATACAGTGAAAAGTACCATGGCGATCACCGCCCACACGGCAATTTTCGAAAACCATTGGTTGTTCAAGGGAGACTCCTAAATGAATTTATTGACACGAGAGAGCAGTTGGTAGTGATCTTAAAACTTTCAAGCCCTGCCCCCTGTGATTTTTGACTTGTCAATACCGATCAAGGGGATAGTCACTTACTTGGGCGCTCCCAGTGGACATTGCGCCTTAACCGACACAACTTTCGGACCCAGCCCGACCAAAAAGGTTTCCGAGGATTTGTCACGCGATGCCTTGGGCTTGACTGCCTTGACGGTGCGAAAGGTTTGGCGAAACAGCGCCACCAGCGCGTCGTAGGCGCCGCCATGAAACAGCTTAACCACCAGCGCGCCATCGGGCCGTAAGTGGTTCACCGAGAAATCAACTGCCAGCTCCACGAGGTCGGTGATACGCGCAGCGTCGGCCGAACCGATACCCGACAAATTGGGCGACATGTCGGACAACACCACATCGACCGCCGCAATCCCGCGCTCGCTCAGCGCGCTCTCCAGCGCGGTGAGCACGCCGGCGTCGCGAAAGTCCCCCAACACAAAGTGCACCCCTTCCACCGCCTCCATCGGCAACAAGTCCAGCGCAATGATGTGTCCGTTCAGCGCGCCTACCGCCGCGCCATTGGGGCTCAGCCGGCGTCGTGCGTACTGGCTCCAGGCGCCTGGCGCGGAACCCAGATCGACCACGCAGTGGCCCGGTCGGATCAAGCCCAGCGTCTCGTCAATCTCTGTGAGTTTGTAGGCGGCGCGCGAGCGAAAACCGTCTCGAGCTGCCAGCTTCACATAAGGATCGTTGACATGCTGGTTGAGCCAAGCTTTGTTGACTTTTTTGCTCTGCGTCTTCACTTTCATTCCCATGGAGGCCTTTCTTCGGTGTCAACGATAATTGTCCCATGCCCCAAATCATCCTCACTCCCGCCCAGCGCAAGGTCCATCGGGCCGACGCGCACCATCTTGATCCAGTTGTCTTGGTGGGCGGCGATGGTCTCACGCCAGCTGTGGCCAAAGAGATTGACAACGCCCTCAAAGCCCATGGCCTGATCAAGGTGCGTGTGTTCAGTGACGAGCGCAGCGCCCGCGAAACCATGCTGCAAACACTGACCGAACAGCTGGACGCTGCGCCCATCCAACACATCGGCAAGCTGTTGGTGTTGTGGCGCCCACAAGCGGAGAAAGTCAAGCCAGTTGACGAAGACCGCATGCCGGGCCCGCGCGAGGTCAAGGTGCTGAAGTTCAGCAAGCGCGGCGGGCAGCGCCCCGAGATGAAGCGGGTGCAGGTGCTGGGCAACCAGCGTCTGACCGCAGGCGGCCAGATCAAGCGCGCCAAGGTGCTGAAAAAGAGCATCAAAAAAACCGCGCCCTGATCGGGCCTTCCGCCAATGCTGTCGGTGGCTCTGTAGCTTCCTGCTTGAACCTTGTCACAGCCGCCCCATCTGAATTCTCATGACCAACACCCAACCCCCCCTCGCCGCCAATCCTCTGCTCGACTTCACCGATCTGGCGCGCTTTGATGCCATCCGGCCTGAAGCTGTGGGCCCCGCCACCGAGCAGTTGCTGCAAGCCGCCAGCGCCGCACTGGAAACCGTGACCAGGCCAGCATTTCCCGCCGACTGGCAGACCATGGCCCGGGAACTGGATGTGAACACCGAGCGGCTGGGGCTTGCCTGGGGCGCGGTGAGCCACCTCAACGCGGTGGCCGACACGCCCGAGCTGCGCGCCGCTTACAACGCAGCCTTGCCCCAGATCACCGAGTTCTGGACCCGCCTAGGTGCCGACGAGCGTTTGTACGCCAAATACAAGGCGATGGATCCGGCCCGCCTCACCCTTGAACAAACGCAGGCGCACAAGAACGCGATGCTCGGTTTCCGTTTGGGTGGTGCTGACTTGGTGGGTGAGGCCAAAGAGCGCTTCGCCGCCATCCAGGAACGCCAAGCCGAGCTGGCGCAAAAATTCAGCGAAAACGCGCTGGACGCAACCGATGCCTTCAGTCTGATCGTGCCCACTGACGAGCTCGCCGGCCTGCCCGACGATGTGTTGCAGGCCACTGCCGCTGCCGCCCAGGCCGACGGTCAAACCGGCCACAAGCTCACGCTCAAGATGCCGTGTTATTTGCCGGTGATGCAGTACGCGCACAGCAGTCCCCTGCGCCAGCGCTTGTACCGCGCCTACGTCACGCGCGCCAGCGAAAAGGCCGAAGGCGACGGGACAAAATTTGACAACACCGCGCTCATGAGCGAGATGCTGGCACTCAAGTTTGAAGAGGCGAAGTTGCTCGGCTACCGTCACTTTGCCGACGTGTCGCTGGTGCCCAAAATGGCCGAGTCGCCCGAGCAGGTAATCGAATTCCTGCGCGATCTCGCGCAGCGCGCCCGCCCACACGCGGAAAAAGATTTGGCTGATTTACGCGCCTTTGCCGCCAGCGAGCTCAAGCTGAACGATCCGCAACCCTGGGACTGGACCTATGTGGGCGAGAAGCTCAAGGAACAGCGCTACGCTTTCAGCGAGCTGGAAGTCAAACCCTATTTCACCGCGCCCAAGGTGCTGGCTGGCTTGTTCCAGATCGTCGAAACGCTGTTCGAGGTGGCGATCCGCCGCGACAGCGCGCCTGTCTGGCACCCAAGCGTCGAGTTCTACCGCATCGAACGCCACACCGAGCAAGGAGCGCAGCTGGTCGGTCGGTTCTACCTTGATCCCGGCGCACGCAACGGCAAGCGCGGCGGCGCCTGGATGGATGGCGTGCGCGCCCGCTGGCTGCGCCCCGACACCGGCGCGCTACAAACCCCGGTGGCGCACCTGGTGTGCAATTTCGCCGAGGCCGTGAATGGCAAGCCCGCGCTGCTAACCCACGACGACGTGATCACCCTGTTCCACGAATTTGGCCACGGCCTGCACCATCTGCTGACCCAGGTGAACGAGCACGATGTGTCGGGCATCAGCGGCGTGGAGTGGGACGCGGTGGAGCTGCCCAGCCAGTTCATGGAAAATTTTTGCTGGGAATGGGATGTGCTCAAGCACATGACAGCCCACGTGGACACCGGCGAGCCGCTGCCGCGCGCGCTGTTCGATAAAATGCTGGCCGCCAAGAACTTTCAGAGTGGTCTGCAAACGCTGCGCCAGGTGGAGTTTTCCCTGTTCGACATGCTGTTGCATAGCGAAACCACCGCGCTGGACGGTGCGGCCATGTTGGCGCTACAAAAGCGAGTTCGTGACGATGTGGCGGTGATGCAGCCACCTGCCTACAGCCGCAGTGCCAACACCTTTAGCCACATTTTTGCCGGTGGCTACTCGGCTGGGTACTACAGCTACAAATGGGCTGAGGTGCTTTCTGCCGACGCCTATGCCGCCTTTGAAGAGGCTGCCGCTGCCAACGGTCAGAGCACGCTGGATGTGGCCACTGGGCGCCGCTACCGAACCGCGGTGCTGGAAGCCGGCGGTAGTCGGCCGGCCATGGAATCGTTCAAAGCCTTTCGCGGCCGCGAGCCCGATATCGCCGCGCTGTTGCGCCACCAAGGCATGGCCTGAGCAAGCATGCTTGGGACGCTGCAATTTTTCTTTAATTAGCCGTTAGAGCTCAACATGACCGTCTATGCCAACGCCCATCTGGAAGCCCAGCGTCGCACCAAGACTTGGGCCGCTACCGGTCTGGTCCTTGTGCTGGGCTTGGTGGCCGCCTCATCAATCGCCCAGCCGGTCTACCGTTTGGTGGGGCCGGATGGCAGGGTGACCTTTTCTGATCGGCCTGCGTCCGACGCTGAAGCCAGCGCCGTGGGTTCTGTCGGTTCTTCCTCAGCGCCGGACAGCGCTGCCCAGTTGCCGTTTCAGTTGCGCCAGGTGGTGGCCCGGTACCCCGTCACGTTGTACACCGCCAAAGGGTGCGCTCCTTGCAACAGCGGGCGCAACCTTTTAGCAGCGCGCGGCATTCCGTACACCGAAAAATTGATCGACACACCAGCAGACGGTGACGCTCTCAAGCGGCTGAGCGGCGAGGCAGCGCTGCCGCTTCTCACCATCGGCGGCCAACAACTCAAAGGCTATTCAGATACCGAATGGACCCTGTTCCTGGACGCGGCGGGTTACCCCAAAAGCTCGGCTCTGCCCAGTAGCTACCGACGCCCGGCGCCCGCACCGCTGGTGGTGGTGAGGCCGGTTGCGCCACCGCCTGTGGCTGGCGCACCCGCCAACGCCAGCGCTGCACAGCCGCGCCCTGCTGAGGTACCAGTGATTCCCGCTGTGAACAACCCAGCCGGCATTCGCTTCTGAGCAGCGGGCGGCATGTCCGCCATAGCCCCTCTGAAGATCCCGCTTAGAAATTCAAAGTCTTGACGCCGTCGGCGGTGCCCAGCAGGCAAACGCTGGCCTTTTGGAGCGCAAACACGCCCACCGTGACCACGCCCGGCCACTGGTTTACCTGGGTCTCGAAAGCCAGCGGGTCGGCGATCTGTAGGCCTGTCACGTCCAAAATGTGCTGACCGTTGTCGGTTGCCAGCGGCACGCCGTCCCTCAGGCGCACACGCGCCTGAGCGCCGAGCGCTGCGAACTGCCGCACCAGCCGCGCGCTGGCCATCGGGATGATCTCGAGCGGCAACGGAAACGCGCCCAGCGTTTTCACCAGCTTGGACTCATCGGCGATGCAGACAAAGCGGAGCGACAGCGCAGCCACGATCTTCTCGCGCGTGAGCGCCGCCCCCCCGCCTTTGAGCATGAAGCCTTGCCCATCGATCTCGTCAGCACCGTCGATGTAGACCGCAATTTCCCGCACCGCGTTGGCCTCGAACACCGGAATGCCGAGCGCCTTCAATCGGGCGGTGGACGCCTCGGAGCTGGAGACAGCGCCAGGAATCTGGTCCTTGAGGGCGGCCAGCGCGTCGATGAATTTGTTCACCGTCGAGCCGGTGCCGACACCGACGATCTCGCCGGCAATCACATACTGCAGCGCGGCTTGGCCGACCAGGGTTTTGAGTTCGTCTTGGGTCATGGAGGAAAAGCGATTTGCGACAATCAAGGAAAGCACCAACCGCAATTATCCAATGTCCCTTCTGCCCTACGGCCTGGCCCGACCCTTTCTCTTCGGGCTCAACCCGGAAGCCGCACACGACCTCACCGTGCACAGCATTGCGCGCCTGCAGCGGTCTCGACTGACCTTTCTCTACAGAGAGCGCCGGATTGACGACGCGTTCAAGCTGGCTGGGCTGCACTTTCCCAACCGCGTCGGTCTGGCCGCCGGGCTGGACAAGAACGCCTGCTGCATCGACGGCCTGGCTGCCATGGGCTTTGGTTTTGTAGAGGTGGGTACCGTTACGCCACGGGCGCAAGCGGGCAACCCCAAGCCGCGTATGTTTCGCCTGCCGAAGCACCAGGCGCTGATCAACCGCCTGGGCTTCAACAACGACGGGCTGGCCGCCTTCATCGCCAACGTGCAACGCGCGCGATTTCGCCAGGCAGTCGGCGGCGGCGGCGCGCCCATGCTGCTGGGCCTGAACATCGGCAAAAACGCCGCCACGCCGATTGAGCGCGCAACCGACGACTACCTCACCTGTCTGAACGGCGTGTACCCGCACGCAGACTATGTCACGGTCAACATCTCCAGCCCCAACACGCAGAACCTGCGCAGCCTGCAAGACGACGCCGCGCTGGACGCCCTGCTCGGTGCGGTTTCCGAGCGGCGCGAGCAATTGGCCCAAAGAACCGGGCGGCGTATTCCGGTGTTTCTGAAAATTGCGCCCGACCTCGACGCCGCACAGATCGAGGTGATTGCCACCACGCTGCTGCGCTACGGGGCCACCAGCGCGGGCGAGCCGAACCAAAACTGGGGCGTGATTGCCACCAACACCACGCTCAGCCGCGATGCGGTGGCCGGAATGACCCACGCCAGTGAGGCCGGTGGCCTGTCCGGCGCTCCCGTGCTGGCCATGAGCAACGCGGTGATCCGCCAGCTGCGCGAGCGCCTTGGCGCGCGGTTCCCCATCATCGGCGTGGGCGGTGTGATGAGCGCGCAAGACGCTGTGAGCAAGATCGCTGCTGGCGCCGATGTGGTGCAGATCTACACCGGCCTGATCTATCAGGGCCCAGCGCTGGTGCGGGCCTCGGCCGAGGCGATCAAGGCGCGCCGCGCTGGGTGATCTCGCGCACCCGCTCGGCAATTGCCAGCGAGCTGGTCAGCCCGGGCGACTCGATGCCGAACAGATTCACCAGCCCTGGCACACCATGCGCGTCGGGTCCCTGGATCAGGAAGTCGGCCGCTGGTTCGTTTGGCCCGCTGATTTTGGGGCGGATACCCGCATAGCCCGGCAGCAATGCGCCGTCGGGCAACGCGGGCCAATAGCGCCGTACCTCGGCATAAAAAGCCCCGCCCCGCGCTGGGTCCACCTGCCAATCGGTGGGGTCGTCGGTCCACTGCACATCGGGGCCAAATTTCGCCTGTCCAGCCAGGTCGATGGTGAGGTGAACGCCCAGGCCGGCCAGATGCCGGTCGGGCTCGGGCGCAGGGTAGATCAGGCGCTGGAAGGGGGCGCGTCCCGCGAGGGTGAAGTAGCTGCCCTTGGCGTACCAGGCGCGCGGCACATGGCGCGGGTCCAGCCCGTCGATGCGCTGGGCCAGCGCGCAGGCGTCCAGGCCAGCCGCGTTCACCACCGTGCGCGCCAGCAGGCGCAGGCCGTCGGCGGTCAACACCTCAATACCGTCGTCGCGCACCGCCATCGAGCGCACCGCCGCGTGACAGGCCACCAGACCCCCCGCGTGCTCCAGGTCGCCTTGCAGCGAAAGCATCAGCGCGTGGCTGTCAACAATGCCGGATGAGGGTGACCAGACCGCGCCCAAACACGCCAGAGCAGGCTCCATCGCCTGCGCCTGCGCCCGATCCAGCAGCTCCAGATCGTCTACCCCGTTGGCGCGTGCCTTCTCCACGATCGTAGGCAAGGCAGCCAACTGGCTGGCCGTGGTGGCCACGATCAGCTTGCCGCAGCGCTGGTGGGCAATGCCGCGCTCGGCGCAGTACGCGTAGAGCATCGCCTTGCCTTGCACACAGAGCTGCGCTTTGAGCGAACCGCCCGGGTAGTAGATGCCAGCGTGAACCACCTCGCTGTTGCGCGAGCTGGTACCGGTGCCGATAGCGGCCTCACGCTCCAGCGTCACCACCTCACGCCCGGTCAGCGCCAGGGCGCGCGCCACCGCGAGGCCCACCACGCCGGCGCCCACCACCAGCGCGTCCACCCGCTCGACCGGTTCGCTCATAAATGTCCCGCCAGCAAGGCTTTTGCATGTACCTCGGGCCTCGCCAGAGCGATGCCGCAGGGCTGACTCAGCGCCGACCAGCCCAGCCGCGGCAGGCACACCCAAAGGAAAAAGCAGCAGGAAAAAGGGTGCAACGTCAGCATGAACGGCCTCGTGAGGGGGTGAAATCGCTGTGCCGCCCATTCGGCTTTTCATATTTTGTATTTTCACCCAGGCAAAGCCTCAAACCGCGCTGGGCTTCGACAGTTTTTACCCAAGCGAAACGAACAGCGCCAACATGCCCACGGCCAGGCGATGGCTGCGCGTGGCACGTGGTCTGCGCCAACAAGCCGTCAAACGGGGCGCCGATGACCTGCCCGCTGTCGGTGCTCAGCTCGCCGGCGGCCTCGGTGCGGCAGGGCCAGGTGCCAAACACCGCGCCCGCAAGCGCCAGCGACAAAACAGCGGCGCTGGCGCTTGCGCACCGGCGATTTCGGCTTGACCAGCGCCGCATGCAGGCGCTTGGGACGGCGCGCAGCCGCTGCTGAGCATCCAGTGCCAGGTTGCAGGCCAGGAGGACCTTCATCACCGGCTCGGCCTCCAAACACTGCTCGCCCACCCTTTGATGCCACCTGTGTTCGGTCCAGCACATTTGGCCATGAGGCAGGCAGTGACAAGCCAACACCGGTTTGTGGTGCTGACCTGCGGACCAGCTTGCAGGCCTCAAATCACACAGCGTGCGCACAGGTCCGCAGCGACGAAGGGATTGGTGGTGTCAGAGCGCTCCCCGTCAACGACGCGGGCTTCGCGTACAACCCAGCGGTTTGGTGACCAGCAATATTGCAAAACGCACAAACCGCTGCGGGCCGAGGAGACTCCTCAGGGATTCTCCGTGGCGCTGTGTTTGCTGGCCTTTCGGTACCTCTTGCTTGCGCAGGAGCGTATTGGGTACATGCCACCGAAGCGTGTGCAAGCGGCGTGAACAAGGAGCTTGGTCACCGTACAGATCGGCGCTGATCCCAGTCGCAGCAGCGCTGCCTGTCAACGCCTCGCTTAGACGGTTCACGTCCAGGGTTGCGCTGGCTGATCGGCGGGTCGGTTTGACGCAGGGTTCTTGGTTCAGATTTGCGCCAAACAGAAGCCACATCCTTGGTTCCTGCTGCTCAGCTGGGGTGATCCGCCAGCCGGGCAAAGGCGCTGACCACCTCGGGTGGCGCCTGCACCAGTTCAATCAGCACGCCCTCGCCTGAAATCGGAAATTCGCCGCTGGCTTTGGGATGCAGGAAGGTGATGTCGAACCCGGCAGCGCCCTTGCGGATGCCGCCTGGCGCAAAGCGCACACCCTTGCCTGTGAGCCATTCAACGGCCTTGGGCAGGTCGTCGATCCACAGGCCAATGTGGTTCAGCGGCGTGGTGTGTACCGCTGGCTTCTTGTCGGGGTCTATTGGCTGCATGAGATCGACCTCAACCTTGAACGGGCCGCTGCCAATGGCGCAGATGTCCTCATCGACGTTCTCGCGCTCGCTCTGAAAGGTGCCGGTGACCGCCAGACCAAGCATCTCGACCCAGAGCGTTTGCAGCCGCTTTTTGTCTGGCCCACCGATGGCGATCTGCTGGATGCCCAGCACTTTGAAGGGGCGTGTTTGCAAAGAACCGCTCATTGCTCAAACTCCACGATCGGCTGATCCACGGTGAGCGAGTCGCCTTTGGCGGCCAGCACCTTGGCCACCACACCGTCAGCGCTGGCGAACAGCACGTTCTCCATCTTCATCGCTTCGATCACCGCCACCCGCTCGCCCGCCTGCACCTTCTGCCCCACCTGCACCGCCACCTCGGCCAGCAGACCGGGCATGGGCGAGAGCACAAATCTGCTCATGTCGGGCGGCGCCTTGAATGGCATCAGCTGATGCAGCTCGGCCATGCGCGGTGAAACCACCATGGCCTCGATGCGGGTGCCGTCGTGCTGCACCATCAGCGCCAGCGGGTTGCGCGCGGTGCCGCGCTCAATCTGGGCGGTGAACGGCTGACTGTTGCAGCGGCCGGTGATGCACACGTCGTTCAGCCGCGAGCTGCTGGAAAGTGTGTAGCGCTGGCCATCGACCGTGACCGTGGCAACACCGATCAGCCCGACTTCTTCCACCACATTCACCTGGCTGTAGCCGTGATCGCCAGCGGCGTCCAGGGTGATCACGCCGTAGTCGTGGCCCACCTTCACGCCATAGCCGGGCAGCTGACCGGAAAGACCGGCGGCGCGCTCGCGCGACTTGCGGCGCACGAAGGTGGCGAGTGCCACCAGAAAGCGTGGATCGACGTGTGGCACGTCTTCGGCACGAAAACCGCCGGCGTAGTGCTCGGCAATAAAGCCGGTGTTGAAATCGCCCGAGACAAACTGCGGGTGGGCCAGCAGCGCGGCCTGAAACGGGATGTTGCTGCTGATGCCGCGAATCACAAAACCGTTAAGCGCCTCGCGCATCTTGGCGATCGCCTCACCACGGTCTTTGCCGTGCACGATGAGCTTGGCGATCATCGAGTCGTAATACATCGGGATCTCGCCGCCATCGACCACACCGGTGTCCACCCGCACGCCGTAGCGCTGTGTGTTGTCGCCCTGAAACATGGTCTGCGCGGGCGGCGTGAAACGCACCAGCCGGCCGGTGCTCGGCAGAAAGTTGCGAAACGGGTCTTCCGCGTTGATGCGGCACTCGATGGCCCAGCCCTCGCGCTTCACCTCGGCCTGCGTCAGCGGCAGCGCCTCGCCTGCCGCCACGCGGATCATCAGCTCGACCAAATCGAGCCCGGTGATGCACTCGGTGACCGGGTGCTCCACCTGCAAGCGGGTGTTCATCTCAAGAAAATAAAAATCTTGGTCTTTGCCGACCACAAACTCCACCGTGCCTGCGCTCTGGTACTGCACCGCCTTGGCCAGCGCCACCGCCTGCTCGCCCATGGCTTTGCGGGTGGCGTCGGAGATGAAGGGCGACGGCGCCTCTTCAATCACCTTCTGGTGCCGGCGCTGAATGGAACACTCGCGCTCGTTGAGGTAGATCACGTTGCCCTGGCTGTCGCCCAGCACCTGAATCTCGATGTGACGCGGCTGCTCGACAAACTTCTCAATGAAGATGCGGTCATCACCAAAGCTGTTGCGCGCTTCGTTCTGACAAGCAGTAAAACCTTCCAGCGCCTCCTTGTCGTTGACCGCCACGCGCAAGCCCTTGCCGCCACCGCCGGCCGAGGCCTTGATCATCACCGGGTAGCCGATGTCGCGGGCGATCTCCACCGCGCGCTCGGCCGATGCAATGGCGTCGTTCCAGCCTGGGATGGTGTTCACCATGGCTTGGAGCGCCAGCTTCTTCGATGCAATCTTGTCGCCCATGGCCGCAATCGAATGCGCCTTGGGTCCAATGAATGCAATGCCCTCGTCCTCGCAGCGCTTGGCAAAGGCCTCGTTCTCGCTCAGAAAACCATAGCCGGGGTGGATGGCTTGCGAGCCGGTCTGCTTGGCGGCCGCGATGATTTTGTCGGCCACGAGATACGACTCGCGCGATGGCGCGGGCCCGATCAGCACCGCCTCGTCGGCCAGGCGCACATGGCGCGCGTTTTTGTCGGCTTCGGAATACACCGCCACGGTGGCGATACCCATTTTTTTGGCCGTAGCGATGATGCGACAGGCAATTTCGCCACGGTTGGCGATCAAAATTTTGGTGAACATTTCAGTCTTCTAGACGAGAGCCAGGTGTGTTGTTTGTTCGAGTGTCTGTCGCTGTGCCCGCCTGGGGCGCGGTACGCCTACCTCCGCTCATGTCCCCCTCCGACCTGCGGGCGGCTCCTCCTTGCATTTGCTGCGGCAGGCGCACCGCAGCCCAAGCTGCAAAGGGGGTTTTTGGCAAGCTGACCCAAGCGGCCGACTCAAGAGCGGGATACCTGGGCGTTTTGCGTAGGCCAAGGAAGAGGCCGAAAGCCGGGGGACACGGAGCAAAGCGCCCAGGCATCCCGCTCCCCCACACGCATGTCCAAGCGAGGTTTTCCATGGACACACTCAGAGCGGAATGTTCCCGTGCTTGCGCCACGGGTTCTCGATCTTCTTGTCTTTCAGCATCACCAGCGAGCGGCAGATGCGCTTGCGGGTTTCGTGCGGCAGGATCACGTCATCGACATAGCCGCGTGCGCTGGCCACAAACGGGTTGGCAAAGCGGGCTTTGTATTCGGCTTCCTTGGCTGTGAGCTTTTCGGGGTTGTTTTTGTCTTCGCGGAAGATGATTTCCACCGCGCCCTTGGCGCCCATCACCGCGATTTCGGCGTTGGGCCAGGCGAAGTTCACATCACCACGCAGGTGCTTGGAGGCCATCACGTCGTAGGCTCCACCGTAGGCCTTGCGGGTGATTACGGTGACCTTGGGCACGGTGCATTCGGCGTAGGCATAGAGCAATTTGGCGCCGTGTTTGATGATGCCGCCGAACTCCTGCGAGGTGCCGGGCATGAAACCGGGCACGTCCACAAACGTGATCACCGGGATGTTGAACGCGTCGCAAAAGCGCACAAAGCGCGCCGCCTTGATGCTGCTTTTTATGTCCAGACAACCCGCCAGCACCAGCGGCTGGTTCGCCACGATGCCCACCGTCTGCCCGTCCATGCGGGCAAAGCCGATCAGGATGTTCTTGGCGTACTCGGGTTGCAGCTCAAAGAAGTCGCCATCGTCCACCGTCTTGACGATCAGCTCCTTCATGTCGTACGGCTTGTTTGGGTTCTCGGGCACCAGGCTGTCCAAGCTCAGCTCCATCCGGCTGATCGGGTCGCCACTGGGACGCACAGGGGCCTTCTCGCGGTTGGACAGCGGCAGGTAGTTGTAGAGCCGGCGCAGCATCAGCAGCGCCTCCACATCGTTCTCGAACGCGAGGTCGGCCACACCGCTTTTGGTGGTGTGGGTGGTGGCGCCGCCGAGTTCTTCGGCGGTCACACTTTCGTGCGTCACCGTCTTCACCACCTCGGGACCGGTGACAAACATGTAGCTGCTGTCCTTCACCATGAAAATGAAGTCGGTCATGGCAGGTGAGTAGACCGCGCCACCTGCGCAGGGACCCATGATCATGCTGATTTGCGGCACCACACCGCTGGCCATCGCGTTGCGCTGGAACACCTCGGCGTAACCACCAAGCGAGGCCACGCCTTCCTGAATGCGGGCGCCGCCGGAATCGTTCAAGCCAATCACCGGTGCACCGACCTTCATGGCCTGGTCCATCACCTTGCAAATCTTCTCGGCGTGCGCCTCAGACAGCGCGCCACCAAAAACGGTGAAGTCCTGGCTGTAAACAAACACCAGGCGGCCGTTGATCATGCCGTAGCCGGTGACAACGCCGTCGCCGGGAATCTTGTTGTCTTGCATGCCGAAGTCGGTGCAGCGGTGCTCGACAAACATGTCCCATTCTTCAAACGTGCCCTCGTCGAGCAGCACTTCAAGTCGCTCGCGCGCGGTGAGTTTGCCTTTGCTGTGTTGCGCATCGATACGCTTTTGCCCACCGCCCAAACGAGCGGCTGCGCGTTTTTGTTCAAGTTTTTCAAGGATGTCTTGCATGGGAGGATTTTTGGGTGAAGTGGAACGTTGTGTTTTTAACAGCCGCCTGCGCAACAACTACCTGGGCTGGGACGCGATTTGAAGCAAATTGCGGGCGGCAGTGGACGCGGGCAGCTGCCCAGAGGCCACCTGGGCTGCCAACTGCGGCAACAGCACACTGACGTTCGGGTGTTGGCGAAAGGCCTGCTTCAGCCCGGCGTCGATGCGCTCCCACATCCACGCCAATGCCTGCGCCTGCCGGCGCTCAGCCAACTTGCCGTTGGCTGTTTGCCGGGTGGTGAAGTCGCCGACTTCAGCCCAAAATGACTCAACACCTTGACCTTTCAGCGCGCTCAGCTGGATGGCTTTCGGGTGCCAGTTTGCCTCGACATAGCCACTGAACATACCCAGCAGCTGCAGCGCCGACGCAATTTGCAGTTGCGCCCGCTGTGCGGCCAGCATGTCAATGTCGGCCTTGTTGATCACCACCAGATCGGCCAGCTCCATCACGCCTTTCTTGATCGCCTGCAGGTCATCACCGGCGTTGGGCAGCTGCATCAGCACAAACATGTCGGTCATGTTGGCCACGGCGGTTTCCGACTGGCCCACACCCACGGTCTCCACCATCACAATGTCGTAGCCCGCCGCTTCACACACCAGCATGGCCTCACGCGTTTTTTCGGCCACGCCACCCAGCGTGCCGCTGCTGGGACTGGGGCGAATATAGGCGCGCTCATGCACCGAGAGCATGTCCATCCGCGTCTTGTCGCCCAGGATGGAGCCGCCCGACACAGTGGAGGACGGATCGATCGTCAGCACCGCCACGCGGTGGCCCTGCGCGATAAGGAACAGGCCCAGCACTTCGATGAAGGTCGATTTGCCGACGCCCGGCACCCCGCTGATACCGAGGCGAAATGATTTTCCGGTGTGCGGCAGCAAGGCGGTCAGCAGTTCGTCGCCTTGGGCACGGTGGTCGGAGCGGGTGGATTCAAGCAACGTGATGGCTTTGGCGATGGCGCGGCGCTGGGCCGTGGCTTGCCCGTGCAACACCAAATCGACCAACGGCGACATGCTCACTTCAGCGCTTTCCTGATCTGCTCCAGCACATCCTTGGCGCTGGCCGGAATCGGCGTGCCAGGCCCATAGATGCCTTTGACGCCGGCGTCATACAACATTTCGTAGTCCTGCCGAGGAATGACGCCACCGACGAAGACGATGATGTCGTCGGCGCCTTGCTTTCTCAGCTCGGCAATGATGGCCGGCACCAGGGTTTTGTGGCCGGCCGCCAGCGTAGACACGCCAACCGCATGCACATCGTTTTCAATCGCCTGACGGGCGCACTCTTCGGGTGTCTGGAACAGCGGGCCCATGTCCACGTCAAACCCCAGATCGGCAAAGGCGGTAGCCACCACCTTGGCGCCCCGGTCGTGCCCGTCCTGGCCAAGCTTGGAGATCATCACGCGGGGGCGGCGGCCTTCGACGTCTGCAAATTCCACGATTTCTTTTTGCAGCTGTGCCCAGCCTTCGGCGCTGTCGTAGGCAGCGGCGTAAACGCCGGTTACTTTTTGCGTGTCGGCGCGGTGGCGGCCATACACCGCTTCCAGGGCGTCGCTGATTTCGCCCACCGTGGCGCGCAAGCGCATTGCTTGGATCGACAGGTCCAGCAAGTTGCCGGTGTTTGTTTCTGCCGCAGATGTAACAGCGGCCAAGGCAACAAGAACGTCGGCTTCATTGCGTTTCGACCGGATGTCCTTCAACCGGGCGATCTGGCTGTCGCGCACCGCCACGTTGTCGATTTCCCGCGCGTCAATCGCGTCTTCGGTTTTGAGTTTGTACTTGTTGACGCCGACGATCACGTCCTTGCCGCTGTCAATGCGGGCCTGCTTTTCGGCGGCGGCGGCTTCGATTTTCAGCTTGGCCCAGCCGCTGTCCACAGCCTTGACCATGCCGCCCATGGCCTCGACTTCTTCGATGATTTTCCACGCGGTATCGGCCATGTCCTGCGTGAGTTTCTCCATCATGTAACTGCCAGCCCACGGATCTACCACGCTGGTGATGTGGGTTTCTTCTTGCAAGATGAGCTGGGTGTTGCGGGCAATGCGCGCTGCGAATTCGCTTGGCAGCGCAATGGCTTCGTCAAAGCTGTTGGTGTGCAGGCTTTGCGTGCCGCCAAACACCGCTGCCATGCCTTCAATGGTGGTGCGCACGATGTTGTTGTAAGGGTCTTGCTCGGTCAGGCTCCAGCCGCTGGTCTGGCAGTGGGTGCGCAGCATCAGCGACTTGGGGTTTTGTGCATTGAAGGTCTTCATGATGCGGCACCACAGCAGGCGCGCTGCTCGCATCTTGGCGATCTCCAAGTAAAAGTTCATGCCAATTGCCCAGAAAAAGCTCAAGCGGGGGGCGAAGTCGTCCACATTCAGACCCTTGGCCAACGCGGTGCGCACATAGGCCTGGCCGTCGGCCAGCGTGAAGGCGAGTTCCAACGACTGATTGGCGCCGGCCTCCTGCATGTGATAGCCAGAAATGGAGATCGAATTGAATTTGGGCATGTGGTGTGCCGTGTATTCAATGATGTCGCCGATGATGCGCATGCTGGGCGCAGGCGGGTAGATGTAGGTGTTGCGCACCATGAACTCTTTGAGCACATCGTTCTGAATCGTGCCGGACAGTTGCGCTTGACTCACGCCCTGCTCTTCAGCCGCCACCACGTAGCCCGCCAGCACCGGCAACACCGCACCGTTCATGGTCATGGACACACTGACAACGTCCAGTGGAATCTGGTCGAACAGGATTTTCATGTCCTCGACGCTGTCGACGGCCACACCGGCTTTGCCGACGTCGCCCGTCACACGGGGGTGGTCCGAGTCATAGCCCCGGTGAGTCGCCAGGTCGAACGCCACCGACACGCCCTGCCCGCCGGCGGCCAACGCCTTGCGGTAAAAAGCGTTTGACTCTTCGGCGGTGGAAAAACCGGCGTACTGCCGAATCGTCCACGGGCGCACCGCGTACATGGTGGCCTGGGGGCCACGAATGAAAGGCTCAAAGCCCGGCAGCGTGTCGGTATGGGCGAGGTGTGCCGTGTCTTCGGCGGTGTACAGCGGCTTGACGCTGATGCCGTCGGGCGTGAGCCAGTTGAGCGCGTCCGCATCGCCACCGGGCGCGGACTTGGCAGCCGCGCGCGCCCAGTCTTCCAGGCTGACCGGGGCAAATTCGGGAGAAGAGCTGGATGGTTTGGAGGACATGGTGACTTGTCGCGTGGAAGCATGAAGGGAGCCAGAGGCATGCTGGCAAGGTGGGGCGCGTTGCAGGCAACCCGGTCTGCAAAGGCACACAGGATGCGCTGCCTGATGTGACTTCGCAAGCCCAGTTCAGTTTATATCATTCATAATTATTGATGCAAAATATTCCGGCTGACTTACAATCAGCTTGCCTTTCACGGCCAACCCGACCGCTGTTTCATCCCAAAACCACCCCATGTCCACCCTGCCGCTGGCGCCCCGCGCGCTCTATGAAGAAGTCGCTGAGCTGCTGCGCCAGCGCATCTTCAGCCGCGAGCTCGAGCCCGGCAGCTGGATCGACGAGCTGAAACTGGCCGAGGCCTACGGCATCAGCCGCACACCTCTGCGCGAAGCGCTCAAGGTGCTGGCCGCCGAGGGGCTGGTGACCATGAAAGTGCGCCGTGGCGCCTACGTCACCGAGGTGTCCGACAAAGACCTGGCCGACGTCTACCACCTGCTGGCTTTGCTGGAGTCCGACGGCGCCGGCGTGGTGGCCGAGCGCGCCAGCGACGCGCAGCTGGCCGAATTGCGCGCGCTGCACGCCGAGCTCGAATCGGCAGCCGAACAGCGCGAGCCGTTTTTTGCGATCAACGAGCGTTTCCACCAGCGCCTGCTGGAAATTGCCGACAACCGCTGGCGCCAGCAAATGGTAAGCGACCTGCGCAAGGTGATGAAGCTCAACCGCCACAACTCGCTGCTGAAAACCGGCCGCATCGCGGAATCTCTGACCGAGCACCGGGCGGTCGTGGAGGCCCTGCTCTCGCGCGATCCTGTGGCAGCGCGCGCGTGCATGCAACGCCACTTTCTCAACGGCCTGGAAGCGGCTGCCTGAGCCACCCCACAAGCCTGGGCAAAGCACGACCTGGCCTGGGCAGCAGCCCAAGCAAAAGGCCACACGAGGTGGCCTTTTTTAGAGCGAAAAATCAACTTCACGGCCGATACGGCGTGGCGACATCCAGCCCATAACTGTCAAGCCCCGAGTGGTTGGGTACGACGGTGGAGATCAGGCCCGCGCCCCGGACCAGCGCGATCGGGAACCAGTCGGCCGGGCCAGCCGCGTCGGTAAAGACCGAAAAAGGCACCCTGGGCACGATCACCAAGGCCAGCCCACCCCCCCAACCAACAGGCCCAACAGCTCGGCGCATACCAAGCGGCGCGAGACGGTGATCACGCCGCAGGTGCTGACACAGCGGCGCCATCTCAGCCGCCGACCCGGCCATGTTCATGCTGCGAAGCACTAGCGGCGGCGGGAGGCCGCTGGGCGGCCCATCGGGCTGGGCGCGACACATGCCCAGCCCAGCGGCGGGTGTGTTCCGCCACCGCTGTTTGTTGGCTTGCAGCGCCAGCGGCAACGGGGGGCGCTCATGCCGCCTCTGGCTCGGTCTGGTCCAGTGTGTGTGCCCGCGCCAGGGCCCAGACTTCGCGCGGCGGCAGCGGTTTCAGGCGGTGATCGCTCCAGACCTGGCGCCACAGCCGTGCGCCTCGCAGGCCGTGGCGCAGGCCCAGCATGTGGCGCGCGATCGCGTACCAGGGGCAGCCGTCTTCAGCAAATGCACGCTCCATGTAGCGCACCATCTGGTCTTCTACCGCGTCGCGGTCGATCTCGGTGGCGGGCGCACCGAAGAAGCGAGCGTCCCAGCTGGTGAGCAACCAGGGGTGGTGATACGCCTCGCGGCCCAGCATCACGCCGTCGACCTGCTGCAGCTGCTCGGCGATCTGCTCGTTGGTTGTAATGCCGCCGTTGATCGCAATGGTGAGCTGGGGAAAGTCGCGCTTGAGTTGGTGCACCAGCCCATAACGCAGCGGCGGCACTTCGCGGTTCTCTTTGGGCGAAAGCCCTTGCAGCCAGGCGTTGCGCGCGTGGACGATGAACACCTCGCAGCCCGCCTCAGCCACGGTGCCAACGAAGTCGCTCACAAAGCCGTAGCTTTCCTGTTTGTCGATGCCGATGCGGTGCTTGACCGTGACAGGAATAGCCACCGCGTCGCGCATCGCCTTCACGCCATCGGCCACCGTCTGCGGCACCGCCATCAGACTGGCGCCGAACGCACCGCGCTGCACCCGGTCGCTTGGGCAACCACAGTTCAGGTTGATCTCATCAAAGCCCCACTGCTGGCCCAGCCGCGCCGCCTGCGCCAGTGCGGCGGGCTCGTTGCCACCCAGCTGCAACACCACCGGGTGTTCCTCGCTGTTGAAGCGCAGGTGCCGCTGCACAGAGCCGTGCGTCAGCGCGCCGGTGGTCACCATCTCGGTGTAAAGCAGTGTGTGCCGGGTGAGCAGGCGGTGGAAATAGCGGCAGTGGCGGTCCGACCAATCCATCATCGGCGCAACGGACAATCGCCATGGGCTAAGCTGTTGATTCATAACGGTTTTTTGAATCGGAAAATCTGGAAAAATTGCCGTGTGCAAATTAAATGCACACGAGGTGCACACGAGGTGCACAAAAAGTGCAGAATTTGTGCATCAACCAATGCACACGATTGCACACACATGGCTTCATTCTCACAGCTACCGTCCGGCAAATGGCGCGCGCAAGTACGACGCGGCAGCATGTACCGCGCGGCGACGTTCGATACCAAGCGCGAAGCCAAGGATTGGGCTGTCCAAATTGAAGCCCAAGCAAACCACATTGCTGCTGGCGGCTTCGCCCCGGTGCCCAAGGGCGCAACTGTAGGCGACCTGATCGAAAAGTACCTAGAAGGCAGCACCAAGGTTTCCGGCCGCACCAAGAAAAACACGCTCGCCATGCTGGTGCGCGAGCTGGGCAAGGTGAGGCTGTCAAACCTGAATGCTGTGGTGCTTCGAGACTTTATAGACCGCCGCGCCGACGATGGCGCCGGTGGTGTGACCATCGCGGGCGATCTGTCTTTTCTGTCTGCTGTTCTCAAGTGGGGACGCCATGCCCGCCACCTCGACTTACCCGAGCGGCTGGCGCTGGAGGCCCGCGCTGGCCTCTCCCATCGGGGCATGAACACCAGAAGCCAGGAACGCAGCCGAGAGCCTACAGACGACGAACTGAGCCGCATTTACGGCCTGTGGGCCACCATGGCGCGGCAAAAAATCCCGATGCAGACACTGTGCCAATTTGCACTGGCTACCGGCATGCGCCAAGGTGAAATCACCCGCCTGGAAATCAAGGACATCGACAAAGCCGCTAAGACCGTGGTGATACGCGACCGCAAAGACCCACGCAACAAGCAAGGCAACAACCAGACAGTGCCGCTACTGCCCGACGCCTGGGCAATCGTGGTGCCGATCTTTGCCGTGCAGCAAACCGGACTGCTTTTCCCGTATGACTCACGCAGCGTGTCGGCATCGTTCACGCGGGCCTGCACTGCCCTGGAAATCGAAGACCTGCACTTCCACGACCTACGGCACCGCGCCGCTGCGCAGTTTTTCCGTATGGGTCTGGGTATCCCCCAAGTGGCCCTTCTGACTGGGCACAAGACCTGGGCGATGCTGCGCCGCTATACATCCATCAAGCCGCAAGACGTACACGACGCACTTGACAGGCGGTCGGAGCAATCGGGAGACGGCGGCAAAACGCGGCAAGGTAACACCGAGCCAGGTCAACCAAAGCCGAGGCTTTAAATATGGCACTTCCGAATTTTCAGCGAGCGCAAGCTGCGAACGATTCACCATACTGGCCGGCGTGCATGTATGACCCCGCATTCTTGCCTTGGCTATCCGATTTCATGGCCATCGCATCGAACACTGGCCCGCAGACCTCAACGCACACCCTGGCGACCATGGCTCAGAAGCATGGGCCGGTCCCGGCTGACTGGGGACTTGCTGTCGTGTGGCTGGTGGAACACGTGCACGGCGCGCCAAAGAAACCATGACCAGGGAGGAAACGAAACTTGAGCGTTTGTCAGCAGCTGAGACCCTGGCAGCCCGCATAAACGACCCCGAGACTCGCTGCTACTACCTACAACTCCAAAACCACCCCATCATCGGCCCTACGGCGCCTGGAGACGGAGACCTTATTGAATGGGTGTTTCGGGCGACATGCATGGTGCTGTATGACTTTATAAAAACCGATCGGGTCGCTGCGTTCGATCGCCAAGATCCCGCGCCGCCGCCGCTACAGCTGCCAGAAGGGTGCGATATTTTCGATGGCTTCAGGTTGATGGGGCTAGGTTTGTTTTACTCTGCCTACGCGGGTTGTAAGACGGTTCCACACGTGGCCTGGCTGAAGCGCCAAAAATTGCTGGAAAAGGAGACACGTCGTCTTTGGGGTGGTCGCAGGGTTCGTATCAACAAAAAACGTAGGGCTATCGACGCTATCGATCCCGTCGAGAAAGTAAAAAAAGCGCTGCAATCAGGCGTAAAAATCAAGGACATCCCAGCCGCAACGGGTTTGAGCCGCGCGACTGTGTATCGAATTTTGAAAAGGCCTGGGTAAGCGTTTTGTCTCAATTTGCCCTAGCGATGTCAGTGCATTAAATACATATTCACCCATCGTAATTCATCGGCGCATCGCCGGGAAAGGATGGGTAAATGGACCGTGCACAAGTCAACGACGCCAGACGGCTGCAGGAGCTTGCCGACAAACTGGACTGCGTGACCGAGGAGGACCTTTGCTTGCTGGCGCAGGCGAAGCAAAGCACTGTGGAGGCCTGGCGTAAGCGAGGAACGGGGCCTGCGTATCTGCGCATCGGAAACCGCGTGCTGTACCCGTGCAAGGCGGTAGCAGCTCACCTTGAAACCCTCACACGTGAGCGGCTGTCGCTGGGAAAGGCGCTGCTGTGAGTCACGACCATATTGACGTACCGCCAGACCAGGTATCCAAACGGGAAGAGGGGGCTTTCACTGCTTCCGATACCGAATCTGTGCGGGGTGATCTGAGGTGAGTGTTCGGACGATGGCCAGGGTGTGGGCAGAGTCACCCCACGCCGCCAGCGAGCTTCTCATGGAGCTTGCTATCGCCGACTTCGCCGACGACGATGGCAACGCCTACCCAGCCGTGGCAACTCTGGCAGCTAAATGCCGCATGTCAACACGAAATGCCAATCTGGTTTTGGCTGCGCTGCGCCGGTCCGGAGCGCTGGAGGTTCGGGAGAACGAAGGTCCTCGTGGGACCAATCGATACAGACTTCTTTCGGGTCTGGCGCCCTCCTCACCCCTGAAGCCCGCTTCACCCCTGAAGCCCGCTTCACCCCTGAAGCCCGCTTCCCGTACCCCTGAAGCCGGCTTCCTCAAACCCCTGAAGCCGGCTTCAGACGAACCATCATTGAACCATCAGGAACCACCATTACGCGCAAAGCGCTCTCGGGGTGACCTTGCCCCCGGAAAACGTCCCCCTTGCTGAGTGTTTCAATGCAAGTAAGGAGAGCGGAAATGACGAAGACAGTGCGGGCGCGCTACACGCTGGAGTTCA
>Ga0105054_10002005_pt1 | contig 32907 bp, 31 predicted proteins | sample BON02_FD_78091 | JGI IMG/M metagenome (GOLD analysis project Ga0105054, IMG submission 78091) | Freshwater microbial communities from Lake Bonney liftoff mats and glacier meltwater in Antarctica - BON-02 (megahit assembly) | ecosystem: Environmental > Aquatic > Freshwater > Ice > Glacier...
AACGAAGCGCGCGCCCTGTACAGCCAGGCGGTGAACGATGTGAGCACCGCGCGCGCCGCGCCGCTGGAGCTGCGCGCCGCCCAGCAAGCCCTGCAGCGGGCCGACGCTGCCCTCCAGGCCGGCGACGACCCAAGTGCGGTGGATCATTACGCCTATCTGGCCCGCCAGCGTGCAGCAACCGCCATGCAGGCGGGTGTGGTTGCCCGGGCCCAAGCGTCGGCCGAGATGTCCACCGTCGAGCGCTCGCGCATCGTGTTGGAAGCCCGCACCCAAGAGGCTGAGGCCGGGCTTGCTGCCGCACAAAAAGCGCGCGATCAGGCCCTGGTGTTCCGCATGGAGGCCGGCAGACAAATGGCTGCCGCCGAGACCGAGCGCTTTCGGGTCGCGAAAATGCAAAAAGAGCTGGCCGATTTGCAGGCCCAGCAAACCGATCGCGGCATGGTGCTCACGCTGGGCGACGTGTTGTTTGACACCGCCCGCGCTGAGCTCAAGTCGGGCGCGTTCAGCACCATTGACCGCCTGGGCACTTTCCTGCACGAGAACCCCGAGCGCCGCGTGGCCATCGAGGGCCACACCGACGCGGTGGGCAACGACAGCGCCAACCTGAGCCTGTCGCAGCGCCGTGCCGACGCGGTGCGCGCCGCGCTGGTCAGCCGGGGCATTGGTGGCGCCCGCATCACCGCACTGGGCCTGGGCGACGCGGCGCCGGTGGCCAACAACAGCACCGCCGAGGGCCGCCAGCGCAACCGTCGGGTGGAAGTGATCGTTGCCAACGCGGTGTGAGCGGACACAGATCGGCAGATCGGTAAATCCGCTGGCTCCAAGCCCCGCTGCTCCGCTCGGAGCAGCGGGGCTTTTTCGTGGCGTGCGGTTTTCATGCCGCGAGGGCTTCGCTGCAGGTGGCGCGGCGCAGACAGTCGAGCAGCGCCTGCTCGGCCTCTGCCGGGTTGACAAAGCCTTCGTGGGTGCCGGCAAGTTCGAGCAGGGTGACCTGGGCTGAGGCTTTGTGTTGCATGAGGACGCGAGCATCGGCCACCGGCACGGTGCTGTCTTGCAGGCGGTGCAGCAGCAGCACCGGGCAGCGCGCCTGCGCCAAGGTGGCGAGCAGCGCGATGCGGTCGAAGCGGGTGCCGATCACCGCTTTCACCTAGCGGTCGATGCCCCAGCCCAGCGGCCAGTGGGGCACGCGCACGCCGAACAGCCAGCGGCGCATCGTTTGCTCTGGGTGGGCAAAGGCTGACACGCTTACCGCAGCAGCCAGGCCGGGCCGGCGCGAAGCCACCAGCACCGCCGCCATCGCGCCCACCGATTGGTCGATGGCAGCCAGGCGCTTTGCATTCGCAGCCAGCTGCTGGCTGCTGGCTGCTGGCCAAGTTAGTCGGGCGCTGCGTCCAGGTCGTCGGTGAAAACGCGCAGCGAGCGGTGGCCGCCCCGCTCGCTGCGGCCGTGGTTGTGCGACTCGGGCAGCAGCACGCCGAAACTGGCGTGGTTCAGCGCCTGCGCCGCCAACACCAGCATGACGGCACCACCGATCAGGCCCAAGCCGGGCCTGATCGGTGGTGCCGAAGAACGGCATGGGGATGGCGTTTTGAATCGTGGGCGTGCTGGGCAGCGCCGTCATGGTGAAGGTGAAGGCGCCCAGCGCGATGGTGGCGGGGAGCAGGCGTTTGGGGATGTCGGCCTGGCGAAACAGGGCTGCTGCAATCGGGTAGACCGCAAACGCCACCACGAACAGCGAGACGCCGCCGTAGGTGAGCACCGCGCAAGCCAGCACGATGGCCAGGATGGCGCGCTGGCTCCCCAGCGCTCGCGTGATGGCCTCGGCGATGACCAGGGCGGCGCCCGAGTCTTCCATCAGCTTGCCGAACACCGCACCCAGCAGGAACAACGGAAAGAACGCGATCACGAAGCCGCCCAAGGCGGGCATGAACACCTGGGTGTAGCTGGCCAGCAGCGGTGTGTTGGGGCTCAGGGCGGCGGCCAGCAAGGCCATCAGCGGCGCCAGCAGCAGCACGCTCACGCCCCGATACGCCAGCGCCATCAACAGCACCAGCGCCAGCGCGATGCCCAGGATGCTGCTCACGGGGTCTGTGGCATCAGTATCTGGGCGATGTCGTGGCTGGTGCGCACGCCGATGTCGCACCGGTGGCGGTGCCACCACTGGTCGGCAGCGGCGTAGCCCATGTCGTGCAGCCCGTTCAGGAAGCTGGCGCTGGTCTGGGTTTTGCTGCCAGCGCCGAGCGGCGCGAGCAGGGCGCCGCCATCGATCAGGTGCAGGCGCAGCGCCTCCACCCGGCCAAACAGCGGGTTGCGGTACGGGTGGGCAGGGCGGTCTTCGTCGGCAATGAGCTGGCGCAGCAGGGCGATGGAGCGTAGCTCTTTGAGCAAGCTGGCGTTGAAGGTGATTTCGTTGATGCGCTCCAGGATGTCGGCGGCCTGGGTGGGCAGCTCAGGGCGCTCGCGCGGGTTAATCTGCACCAGCAGCAGGTCGTCGGCGTCGGTCTCGCTGATCAGCGGCAGCAGCGCTGGGTTGCCAGCGTAGCCGCCGTCCCAGTAGGCTTCGCCTTCGATTTCCACCGCCTGGAACAGCATCGGCAGGCAGGCGGAGGCGAGCACCATCTCGGCGGTCATCTCGCTCTGGCGAAAGATGCGCAGCTCGCCGGTGGTCACATGCGTGGTGGCGATGAAGAGATGGGTGCGGTCGCAAGCGCGCACCGCCTCGAAGTCGATCGTCTCGCTCAGAATGTCGCGCAGCGGGTTGAGGTTGAGCGGGTTGAACTGGTGAGGCGAGAGCTGGCTGCCCAGGATCTGACCGAACTGCTGCAGGGGGGCGATCCAGGGCTTGAGCCACGGATTGTTGGGGCCGAACAGAGCGCCCAGCGGCCCGTCGTCAAGCCGGTTCAGCGGTGACGCCTCGGCCACCCGGGTCCAGAAGCGGCGCAACGCTGTCCGAGCGCCGTCTCGCCCGCCCTCCATCAGGCCAGCAGCGAGCGCTACCGCATTCATCGCGCCAGCGCTGGCACCGCTGACGCCGGCGATCTCCAGCCGCTCGTCTTCCAGCAAGCGGTCGATCACGCCCCAGGTGAAGGCACCGTGGGAGCCACCGCCTTGCAGCGCAAGGTCGATACGCAGGCGCTTTTTGCGCACTGCTGGCGCTACGCCGGCTGCGGCCTGCCGCTCGCGAGGGGCCGCTTTGGGCACGTTTGCGGGCGGGGCCGATGGGGCGCGTTGCATGGGCGGTTCTCCAGAGAAGGGACAGCTGTGCTGGCCAAGCTGGATTGTGCGGTGCGGCAGTGGCAGCGGCGGCGGGCGGGTCTGGGACAATGTCGGATTCCATGAGCGAATCCACCACCACCACCACCACCGAGTCTTCGCAACCCGCCGCGCCGCGCGGCCCGCTGGCGCGTGAGGCGCTGGCACTGGCCGCGTTCGACCACCTGGTGTCGCATTCCAGCGGTTTTCGCTCGCGGCCTGGCCAGCGCGAGATGGCGGCGCACATTGCCGAGACCTTGAGCGTGGTCGGCTGGCCTGACGCTGAGGAGGCCAAGCTCGCCGACGCGCCACCCGGCGATCGTGCGATCGCGGTGGTGCAGGCGGGCACCGGCGTGGGCAAATCCGCCGCCTACGCGGCCACCGTGATCCCACTGGCGCTGGCACAGCAAAAGCGGGTGATCCTCTCCACCGCCACTGTCGCGCTGCAAGAGCAGCTGATGGCAAAAGACCTGCCGGCGCTCTCTGCTGCGCTGCCGCAGCCCTTCAGCTTCGCGCTGGCCAAAGGGCGCGGGCGCTATGTGTGCCGGCTCAAGCTGGATCAGCTGAGTGGCGGCGACGCGGCCAGCGCGGATTTGTTCGAGAGTGACGACGCGCCCGAGAGCGCCAGCCAAGGTCCAGACGCATTGGCCTCGAACACGGTGGCGAGTGCTGCCGCGAGCGCGCGCGCCGCCGAGCGCTGGGGCGAGCGCGCCACGCAGTACGCGCAGTGGTCGCTGCGGCTGGACTCGGGCGACTGGAACGGCGACCGCGACCAGCTGGCCGATCCGCCTGCGGGCGATCTTTGGGGCCCGGTGGCCGCCGAGCGCCACACCTGCACCGCGCGCCATTGCCCGAGCTACCAGAGCTGCAGCTACTACCTGGCGCGCGCGCAGCTGGCCCAAGCCCAGGTGATCGTGGTCAACCACGACCTGCTGCTCGCCACGCTGGGGCTGCACGCCTTGCCCGCACCGTCCGACGCGTTTATTGTGTTCGACGAGGCGCACCACCTCGGTGCGGTGGCGCAGGGGCAGTTCACCGAAAGCATGGACCTGATGCGCAGCCAGTGGCTGGACCGGCTGCCGCGCGCGGTGGAAGAGGTGGCGGGAGCGTTGCAGCACACACCGGGCCTGGACGTGCCCGAGTTTGCGCGCGAGCTCAAGCGGGCGCAGAGCGATCTGGCGCGCCTGGCCATGGCGCGCATCGGCTCGCTCCCCGCCTGGGACCAGCTCACTGGGCGCGCCGCGCGCGCGCCGGTGGCGCGTGGCGGTTTCGACAACGCCAATGCGCCAGTGGTCGAGCGCTTTGAAGGCGGCGCGCTGCCGCCCGAGTGGGTGGACACCGTGGCGCAGCTCGCCACCCGCTCAAGCGCCTTGCTCAAGGTGATGGAGGCGCTGGCGACCCAGCTCAAAACCAATGCGCGCGACAACCCGGGCGACGCCGCGCGCTGCGCCAAGCTCTACAGTCGCCTGGGTGTGCTGGCGCCGCGCCTGCAACACCAGCAAGCCACCGCCGAGCTGTGGCTGCAAGAGCCCAGCGCTGGCCAGCCGCCGCTGGCCAAGTGGCTGCAGGCGGGTGTGCAGGGCGGGCTGGTCACGCTCACCGCCCACGCCTGCCCGCTGCAGCCGGGCAGTCTGCTGCGCAGCCACCTGTGGCGCAACGTGCGCGCGGCGGTGGTCACCTCGGCCTCGCTCACCAGCTGCGGCAGCTTCGACCATTTTCTGCACGAGTCTGGCCTGGCGTTTGACGACGCGGTCAGCGCGCGCGAGGTGCAAAGCCCGTTCGACCACGCGCGCCAGGGCCGGCTGGTGGTGGTGCAGACCCGTGCTGACCCGAAAGACGTAGAGGCCTACACCCGCGAAATGCTGGATGCGCTGATGCAAGACCTGGCGCATGTGCAGCGCGGGGCGCTGGTGCTGTTCACCTCCAAGGCGCTGATGCGCCGCGCCCAGGAACTGCTGGAGCGCGGCTTGCACGCCGATCTGCGCCAGCGCGTGCTGGCGCAGGGCGAGGCCTCGCGCACGTTGCTGATCCGCCGTCACGCCGAGCGAGTGGCCGAGGGGCGCGCGTCCATCCTGTTTGGCCTGCAATCGTTTGGCGAGGGGCTGGATTTGCCGGGCGAGCTGTGCGAATGGGTGTTCATCACCAAGCTGCCGTTTGCCTCGCCCAGCGACCCGGTGGGCCAGGCGCGAGCCGACTGGCTCAAGGCGCAGGGCCGCGACCCCTTCAGCGAGCTGGTGGTGCCCGCCACCGGTGCCCGCTTGTTGCAGTGGACCGGTAGGGCCTTGCGCACCGAAACCGACCAGGCGGTGGTCGTTTGCTACGATGCGCGGCTGCTGCGCCAGGCTTACGGTAGGCGCATGCTGCAAGGCTTGCCGCCCTACCATCTGCAACGCCGGGTGGACGGCGTGCTGACCGACGTACCCCGCTAGATGGCCCACGCTGCGCGGCGCTGTCGGCAGGTTCAGGACCACCCAGACGGCTGTCAAGTTGGCTGTGTCGGTGGCGGTGCAGCTCGGCGCTGAAACTCCATGACACAGGAACATCCGTGATTTACGCCGCCCTCAAGCTGGTCCATCTGCTCGCCCTTATCGTCTGGATCGGTGGCATGGCGTTCGTCCTCTTCTTCTTGCGCCCAGCCGTCCTCGCGCTGGAGCCGCCGCTGCGTCTGCGGTTAATGCACGACGTGCTGGGCCGCTTTTTCAAAGCGGTGCTGATCGCGGCGGTGATCTTGCTGGCCAGTGGGCTGTGGATGATCGGGCGCGTGGCCAAGGAGTCGGTGCAGGCTGGGCTGGGCTTCAACATGCCGCTGAGCTGGACCATCATGACCGTGCTCGGCATTGTGATGATTGCTATCTTCGGTTACATCCGCTTTGTGCTCTACAAGCGACTGACACTGGCGGTGACCGCCAGCAACTGGGCCGCCGGTGGTGCTGCGATGGCGTCCATCCGAACCTGGGTCGGCATCAATCTGGCGATCGGCTTGGTCATCATTGCGGTCACGCAGCTGCTGGCGTGACCGCCATCGGTGAAGTGTTTCAGGGGGGGCGGCGCTGTTGAAAAATCTGCAATTGTTCGCTTTTCAACCGGGTTGCCATCTGTTTTCCACCCGGTAAATCAGACCGCGTTGGTCCGTGATGCGGCGCGACCAGTATCCCGCCAGCGCAGATTTTTCTGCGGCTTGACCTTGCCCGGATTCGATCAGTCGGCCATTAACGCCACCGGCAACGGCACGTCGATGCCCCGAATGCGGTCCCACAGCCAAGGCAGACCGCGCTGCAGGTCGGGGCTGGCGCTGAGCTGAATCGGCGGTTGGGCGCTGATATCGAAGCGGAACACGTAGGCTGGTTCCTGACCCATGCGCAGATCGGTCAGTATCAGGCGACCGTCGACCACTTGCAGGCTGTACAGGCCTTTGGTGAAGGCGGCAATGCGCTGCACCGAATCGTTGCTGCGGTGCTGCGCCAGAAGATCGGCCCCCTTGGGGTACGCGGTCCAGCGCACGGTGGGGGTAGCGTCGAGCAGCGAGTAAAAACCTTCGTAATACCGCTCGGGCGTGGTGGCCACGAAGCGCCACAGCACGGTGTTGAGTGGCGCGGGCGTGACCAGCAAGGCCTGCGCGCTGATGCCCTCTGCCCGCAGCGAGGCGCGCGCAATGCGCTCCACATGCTGCTGCGCGCCCACGCTCCAGCCCAGGTACAGCGTGCTGAGCACAAGGGCGGCGGCGTTCCAGCGCAGGCCGCGCGTGTTCTGTAGGCGCAGCGCCGCCACAACGCCCACGATCAGCGGCAAGGTGTAGAGCGGATCGATGATGAACATGCTGCCGACCCCGAACGGGTAGTCGGAGAACGGCATCAGCAGCTGCGTGCCGTAAATCGTCATGGCATCGAGCAGCGGGTGGGTGATGAGCACCAACCACAAGGCCAACCACCAGCGTTTGAAAGGTGACCCCCACACGCCACCGCTTCGCGGGTCGTTGCCCGCCAAGGGGGCTGTTTCGCCTTGGGGCGGCCCGTCGGCGAAACCTGTCCGACGCACTGCAACGCTTTGTGCGCCGCCATGGATTCGCGAAACCAGCCAGGCCAGCAGTGGCGAAAACAGCGTGAGGTAGAAAAACGAGTGGCTCTCGCTGCGGTGGCGCACCATGTTGAGCACTGCGTTGCCGTGGTCAATGACCACGTCGAGATCGGGCACGGTGCCTGCGATGCCACCCCAGAGGGCGGCTTTCCACACCGCCGTTCGGCGTCCCATTACGGCCACGGCCACGGCAGCGCCGAGGGTGATTTGTGTCAAGGAATCCATGCGCGGACTTTAGGGGCTGAAAGAAAAGGGTCTGATGCGCAGGGACATGCAGTGTGGTTGAGAACCGATCCACCATCCGCCTGCTTCGAGCACCAAGGCGCAACGCTAAGTGAGGGGCATCTCACCCAGGGCACCGCTGCTCTGGCTTTGCCAGTCGGCCAGCGCCACCCCCTGGGGGGCTGAGGGCTGTGGCTCCAAACCTGCCTTCTTAGGCTCCAACAGCCCGCAGAGAGAGCGACTCTGGCGCGGCCTGCAAGGCACGCTGAAGGCGGTGCGGGGTGTTAAGTCCTCACCACAATGGGGAAGCGCGCCCGCAAACCGTCGCTGCCGGCTGCAAACGGCACGGTGATCGCGGCTTGAGCGCGCTGGTCGAGCCGGCGCCACAAAAAGTCGCGCGCATTGGCTGGGTCGCCCGCCACATAGAGCTGGGTGGTGAGCAGGTCGGCACCGTCGAGCTTCACTTTCACGTGAATGTGCGGTGTACGCCCACCGTAGCGCGCCGGGCGAAGGGTGCGAAAGCGATAGGCGCCGTCTTTGCCCACAGCCACGCGGCCAAAGCCCTGGAAGACCGGGTCGGCTTTGCCGCTGTCGCCGGTGTGGTGGTAGTAACCGTCCTGGTCGCACTGCCAGATCTCGACCAGCGCGCCCGCCACCGGCGCACCGCGCGTGTCCACCACCGTGCCCTCGACCCAGGCCGCTTCTCCCTTGGCGTAGCGGACTGCGCCGTTGCGCAACAGGTCGAAGTCGCGATCAGCGGGCAAGGTCACCGGGTAAAACGGCCCTTCGCTCTGACTGGGCGTGGGCTGCAGCGCGTTACCCTGAGCAATCGCCGGGGTGAGCCAGGCCGGCGCAGCGGTGGTGGCGAGGAGGCCGGCGCTGCGCAGCAGCAGAGCGCGGCGCGAGGCGAGCGGGATGGGTGGCATGTTGGGCTCCTGGAGAGGGACTTTCCCGGTCGGGTGGGGTTCGACTTCCCGTTCGGGCCAAGCCTGTCTAAGCCCTCGCTGTAAGGACTCCGGCAGGCCCAGCCCGAGCGGTCTGGGTCACGGGCGCTGGGCTGCAAATCGAGCGAGATGGCGCGCGTGCTGCGGTTGTCTGGATTGCTCGGGTCGGCGGTTTCTTGGAAACCCAGGCGCTGCGCAAGTTCCAGCATAGCGGTGTTTTCGCGCAGCACGGTGCCCACTAGGCGCTGGCTTGCGCGCTCGCTCAGGTACTCGATGAGCTTCACCATGAGCCGGTGGCCCAGGCCACTGCCTTTCAGGTCGCAGCGCACGATGACGCCAAACTCAGCAGCGATGTTGTTGGGGTCAACCATGCTGGGCACCGTGCCCAGGGTTTCCCCGCCCGCACCGGCGATGTGGCGGGTGGCGATGAAGGCCATTTCGCGCGTGTAGTCGATCCGGGACAGGCGCGCGAACTCGCTGTGTTCGACGGTGCGGCGGCTAAAGCACACACGCAGCCAGATGTCGCTGGGTCCGAGCTGCTCCAGAAACCGGCGATGCTGCGTCTCATCTTGGGGCCGGATCGGGCGCAGCGTGATCGATTCACCCTGCCAGCTCCAGCTCTTCGCCAGGTGTTGCGGAGGTGGCTGGATAGCGAAGTTGGCCGCGCTGGCCGGGCGATCGTCGGAGCCGCGCACCCGCGCACCCAGCACCACCGCGCTCTTGTGGTTGACCAGCAGCGGCTTGATGTCGAGCTCGGCCAGCTCGGCCAGCTCGACCAGCTCGGGCGGATCGACCAGCTCGGGCGGATCGACCAGCAGCTGCGACACGCTCGGCAGCACCTTCGCAATGCCGTCGATGTTGGCCGCTGGCTCGCCGCGGTAGCCGCGCAGCAACTCGGCCAAGCGGGTGCACGCGATCTGCGCCAGCGCCAGCGGGGTGTTGAGCCGCGGCAGGGAAAGCGCGGGGTCGGCCAGCACCTCGACCGCGCTGCCGCCCTGGCCAAACAAAATCACCGGTTCGAACACCCGGTCGACACTGGCGCCGACGACGAATCTGTGCGCCTGCTTCAGCTCCACCATGCGCTGCACGGTGAAGCCTTGCACGCGGCATCGGGCTGCAGTTCGCGCAGTCGAACCAGCATGGCAGCGCAGGCTTCGCCCAGCTCGGCCGCGTTGCCGATGTTGAGCCGCGCGCCGTCCACGTCGGACCTGTGGCTGATGGTGTGCGACAGGTTTTTGAGTGCCACCGGGTAGCCGAGCTCGACTGCTGCCGCCTGCGCTTGGCTGGCCACAGGACCGATCCCCCGCGTGACCACCAATGGCAGACCGGTGGCGGCCAGCAGTGCCTTGGCCTCAGGTTCGGTTACCAGCTCGCGCCCGCTGGCCAGCGCGTCGCTGAAGATCTGGCGCATGCGCGGCAGGTCCACCGTGCCCTTCGTCCTGCACGCGGGCGGCGTTTGCCGCCATGCTTCCTGGTTGAAGCGGTAGCTGCGCAAGAAGGAAAACGCACGCACCGCTTCTTCGGGCGTGTTGTAGTCGGGCACGGTCGGGCACGGTCGGGCACGGTCGGGTACGCCGGCATCCCGAAAAATCTGCCGCGCCTGGCTGACCGTGCCGTCGCCGAGCCAGCAACCGAGCGCCTGGCGCGCTGTGGCGCTGACAGCTGGCAGCAGCGCCCGCTCGATATCGGTGCTTGCCACGATGGCGGTGGGTGCGTGGACAAACAGCGCCGCGCTGCTGGCTTCGTCTGAGATCGCATCAAGCGCAGCCACACAACACTGCTGCGCCGCGTCGCCAATGATGTTGATCGGGTTGCCGTGCCACCAGTTGGCGTGCAGCACCTGATCGGGTTGCGCCACTGTGGCGGCTGTCAGCACAGCCATCGGCAGCTCTTCGCTGGCCGCAGCATCAGGCTGCCATCCCTCCGGCGCCACAGCCGTTGGTGAGCACGATGAGATCGCCCGATGGACCGTCTCGAAAGCGCGCCAGCGTCTCGGCAGCAAGCAACATGTCTTGCAGCGATGTCACACGCAGCATGCCGGCGCGCTCGATGGCAGCGTCAAACACCGCCTCCAGCCCGGCCTATGCGCCGGTGTGCGAAGCCGCTGCCGCCTGGCCCGCCGCCGAGCAGCCGGCCTTGACCACGATCACCGGTTTTTTGCGCGCGTCTGTGCGCGCCTTTAACACGAAGTTGCGCGCAGCTTCCACGCATCTCGATGCAAAACAGGATGGTGCACGTCTTGGCATCGCTGCCCAGGAAGTCCAGCAGGTTGTCGAAGTCGAGATCTGCGTCTTCGCCGGGCGAGACAAAGTGGGAAAAACCGAAGTCGCGCGCGCCGGCTCAGTCGAGCATGGCGGTGACCAGCGCGCCCGATTGCGAAACGAAAGCCAGCTCGCCGCGCCGGGTGCCTTTGTGCGAGAAGCTGGCGTTGAGCCCGGCATGGGATGAGAGCATGCCGATACAGTTCGGCCCTCAATTGCGCAGTGTGTGCACCCGCGCAACAGCGAGCATGGCCTGTTTTTTGCTTTGTGCTCAGCCCGGCGGCGATCGCGATCGTCGCGCGCTTCGCGCGCTCTCAAGCTCGGCGACAAGCCATGCCACCGTGGCCGGCGGTGTGCAGGGCACCGCCAGATCGGGCGCTTCGGGCAGCGCCGCCAGGTTGGCGAAGGTGGCCACGCTGTCACGCTCGGCTTGTTTCGGGTTGACCGGGTGCAGCCGTCCTTTGAAATCGGCCAACACATTGCGCCAGACGGTGCCACCCACGCTGGCCGGTCGCAGCTTGGCGCCAAAAATGGCGACCGAGGCAGGAGCGAACAGCGCGTCGATGTGGCGAATGCTCATGGTTCGGGGTCTGCGGGGTTGGACGCCATGAAGGCGATCAGCGTCGAGCGCATCGCCTCTTCGACCGACATGTCAATCGGCGAAGTCCAGCTCCGGGGCACAAACACGGTGTAGCCACCAATCATGTAGCCCATGGGTACGTACACAGCGACCCGGTCGTCCAGGTCGCCCAGTCCGCGCGGCAGACCCTTGAGCGAGCGGCGCGTGATCAGCCCCACGATAGCCAGCTCATGCCCCGGCATGCTGAGCAGCACCACCTGCTGCTGCGGCTTGTCGTGGGATGCAAAGTAGTCAGCGAAATTCTTCAGCGAGGTGTAGATGCTTTTGACCACCGGCAGGTTGGTGAACGGCAGCTCGACCCACGAAAGCAGGCGCGCGCTGATGGGTTGCGACACCAGAAAACCCAGCGCGAGAATCACGCCGGCGCCCAACGCAATGCCCAGGCCGGGCAGATAAAAGTCGCCCAGCACCGGGCGGATCATGGCCATCGCGCTGCCCTCAATCCAGGAGATAAACAGAATCAGCAGGTACAAAGTGAGCACAAGCGGCAGGAAGGTGATGAGGCCGCGGAAGAAATACTGAGAGAGGCGTTTCATGGTGTGAGCGTTGGGGACCCCAAAAGGGGCAATTTTTCAGCATAGCAGCGCGCCGTGGCCTGGTCCTGACGAATGGCAGTCTGTCGCCCCGGCCCGCCCGCTTTGCACACGAGCCGAGCCATGGGCTATTGCAAATCGGCACAATGACCCGAATTGGCAAAGATGTGTAAGGCGTAAATTCTTATGCCGGGGGCAATCTTGGCGCCATTCTTTTGTGGCCCGGGTCTTGGTTTATGCAAGCTGCATCAATCCTTCTGGCGGCGCCCAATGGGCTGACTGACCCCTTTTTTGAAACTCTGCTGGCGCTGTGGCGCTCTGATTTTGATGAACGCTTTTACCGATCTCTTAGGCCGCTTGCTGGCCGGCGCCATCAAGCTGCTGCTTGTGTTAGCAGCGTTTGTGTTTGTGGTGAGCTTTTTGCTGGCGGCGCTGGTGGCCGTGGTACTGGTATCGCTTTGGTCGCTGGTGACTGGGCGCAAGCCGGCGCCAGTGGTCATGTTTAACCGCATGCGCGAGCAGTCGCAGCGCTACACAAAGGGTGTGTGGCCGGGCGCGGCGCGGGGCGAACCGCCAGCTGACGTGGTGGATGTGCAGGCCCACGAGGTCAACAACAGTACCCGGCGAGGCAAAGACGCCCCAGTGGAAGCCGACTTCACCCGCCGTTAACTGCTCCGTCACTGTCACTGCCACTGTCACTGTCACCTTAGCGGACCGACCGACGCGCCAGGGCTGCGACATACAGCGCGTTGCGCGGCTCACCGGAAATGTCCGCTGACAGGCGCACTGCGGTTTTCAGCGGCAGCTCGGCCAGCAGCAGGTTGAGCGTACGCAGCGCGGCGCTTGACAGCGCGTCGCCATCGGCTGCGGCAACCTGCGGGTGCACCATCAAGACAAATTCCCCGCGCGTGCGATGCGGGTTCATCTGCAGCCAAGCGCTCAAGTCTTGCGAGGCGATATCAGCCACTTCCTCGAACTGTTTGGTGAGCTCGCGGCCCACCGTGATGCGGCGCGCGCCCAGTGTGGCCAAGGCGCCGGCGAGTGCCTCAATGCGGTGCGGCGCCTCCAGCAACAAGCAGCCGCGCGCGTCGGCGGCGATCGCTTGCACCTCGCGCTGGCGCTCCACCGCCTTGGGTGAGAGAAAACCAGCGAACACAAAACGGCCCGAACCACCGCCCAGGCCTGCCACGCTGAGCAAAGCGGTCAGGCTGCTGGCGCCGGGAATTGGCACGCAGCGCAGGCCGGCTGCCTGCGTCGCCGCAACCAGCCGCGCCCCGGGATCGCTCACGCCTGGGGTACCGGCGTCGCTCACATAGGCCACCCGCTGGCCGTCGCGCAAGCGCCGAATCACGGTCTGCGCCGCCTCGGCCTCGTTGTGCTCGTGCAGCGCGAGCAGCGGCTTGTGCAATCCGTAGCCCTGCAGCAGCGAGGCGGTGTGGCGCGTGTCTTCACAGGCAACGGTGTCAACCAGCGACAACAGGTGCAGCGCTCGCAGCCCGATGTCAGCCATGTTGCCGATGGGTGTTGCAACCAGGTAGAGCGCGCCCTGCGGATAATGCTGCTGGCCGGCAAACGCGCTGGCGGTGCTCAACAGGGAAGGGGTGTGTGCAGACAATGGTGTTCAACCCGAAGACATGGCTGGTGCGCAAAACAGCACCTGAGAAGATCACCAAGGCCGCAGAAGCCGCCGGGGTCACAAAGAGCAGCACCAAGCGGCGAGGCGATGCCGCCGAAGATGCAGCCTTGACCCACCTGCAAGCCCTCGGGTTGCGCCTGGTGCAGCGCAATTTCAAGACCCCTGGACGCGGCGGCGGCGAGATCGATTTGATTATGCGCGAGCCCGACGGCACGCTGGTGTTTGTCGAGGTACGTCACCGCGCCAGCGCCAGCCAGGGCGGCGCCGCTGGCAGCGTTACGCTTGTCAAGCAACAGCGCATCGTGCTGGCAGCGCGGCACTTTTTGTTGCGCCTGGGGTCAGAGCCTCCATGCCGTTTTGATGTGGTGTTGCTGCAGGGCCCAAATGGCTCGCTGGGAGGGCCAGCAGCGGCTGCTTCCATCACCTGGCTGCGCGCTGCTTTTGATGCCTCGGCAACTTTTTGACACCTGCCCCAAGACTATGATCGACCTATGCTTGTGCAACGTATTCAGCAGCAATTCATCGACAGCGCCGATCTGAAGTACCAGTGCGCCCAGACGCTCGCGCCCCAGGTGGAGGCGGCGGTGGGTGCGGTGCTGGCCAGCGTCACCGGCGGCGGCAAGGTGTTGACTTGCGGCAACGGCGCCTCGGCGGCGGCGGCACAACAGTTCGCCGCCAGTTTCATAGGCCGCTACGACCGCGAGCGCCCCGAACTTGCGGCGTTGTCTTTGTGCGCTGACGCCTCGGTGCTCACCGGCATCATCAACGATTACGACGCCCGCTTCGTTTTTTCGCGCCAGGTGCGCGCGCTCGGGCAGGCAGGCGACGTGCTGCTGGCCATCTCCACCAGTGGCAACTCGGCCAATTTACTGGCGGCGGTGGACGCGGCGCACGAACGCGAGATGACCGTGTTGGCACTGACAGGCGCGCGCGGCGGCGAGCTGGCGCGGCGGCTGCGCGACACCGATGTGCAGGTGTGCGTGCCCCATGAAATGCCGGCCCGGATCTTAGAGGTGCACCATCTGGTGCTTCATTGCATTTGTGACGGGGTGGACGCCCAGTTGCTCGGCTTGCCCGATACCGTTGGCCTTGAACAGGAAAACACCGCATGAAGAAAATTTTCTCGCGTCGCCTCGCCCGGCTCGCCAGCCTGAGCCTGGGGGCGATTTTGCTGGGTGGCGCATTGGGTGCTTGCGCGCCGCTGGTGATTGGCGGCGCCTTGACCACGGCCATGGTGGCGACAGATCGGCGCACGTCGGGGGCTCAGATTGAAGACCAGGGTATCGAGCTGCGCGCAGCCAGCCGTTTGCGCGATGCCATGGGAGACCGCAGCAACGCCAGCGTGACCAGCTACAACCGCCAAGTGCTTCTCACTGGCGAGGTGGCCAACGAGCAAGACAAGGCGCTGGCGGAGCGGATTGTGGCTGGGGTGGAAAACGTGCGCAGCGTCGTCAACGAGCTCGGGGTGCTGGGTGCAACCTCGCTTACCCAGCGCTCGGCCGATGCCCTGGTCACCGGGCGCATCAAGGCGACGATGCTCGATGTCCGCAACCTGCCGGCCAGCGCATTCAAGGTGGTGACCACCCGGGGCACTGTTTACCTAATGGGCCGCGTGACCCAGAGCGAGGCCGATCGCGCCACCACCATTGCACGCAACACCCAGGGCGTGCAGCGGGTGGTGCGCGTGCTGGAAATCATCACGCCAGAAGCGCTGGCCCGCCTGCAGCCACAGCCCGCGCCAGCAAGCGGCGGCAAGGCTTTGCCGGTCAAGTGACATCGGATGGCGGTGCTGGCTGTTGAGCTTGTCCGCGCTGGCTGTGCAACAGCCCCGCATTGACCGCTGGACAGCGGGCCGACCTATCTCAGCCTTTTGATCAGGCTAGACGTGTCCAACCGGTTGTCACCGGCAGCCTGCAGGTCGGCATAAAACTGGTCGACCAGCGCTGTTACCGGCAAACGCGACCCGTTGCGTTTGGCCTCATTGAGCACCAAACCCAGGTCTTTTCGCATCCAGTCAACAGCAAAACCAAAGCCGAACTGGTCGGCCACCATGGTTTTGCCTCGGTTGTCGAGCTGCCAGCTTTGTGCGGCACCTTTGCCGATCACATCGAGCACCTGGTTCATGTCCAGACCGGCCTTCTGGCCGAAGGCGACGCCCTCGGCCAGGCCTTGAATCAGACCTGCAATGCAAATCTGGTTGACCATTTTGGTGAGCTGCCCAGCGCCGCTGGAGCCCATGAGGGTGAAGGCACGCGAAAACGCCAGTGCCACTAGCTGCGCTGTCTCGAACGCTGCCAGCTCGCCGCCGCACATCACGGTGAGCGCGCCATTTTTCGCGCCAGCCTCACCACCCGAAACCGGTGCATCGACAAAGCGCAACCCCAGCGTTTTGGCCGCTTCGGCCATCTGGCGCGCCACGTCGGCAGAGGCGGTGGTGTGGTCTACAAAAATGGCGCCTGGTTCCATGCCAGCGAAGGCGCCATTGGGGCCAAGCGTGATTGCGCGCAGATCGTCGTCATTGCCGACGCAAGAAAACACCAGGGCTGCGCCCTTGGCGGCCTCGCGCGGGGTGTTGCGGTGCTGGCCGCCAAAGTCGGTACACCAAGCCTGCGCCTTGGCTGGCGTGCGGTTGAAAACTGTCAGGTGGTGACCAGCCCGCGCCAGATGCCCGGCCATGGGATAGCCCATGACGCCCAGGCCCAGAAAGGCGACCCGCTCGGCGTCTGTGGATTGGTAGCTGCGTTCGGCGATAGATGTCATGGAGAAGGATTTTTGGTAGGGCAACGAAGCCGGTGGGTGCGTCGGGCGCCTCGTGGCGAAGGGTGTTGGTTCGGAATGCAGGGGAGCTGGCTTTGTCGGGCTGTGGGCACCACCCCTTGGCGGACGAGGAGCGAAGCTCAAATGAGGGAGCGTTAGACGATCGTGAGGTGCTCTGTGCCGGCCGCCAGATCCAGTGTTTTGGCGCGCTGGCTGTAGAGCTTGACCTGCAGGCGCAGGTCGTTGAGCGAGTCGGCGTTGCGCAGTGCGTCTTCGAGCGAGATGATATTGGATTCAAAGGCTTTGAATAAGGCTTGGTCGAATGTCTGCATGCCGATGTTGTTGCTTTTTTTCATGATCTCCTTGATCTCGGTGACATCACCTTTGAAGATCAGATCGGAAATCAGCGGCGAGTTGAGCATGACCTCCACCGCAGCGTATCGGCCCTTGTTGTCTTGTCTTGGCACCAGCCGCTGCGACACCAGTCCGCGCAGGTTCAGCGACAGATCCATCAGCAGCTGTGGGCGACGCTCCTCGGGAAAGAAATTGATCACGCGGTCCAGTGCCTGATTGGCGCTGTTGGCGTGCAAGGTGGCGAGGCACAGGTGGCCGGTTTCCGAGAACTGAATCGCGAGCTCCATCGTCTCGCGGCTGCGGATTTCGCCCATCAGAATCACGTCGGGCGCCTGGCGCAGCGTGTTCTTCAAAGCCGCGTCCCAGCTTTCGGTGTCCAGCCCCACTTCGCGTTGCGTGACGACGCAGTTTTTGTGTGGGTGCACGAACTCAACCGGGTCTTCAATGGTGATGATGTGGCCGTGGGTGTGCTCGTTGCGCCAGTCGACCATGGCGGCCAGCGAGGTGGACTTGCCCGCTCCGGTGGCGCCCACCAAGATACAAAGCCCGCGCTTGGACATAACGATGTCCTTCAGCACCTGCGGCAGGCCGAGCTTGTCGATCGTGGGCAAGACCGTCGGGATGGTCCGCAGCACCATGCCGATCTTGCCCTGCTGGACGAAGGCGCTGACGCGAAAACGACCGACATTGGGTGGTGAGATAGCGAAGTTGCATTCTTTGGTGCGCTCGAATTCGGCCGCCTGCTTGTCGCTCATGATGGCGCGCACCAGCTGCAGCGTGTGCAACGCGGTGAGCGGCTGCGGTGACACCTTGACGACCTTGCCGTCGACCTTGATCGCGGGTGGAAAATCGGCCGTGAGAAACAGGTCACTGCCGGCGCGGCTGACCATCAGCCGGAGCAGATCGTTGATGAACTTGGAGGCTTGGTCGCGTTCCATGGATTCTTACTTCCTCAATTTTCTTATGTCGATCGGAGGCATGGGCGCTTGCAGACCAAGATGTCCCCAATCCGCCCTTGCCGGGCTGCCTGCGGGGGTGTGACGGGCTGCATTCAGCCGGGGAAGTTCTCTGGAATCTTGGCTTTGGTGCGTGCCTCGGCGGCGCTGATCACGTTGCGCCGCACCAGGTCGGTGAGGTTCTGGTCCAGTGTCTGCATGCCCACGCCGTTGCCGGTCTGGATAGCGGAGTACATCTGCGCCACCTTGCCCTCGCGGATCAGGTTGCGAATGGCGCTGGTGCCGACCATGATTTCATGGGCGGCGACCCGTCCGTTACCGTCCTTGAGTTTGCACAGAGTTTGTGAAATCACCGCCGCCAGCGATTCGGACAACATGGCGCGCACCATGTCTTTTTCCTCTGCTGGGAACACGTCGATGATGCGGTCGATGGTTTTGGCCGCGCTGGAGGTGTGCAGGGTACCAAACACCAGGTGACCGGTTTCGGCCGCTGTCATGGCCAGGCGGATGGTTTCCAAGTCGCGCATCTCACCGATCAGAATCGCGTCTGGGTCTTCGCGCAGGGCCGAGCGCAGGGCATTGGAAAAACTCAGCGTGTGCGGGCCCACCTCGCGCTGGTTTACCAGGCATTTCTTGGAATCGTGCACGAACTCTACCGGGTCCTCCACTGTGAGGATGTGGCCGTATTCGGTTTCGTTCAGGTGGTTGACCATGGCAGCCAGGGTGGTTGACTTGCCCGAACCGGTGGGGCCGGTGACCAGCACCAGGCCGCGCGGACGCAGGGCAAGATCGGCAAAGATTTTGGGCGTTTTGAGCTGCTCCAGCGTGAGGATCTTGCTTGGGATGGTGCGAAACACCGCGCCCGCACCTCGGTTGTGGTTGAAGGCGTTGACGCGGAAACGCGCCAGGCCTTCGATCTCGAACGAGAAGTCGCATTCCAGAAATTCCTCGTACTGCTTGCGCTGGCTGTCGTTCATGATGTCGTACACCATGGCGTGGACCTGCTTGTGGTCCAGCGGCTCGACGTTGATGCGTCTCACATCCCCATGCACCCGTATCATTGGCGGCAGCCCAGCTGAGAGGTGCAAATCGGAGGCCTTGTTTTTGGTGCTGAAGGCCAGCAATTGGGTGATGTCCATGCCGGGTTCCTGGGCTGTTGATGGGTACAACGATTATGACGAGCATTGATTCCAATCTTCACACCGTTGGGGAGCGCATACGTCACGCCTGTGCGGTTGCCGGACGTGATGTGGCGCAGGTCACGCTGCTGGCAGTGTCCAAAACGCAGGGGCCTGATACGGTGGCGCAAGCGGTGGCTGCGGGTCAACGCGATTTTGGCGAGAACTACGTTCAGGAAGGGGTGGAGAAGGTGCTGGCCTTGCGCGAGCTGCTGCCTACTGCGTCGCTCACCTGGCACTGCATTGGGCCGTTGCAGAGCAACAAGACCCGTCTGGTGGCCGAGCATTTTGACTGGGTGCAATCGGTTGATCGGCTGAAGATTGCGCAGCGTCTGAGCGAGCAGCGCCCGCCAACGCTGGCGCTGTTGCAGGTTTGCTTGCAGGTCAATGTGGATGGTGGCGCCAACAAGTCGGGTGTGTCGCCAGCCGAGTTGCCCGCGCTGGCACGGGCGGTGGCGCAGCTGCCAGGGCTTCGGTTGCGGGGTCTGATGTGCATTCCCGAACCGGCCGACACGGTGGCGGCGCAGCGCCTGGTGTTTGATCAGGCCCGCGCGCTGTTTGACGATCTGAACCAGCAAGGGTTGGCGCTTGACACGCTGTCGCTGGGCATGAGCGACGACCTGAACGCGGCGATTGCCTCCGGCTCCACCTTGGTGCGGGTGGGCCGAGCGATTTTCGGCGACCGGCCGGCCAAGGGCTGATCGCCGGGTGCGGTTTTGTTGGGTGCCTCAGAGCGGCACGCGGGCGCTGCTCTTGATGGGGCTCTTTCAGTTTGGTTCGTCGAACACCGACACCCGTGCTGAGGCGCTTGGCGGCTGCGGTGCGGTCTGGTTGATGTTGATCCAGAATTCGCACACATGTTTCATGGCGCTTAGGAACTGCGAGAACTCGGTGGGTTTGGCTATGTAGGCGTTGGTGCCTGCCTCGTAGGCCCGCAACAGATCACTGGGCTCGGTAGACGATGTGAGCACCACCACTGGAATGTTGCGCAGTTGCGCGGAGCCCTTGACTTCGTGCAGCACACCGATGCCGTCGAGCAGCGGCATCTTGAGATCGAGCAGGATCAGCGAGGGGTTGCCTGCGGCGCGGGACGCAAAGGCGTTGCGCCGATAAAGATAGTCCAGCGCCTGCATGCCGTCGCAGACATGGGTGACGCAGCCGCCCAGCCCGTGACGGGCCAGCGCCAGGCGGGTCAACTCCGCGTCGTCAGGGTTGTCTTCAACCAGGAGAATGGATTCGGCGTTTCGATTCATCAGCTCGGTACTCAAAAGATCGAGACTTGCGCGGCATTTGCCGCAGGCAGGCTTTCAAATGGCAATGAAAAAGAAAAAACGCTGCCCTCGCCCAATCGGCTCTCTGCCCAGATGGTGCCACCATGCCGTTCGATGATGCGTCGGGTCAGCGCCAGGCCAATGCCGGTTCCTTCAAACTCGCTCAGTCGGTGCAGGCGTTGGAAAACCCCGAACAATTTTTGCGCGTATTTGGTGTCAAACCCGACACCATTGTCTCGCACGAAAAATGTGTAACCCGCAGCCGAGTCTACGGTCCAGCCCACCTCAATACGGGCCCTCTCGCGGGGACGCGAGTATTTGAATGCGTTACCCAGCAAATTGGCCCAAACCTCGCGCAGCAGCAGGGCATCGCCCTGCACCACCGGCAGATCTGGCGCCACCACCCACTCAACGATGCGCCCTTCGGTATCGTGCGCCAGCTGCGCCACCACAGTTGCGGTCAGCAGGGCAAAATTGACGGGTGCGATGTTAACCGCTGAGCGCCCCAGACGCGAGAAGGCCAGCAAGCCGTCGATGAGCTGGCTCATGTGGCGCGCCGAGGTGCTGATGGTGCTGAGGTAGCGTGTGCTCATCTCGTCACACCGGTCGCCCAGGTGCTCTTGCAGCAGGCTGACAAAGCTGGAGATGTGGCGCAGCGGTGACCGCAGATCGTGCGAGACCGAATACGAAAAAGACTCCAAATCTTTGTTCGCGGTCAGCAGCTGCTCGGTGCGCTCGGACACCCGCTGCTCCAACTCGGTGTTGATGTTTTGCATCAGGTCGTCAAGCCGCTTGGCGTCGGTCATGTCGCGGGTGATCTTGGCGAAACCACGCAACTCACCACCGTTGTCGCGCAAGGCGATCAGCAATCCATGCGCCCAGTAGCGAGAGCCATCCCTGCGCTGGTGCCAGCTGTTGACCTCATGTCGACCGCGCGATGCTGCCAGCCGCAGCATTTTTTCTGCCTGCCCACGCGCGTCTTCCCCGTATGAACGTTCAAACACCGCGGCGTAGTGCTGGCCCAGCATTTCGGTGGGCGAGAAGCCGTCCATTCGTTGGGCGCTGTCGGTCCAATCGGTGATAGCGCCGTCGGCACCCATGAAAAACGCTGCGTGGTCGCGCATGTTGTCCACCATCAGCCGAAAGCGCTGCTCGCTTTCCAGCAGATCGGCCGAGCGTTCACCGATGCGCAACTCCAGCTCGGTGTTGAGTTTGCTCACCCGCTCCTCGATTTGCTTGCGTTCGGTGATGTCAATCACCTGGATGAAAAGGCCCCTGACCTCGCCCTCATGCAGATCGGGAAGGTAAGTCGCGCTGACGAAAATCGGCTGTCCCTGTACCGTCTGCCGCCAGGCCTCAAACTGCTGGGTTTCGCCAGCGAGTGCCGCCTGCAGCCGGGGGCTAATGGCGTCAAACACCTCGCTTGCTAGGCATTTGTGCAGCGGTTGGCCAAGGATTTTTTTTGGATCCATCCCATAGACCGTGAGGTGTTTTGCGTTGGCAAAGCGAAACCGAAGATCGGTATCGAGGTAGGCCATGAGTCCGGGGACGTGGTCGGTGATCGCCTGAGTAAGCCGCTGATTGGCCCGCAGTGCCAGCTCGGCGGCCCGGCGCCCGGTGATGTCCACCAAACTGCTGTTGATCTGGGCAAAGTGCCCCCGCTCATCGAACGATGCGGTACACCCGAGCAGCACCTGAAAGCGGCGGCCATCGCGCCGCACCATTTCGACCTCGTGCGGCTCCAGCGTCTCGCCGTCTCGCAGCTGCTGCAATCGCAATTGCACCTGGCAATGCAATTCGGGAGGAACCTGATCGCAAAAGTTCAGTTTGCCGATTACCTCGTCGCGTCGGTAGCCCAGCCAGTCCAGCTCGGTCTGGTTGATGCGCAGATAAGTGCCCGCGCCATCAAGCGAGTGGTAGCCGCAAGGCGCTTGGTGGTAGAGCGCCTGGGCCTCCGCCAAGCTGCGGCTTGTGCGCTGGTTGGCCGCTGCCAGCTCCTGCGTGAGCAGCAGCTCGCGCAGCTCCAGGCTTTCATTAAGCGTTTGTGTTTCCTCTTGCTGTCGGTGCATTTCGCTGATGTCGCGTGACACTGCCAGCAACATTGCCGGCTTGCCGGCTGCGTTGCAGATGGGGGTGATCACGGTGTCCCACCACTTGGGCGTGCCTTTAAAGGTGGGGGCGAAGCCGACAAAGCGCGTGGTCTTGCCGCGCGCTGCACCTGCCAGCGAGGCGCGCGCCACAAGAGCGCCTTCGCCAGGCCACCAGGTGCCCCAGTCGGCGTTGCGCACGTCTTCAAAATCGTCAACCTCCAGCAGGCGAATTCCTTTGTCGGTCATCTGTTGCACCCGGCCTTGTAGGTCCAGCACCTTGTTGCAGTCGGCGCTGCTGGCGATGATCTGTCGGTTGAGTTCTTCTTTCAGTTTGGTTTGGGCCTCCCGATCGCACAGCTCGGTTAGGTCTTGCACGAATCCCAGCTGGCCTTGCAGTGCGCCAGCGGCGTTGAACATGGGCGCACTGCGCAACAGCACATGGCGGATCTGGCCGTCGGGGTGTTCAAGCCTGGCCTCGATGCTCTGGCCATTCGGCTGCACAAGCGATTCGAGCCAGCGGTCTTGTACCCGCTGCCGGTCTTCGGGGTGGATCACCGCAAGCCAGCCGAACTCGGCGAAGGCGGGCGGCTCCAGACCAAACATGCGCAGCAGATTGTTGTCGATGGCGGTGAGCGAACCCGCAGCATCGGTGCGAAAAATCCCGATTGGGAAAAGGCTGCCCAAGGCCGTGAGCAAGGCGACGCTGGCAAATTGAAGGTCGCCCAGCTGTGCGCCCGCATCGGCCACATTAAACAGCACCGGTATCTCCTGCCGTTGGGACGCTTCGGTGTGAGCCGGCGATGGGATCGGCGCGCCAGCCAATGACTGGCGCAGGTGTTCGTTTTCTACCCTAAGAGCCGCGATTTCAGCGCGCAAAAAAGCCAGTTCGTCGATCCCCTGTGTTGCGGTCAGAGATGCGGCGTTCAGGTCAGATCGACGGGGGTAGGAAGCACTCATGGCGCTGCACTTTACCCCAGTCAACGAATACCATTGGGTCCGATTTGTCCGTTAAAAACGGGGCAATTCCGGGTGGGATAGGCGACCGCCACGCACCAACATCTTTCCGTATTCGGCACATCGTTGTAGTGTGGGAATGACCTTGCCCGGATTAAGTAGCTCTTTGGTGTCAAACGCGCGCTTCACGCCAAACATCAGCGCATTCTCAGCGGGCGAAAACTGCACGCACATGCTGTTGAGTTTTTCCACCCCCACGCCATGCTCGCCGGTCACGGTACCGCCCATCGCCACGCTGGTTTCAAGAATGTCGGCACCAAACAGCTCGCAGCGGCGCAGCTGATCGGCGTCGTTGGCGTCAAAAAGAATCAGCGGGTGCAGGTTGCCGTCGCCGGCGTGGAACACGTTGGCACAGCGCAGCTGGTACTTCTTTTCCATCTCGCCAATGGCAATCAGCAGCTCGGCCAGGCGCTTGCGCGGGATGGTGGAGTCCATGCACATGTAGTCTGGGCTGATACGCCCGGAGGCGGGAAAAGCGTTTTTGCGACCGCTCCAGAAACGCAGCCGCTCGGCCTCGTCCTGGCTCACGGTGATGGCAGTGGCCCCACAGCGGCGCAGCACCGCGCTCATGCGCCCAATTTCCTCTTCTACTTCCTCTGGCGTGCCATCGCTTTCGCACAACAGGATGGCCTCGGCGTTTAGGTCGTAGCCAGCGTGCACGAAGCCCTCCACCGCTGCGGTCATGGGTTTGTCCATCATCTCCAGACCGGCCGGGATGATGCCGGCTGCAATCACGCTGGCCACCGCGTCGCCGGCCTTTTGGATGTCGTCGAAGCTGGCCATGATGCAGCGCGCCAGCAACGGTTTGGGCACCAGCTTGACCGTGACCTCGGTGGTCACCGCCAGCATGCCCTCGCTGCCGATCACCAGCGAAAGCAGATCAAGACCGGGCGTGTCCAGCGCCTCGCCACCAAAGGTGATGGGCTCGCCCTCGATGGTGAGGCCGCGCACCTGCAACACGTTGTGTACCGTCAGCCCGTATTTCAGGCAATGGACGCCACCTGAGTTTTCCGCCACGTTGCCGCCGATGGTGCAGGCGATCTGGCTGCTGGGATCGGGCGCGTAGTACAGGCCGTGCGGCGCTGCTGCCTCGCTGATCGCGAGGTTGCGCACCCCGCCCTGCACCACGGCGGTGCGCGAGCGCGGATCGATCGACAGGATGCGGTTGAACTTGGCCAACGACAGCGTGACACCCATCGCATGGGGCATGGCGCCGCCTGAGAGGCCGGTGCCGGCGCCGCGCGCCACCACCGGCACGTTTAGTCGGTGACAGATCTTGAGCACTGCGGCCACCTGGGCTTCGGTTTCCGGCAGGGCGACCACCAGCGGGCGTTCCCGATACGCGGTCAGGCCGTCGCATTCGTAGGGCACGGTGTCTTCTGTCTGCCAGAGCAGGGCGTGGCGTGGCAACACCGACAGGAGTGCTGTGACCACCTCGGCTTGGCGCGCGCTGCGTGCGACCTGGGTGTACTCGGCGGGACGGATGGGTGCGTTCATGGTGTTGGGGGCGAAAAACCCGCTATGCGACGACAAAAATCAGTTTAGGCCAATGCCCGCGCCCACGCATGAAGAAACTTGCACGCCTTTGTGAACTGTGCGCTGGCTGGACACCGCATTGCACCTTGCTAGAGAAGCACCAAAAGCGCAGCTCATGGACTTTGTGAACACGCTACATGAGCCGCACATCTCGCCAAGCGTGGACTGCGGTGGCCGATTTGGACCTTGGCCCAGCCAAAGCTGTAACCGAAGAGAGCGATCAAAAAGCACTTCTGTGGCCTCAGTGTCTGAGCGCCGCGCTGCCGATTTGGGTGTCGATCTCGGCGATCAAGCTGGGGTCTCCACCATCGACCCCAACGCCATGCAAGCCAATTGTTTGCAGCGCTGCGCGCAGCAAACTGTGTTGTGGGTGCGACAAGCGCAGTTGGCGCAGCGACAGGCCGCTCAGGGGCATGCTGTGCGCTGGGTGCGCGGCACCCCACTGGATCAGGGTGGGCAAGCAGCCGCTCAGCAGGCGCTGGCCATCGTCGCGTACCGCGATCTGCCACTGCAGCAGCCCGGCAGGCGTGTGGCGCGAGGCGGTCAGCGCTGGTCCACGTTCTATGCCGAGCGCGCGCCAGGCGGTGAGTGCCTCGCCTAGGTCGGGCACGCTCGCCACCCAGTGAATGGGCTGCGGGCCTTGCTGTTGCAGGCGCGCTTGCAGGGCAGGTTGGTCCAGATCGAACCAGCGTTTCAATGGCGCAACGCGCGCGGGTGTGGCGCCCGGGTTGACCGCAATGATCTCCAGGTAGGCATTGGGCGCGCCATCGCAGGCGAGTTTCAGCAGCCGGTTGTGGGTGCCAAACAGCGCGTGTTCACCGCCAGGGCCGGGTGTGATGCCCAGTGTGTTCTTGCACCACGCAATGCCCTCGGCCAGCGTGGCAGCAGCGATCACCAGATGGTCAAACGCCGCGCTCACAGTGCCACTGTCCCACCGATGCAGGTCACACAAGCGCCGCCGACCCAGACCGTGCCATCCACATCGCGCTCAATATGCACCCGACCCTTGCGCTGCATCGCCGTGCCTTGGGCCGCCACATAGCGCGCCGGCGCGAGCCCGGCGGCCACCAGCCATTGCGCAAGGGCGGCGTTCAGGCTGCCGGTGACCGGGTCTTCGGTCAGCCCGTTGTTGCCGGGAAAGAAGGCGCGCACCTCGAACTGGGCATCGCCCGCGCTGTGTGCGCCGACAACACCCACGTCCAGCCCCGCCAGCACCGCAGCGTTGGGCTTGATCGCCAGCACCTGCTCGGCGCTGCGCAGCATCACGCCGCGCCAGTTCGGCCCGTTGTCGCACCAGCTGTGCGCGACGATGTCACGGCGGGCCACGCCCAGGCCGCGCGCGATCAGGTCCAGATCGGCATCGCTGAGTGGCCCGCTCTTGATCAGCGGCGGCGCGGCGAATGCCAGCCGTTCATGGCGCTGCCGAATCCGCACCAGTCCCACGCCGCATTCCTGCACCACGATTTCACCGCGCTGTACACCGCCGGCCTCCAGCCAGGCGTGGCAGCTACCCAGTGTGGGGTGGCCTGCAAATGGCAGTTCACGCCCTGGGCAGAAGATGCGCAAGCGGTAGTCGGCGCCAGCGGCTGCGCCGTCTGGCGTGGGAGGCAGCAGAAATGTGCACTCGGAGAGGTTGGTCCAGTTCGTGAAGTGCTGCATGGTCTCAGCCGACAGGCCCTGACCGTCGAGCACCACCGCCAGCGGGTTGCCCCGGTAGGGCGTGGCGGTGAACACATCGACCTGCTTGAAAACGCGTTGCCTCATGCTCCCTCCACTGTTTTCACCATCACCACTGCCTGCACGGTGCCAGCCAATCTGGTGACGCCTGGCCGCTTGCCCATCTCCTGAGCCCGCCGGATCGGCGAGGGGTCCATTTGTTCAGCGCGGCGCGCCAGGGTGCAGGGAATGCTCATTTGGTTTCTCCGGGTGGTGCATTGGTGGGCCAGTTGTGGGGCGGCGTGTGGGGCGCCGCCATGCGCCGCCCCATAAATACTGTGGCCACCACCGCGAGCGCGAAGCCCCCGGTCATCATGTCCAACGATTCGTCCAGCAGCGGAACAGCGGCGGCGATACTGATAAAAGGTTGCAGCAGCTGCATCTGGCTCACCCGCAGAGCACCGCCCAGCGCCAGGCCGCGAAACCAGGCAAAGAAACCAGCCCACATGGAAAATACGCCCACATAGGCCAGCCCCAGCCAGGCGCTGAGCGCGATGGGCTGCTCGGGCCAGGTGAGCAGCGCGCCGGGTACGGTGAGCGGTAGCGCCATCACGCAAACCCAGCTGATCACACGCTCAGCCCCCATCGCTGGCGTGATCTTGGCGCCCGCCACATAGCCCAGCGAAGCAGCCACCACCGCGCCGACCAGCAGCAAATCGGCATGGCCAAGGCCAAAGCCATGTCCTTGCTGGTGTGCGCGCAGCAGGCTGTAGAGCGCCACCAGCGCGCTGCCCAGGGCCGCAAACACCCAGAAGCCCAGGCGCGCACGTTGGTGTAGCAGCCAGGCCGCCATGGCGGCGGTGACCAGAGGCAGCAGCGCGGTGATCACGGCCGCGTGGCTGGCGGTGACCTCGCGCAGCGCCCAGCCCAGCAGCAGTGGGTAACCGATCACATTGCCCAGCAGCGACAGCGCCAGCGCCAGCCGGTGCTCGCGCGCGGGAGCAGGCGAGCGGGTCAGCAGCAGGTAGACGATAGACAAGCCCCCGGCCAGCGCGGCGCGCCCCCAGGTGACGAACCAGGGCGAGAGCTGTGGCGCGTCCGCCGTGCCGGTGGCCAGGCGGGTCATGGGCAACGTGAGTGCGAACACGAACACACCCACAAATCCCAGCCACAGGCCAAGCGAAGCCTGGCGCTCGTCGCCACTGAGCGATGCGCCGTGTGTCACGCGCCACCGCTCGCTGGCGCCAGGCCCGAGCCGCTCCAGGCCATCCAGGCGGCGGTCAGCACCAGCGCACCCGCCATCACGCGGTTGAACGCCTGCAGCCGCGCGCCGCTGGCCACGCCATCGACCACTGGCCCGGCCAGCCAGGGGCGCAGCACCGAGCCGATCAGCGCGTAGGTGAGGTTGCTGACGAAACCATACGCCAGCATCACCGGCAGCACCTGCAAAAACCGCTCCAGCGCGTCAGGCCGGCCCGCCACCCAACCCGCCACGAGGGAGAGCGCCAGCATCCAGGCCTTGATGTTGAGAAACTGCAGCCCCACGCCCTGCCAGAACGTCACGTTCAGCCGGGCCGTGTCCACCAGGCTCAGGCGCCGCTTGCCCCAGAGCTTGCCTGCCAGCCAGAGCAGGTAGGCCACACCGCCGAGCAACACCGCCCAGCGCAACAGCGGTTGTGCCACCACCAGCGCGCCCAGGCCAGCGGCGCAGACCGCAAACAAAAGCCCCCAGCCCACCGGCACCGCACAAATAAAGAGCAAGGCCCCCCTGAGTCCGCGGTTGGCCGCCAGCGCCGTGGAGAGTGTGGTGTTCGGCCCTGGGGTGAAGCTGCTGGCGGTGGCGAGCAGCAGCAAGGCGCTGAATTCGGCGGCGGTCATGCGTGGGGCCCGGGGAAAGTTGACGAATCTGGGTTTCCGACTTTATGCGAGACAGGCCAGACGTCCATGGCCAGGACTGTCGGCCGTGGGGCGGTGAGGCGGTGAGATGTGGGTTTGTGCAGCAGCTGGTTGAAATTGCCGATGAACCGCGGCTGTTGCGCGGGGGCCCTTCATGCGGCTGCGCATCAACGTTGTCGCCGTGCCGAAACTGGCAGTCGGGCGCGTGGTCAGCTGGCGGCTGGCGTTGGCACGTTGAGCACGGCGATCAGGCCGACGTCGATCGCGCGCGCCTCCTCCACCAGCAGCGGCAGGGCGTGCCCAAACAGCGTCCAGTCGCGCGACAAGGCCGCCAGCTCCAGGCCCTTGGCCAGCCGCGCGCCGCGCTCGGCCGTCATGCTGCCCAGCGAGCCCTTCAGGCCATGGGCATGGGCTACCGCGTTTTCGGCGTTTCGATCAGTCAGTGCCTTGTGCAGGGCCAGCAGCCGCTCGCGCAGGTCGGCACGCATCGCCAGCGCGAGCTGGCGCAAGGTGGCTTCGTCTCCATCGAGCCGGTGGCGCAGCCGGTCGATGTCGAGCGCATCGCCGATGGCCGGGTTGCGAGCCGCCACGGGCCTAGGTTTATGTCTGGCTGCCGCCGGCGGAGCGGGCGCGTCCCGACGGCCTTGCAGTGCCGCGTCCATCGTGGCCATCAGCGCTTGCGGACTCACCGGCTTGGGCGTGTAGCCGTCCATGCCCGACGCCAAGCAGATGGCGCGGTCGTCCGGCATTGCGTTGGCGGTGACAGCAACGATGGGCGTACGCGCCAGGCCTCGCTGCCTTTCCTGCTCGCGAATGCGCTGTGTGGCCTGCAGGCCATTGGTGCCGGGCATTTGCACATCCATCAGCACCAAATCCACGCCGCCTTTTGCCCACTGCACCACCGCCTGTTCGCCGTCGCGCGCATTGCGCACGGTGCAACCCAAGCGTTTGAGCAGCTGGTTCATCAACAGCTCGTTGACCGGATGGTCTTCGGCCACCAGCACACACAGACCGGCAAAGCGCTCGCCAGCAGAGGCCAGCTCGCCCAGCTCGTGCGGCGCGTTTTGCGGCAAGGCCAGTGGCGATTCGTTCAGCGGTAGCGAGGCGGTGAAGCAGCTGCCCTGGCCCAGCGCACTGTCCAGCGTGATGGTGCCACCCATGAGGCGCATCAGGCGGGCGCAGATCGCCAGACCCAGACCGCTGCCGCCGTAGCGGCGCGCGGTCGATGCATCGGCCTGGGTAAAGGCGTCAAACAGCGTGACCTGCTGCTCGGCCGAGATGCCCACACCACTGTCCTTGACACGAACCTGCCAGCGCCCCGTGCCATCGGCGGTCGGCTGCGCGCGCGAAGCCACGATCTCGACGTGTCCGCTATGCGGTGTGAACTTGAGTGCGTTGGACAGCAGGTTGCCCAGCACCTGGCGCAGCCGGGCCGCGTCGCCCACCAGATAGACCGGCAGGTCGCTCGCTAGCGTCAGGGTCCAGGCGATCGACTTGCCTCGCGCCTGCTCGCTGTAAATCGCACTCACCTCAGTGAGCGCATAGTGCAGGTTGAAGCGCTCGTGTTCCAGCTGCATCTTGCCGGCTTCGATGCGAGAGAAGTCGAGCACATCGTTCAGCAAGGCCAGCAAGGTATGCGCCGAACTGTCCATCAGGTGCAGCCAGCTTTTCTGCTCCGTGTTGAGTGGCGAATCGATCAGCATGCGCGTCAGCCCCATCAGCGCATTCAGCGGCGTTCGCACCTCGTGGCTGATGTTGGCAAGGAACTCGCTTTTCGCTTGGCTGGCCTGCTCGGCCAGCACGCGAGCCCGCTCCATCTCCGTTTCCACCCGCTTGCGCTCGCCAATGTCTGCGTGCGTGCCCATCAGGCGCAAGGGCCTGTCGCAGTCATCGCGCTCGGCCACCATCGCATGGCTCTCTATCCAGATCCAGCCGGTGTCGCTGCGAATGCGGTATTGCGTGGCCACCTTGGATTGTTGCCCGTTCAGCAGGTTGCTCACCGTGGCCTGCAACCGGACGCGGTCATCGGGATGCAAGCGCTGCAGCAGATCGGTGGTGTTCCAGTGGCCGTCCATCGCCACCTCACCCAGCATTTCGCCCCAGCGGGCGGTTAAAAAAACCTCGGGCGATGGGATGCGCCAGTCCCAAAGCGCCAGCCCAGCGGCATCTATTGCGAGCTGCAGGTGCTCGCGTGTTTCATCCAGCGCCTCTTCTGCCAACAGCCGGCTGTTGGACTCGCGATGCACCGAGCTGCGCAATCGGTCGAGCTCGGCGTTTTGCCGATCAAACTCGCCCAGCAGTTGTTGCGTGCGAGCCTTCTCCCTCTGCAGTTCCTGTAAGGCGCGTTGGTGGTCCAGTGCAAGACGGTCAGGCGAAGCGGGCATTGGCAAAGAGGCCGGTGCTCGCCGGCAGTTGGACAGGAGGTCAGGTGCCGCCCAGGGTCTCCAGGCGCTCTACAGATTGCAGCCACTCACTTTCAATCTCGGCATGTCTGCGACCAAGTTTAGCGGCGCGCTCTGGATCCCTGGCGTAAAGGGCCCCGCCTTCGAGCTCGCCTTCAACCTGAGTTTGTTCGGCTTCAAGTGCCGCTATCTGAGCCGGCAGGGCGTCCAGCTCGCGCTGCTCTTTGTAGCTGAGCTTGCGCTTGGGGCCAGATACCCCGGGGGCGGCAGGCGCTGTGACGCCAAGCTGAGCTGGTTTGGCGCTCGCCGCTGAAGCGGCTGTATCGCGCTCGCGCAGCAAGGCCTGTGTGCGGGCCGATTGCGCCATCCAGTCCTGTACGTCGCCCACATATTCGCGCCAGCGGCCTTCGCCCTCGTGCACGATGGTGCTGGTGACCACGTTGTCCAGAAAGCGCCGGTCGTGGCTGACCAGGAACACCGTGCCGTCGTACTGCTGCAACAGGTCTTCCAGCAGCTCCAGCGTGTCGATGTCCAGATCGTTGGTGGGTTCGTCAAGCACCAGCACGTTGGTGGGTCGCGCGAACAGACGCGCCAGCAGCAGGCGGTTGCGCTCGCCGCCCGAAAGCGTGCGCACCGGCGCGTTGGCGCGTGCAGGCGAAAACAGGAAGTCGGCCAAGTAGCTCTTAACATGGGTGCGTTTGTTGCCGATTTCTATCCACTCGCTGCCGGGGCTGATGAAGTCTTCCAGCGTCGCATCCAGATCAATCTGGTCGCGCATTTGGTCGAAGTACGCCACCGACTGTTTGCTGCCCAGGCGCACTGTGCCGCTGTCGGGCGGGAGTTCGCCCAAAATAATTTTGAGCAGGGTGGTTTTGCCGGCGCCATTTGGGCCGATCAGCCCGATCTTGTCGCCGCGCAGAATGGTCGACGTGAATTCGCGGATCACGGTGCGCTTGCCGCCAGCAGCCAGCGGGAACGATTTGCTCACCTTTTCCATTTCGGCCACGACCTTGCCGCTGGCCCCGCCGCTGGCCACTTCCAGTTTCACGTTGCCCAAAGCGTCGCGGCGCTGAGCCCGCTGGTCACGCAGGCTCTCGAGCCGGGTGATGCGTCCCTGGGCCCGTGTGCGGCGCGCCTCCACCCCCTTGCGGATCCAAACCTCTTCTTGCGCCAGCAGCTTGTCGGCGCGTGCATTGATCACGGATTCCTGCGCCTGCTGTTCTTCCTTCAGCACCTGGTAGCGCGCGAAATTGCCCGCGTAGCTCAGCAGCCGGCCGCGGTCGAGTTCCACCATGCGGGTGGCCACCCGGTCGAGAAACGCCCGGTCGTGGCTTATCGCGACCACGCTTCCGGGGTATTGCAGCAGCAGGTCTTCCAGCCACGTGATGCTGTCCAAATCCAGGTGGTTGGTTGGCTCGTCCAACAGCAGCACATCGGGCTTGCTCACCAACGCCTGAGCCAGCGCGACCCGTTTTTTGTTTCCGCCAGACAGCGCGCCCACCACATCGTCGCCGTTGAGGTGGAGCCGGTGCAGCGTTTCTTCTACCCGCTGTTCCCAGTTCCAGGCGTCGAGCGCCTCGATCCGGTTCTGCAATGCGTCCAAGTCCAAGCCATCGGCGCCGCTCAAATACTGCTCGCGTGCCTCTTTCGCATCGGCCAGGCCCACGCTTGCAGCTTCAAACACCGTGGCTGACAGATCGAGCACAGGTTCCTGGGGCACATAGGCCACGCGAAGCCCGGTTTGTGTCATTACCTGCCCGTCATCGGGCTTCTCCAACCCAGCCAAAATCTTGAGCATGGACGACTTGCCCGTACCGTTGCGCCCGATCAACCCCACGCGTTCCTGTGCTTCCAAGGAGAAGTCGGTGTGGTTGAGTAGCGCCACGTGTCCAAAGGCCAGTTGCGCGTCTTGTAAGGAAATAAATGCCATGTGTGTCGCTTCTATATAAGTGCGTGGATTATCCTGGTGCGGATGCGTGCAGTCGGGGACAGGCGATAAACGCTGGCAGGGACGCGAGACCAATAGCAAGAGCGGCACACGCGGTCAGTCGCTTGCAGACTGGAAACACAAGTCTTAAAGATTTTCCCAGCGCCTTTGACCGCTAAGCGAAATATGTCGTACACTCGTGGGCTTCGCTGATCACTGACCCGCCTTCTGGCAGAAAAGTAGAGCAGTGTGGGATGCAGAGCAAGGGGCGTGTCAAAAGCGCTATTTTTGCGGCGGAAGAAGAAAAT
>Ga0105054_10002016_pt1 | contig 32822 bp, 33 predicted proteins | sample BON02_FD_78091 | JGI IMG/M metagenome (GOLD analysis project Ga0105054, IMG submission 78091) | Freshwater microbial communities from Lake Bonney liftoff mats and glacier meltwater in Antarctica - BON-02 (megahit assembly) | ecosystem: Environmental > Aquatic > Freshwater > Ice > Glacier...
ACTCGTTTGCTGTTACATTGTTAGGCTCCCATCATATGGATGGGACGTATCAGGGCTTCACTGATAGAATATATCGGCTCCGCTCAGGTGCATAAGAAGACCTAGGTAACAGAAGAACGCTGAGGGCCTTGCCAACCACTCATTTACCATTTATCATTAGTTAATGGGCAAAGGCCAAAACAAAAATTGCACTTTAGCTATGGAGCAGATGCTAACCGAGTTGCCCGCAGCTGCTAGGCTAATTGAGTTAGCTCAAACTATGCAAGGTCGCCAAATAATCGCTGAATTACAAGGCATGGAAGTTCCTGCCCAGCAGAAAATTGAATTAGCTGAGGCCCTGCTGCAAGAAGCACTTCAGCTCCCTGACCGATCAATAGGCGGAGAGGATCGGAGCCGTTATCGGCAATTAATAGCTAAACTATATTTTGAAGAAGGCGACATTGAGCATGCCTTAGAAATTCTTGACCAGGATCTTTTAGATCCGGCTTTAACTGATCAACAGCGCCGTTTAACGCAGCGCAAGCTCAGATTATTGGATCCTGCTGATGAAGTGAACAAGGAAGGGTCCTTCTGGAAAGATGAAAATGATCAGTTACATCGCACTCGAGGCCCGGCCGCTGAAAGAGCTGACGGTTCAGTGGAATATTATATACATGGAAAGTTGCACCGTGTCAATGGTCCGGCCCGCAGGAGGGCCGACGGTCATAAAGCATGGTATCAGAACGGCCGCCTGCACCGCGATAATGGTCCGGCCATAGAGCGCCCTGACGGTAGCGCAGAATGGTATCAGAACGGAAAGCGTCACAGGGATGATGGCCCAGCCAGAGAGCGGATCAGCGGCAGCAAAGAATGGTATCAGGACGGATTACGTCATCGCGACGGCGGCCCAGCTATTGAGCATCCCGACGGCATTAAGGAATGGTATCAGGACGGATTACGTCATCGGGATGATGGACCAGCCATTGAATGGGCTGATGGCGCTAAAGAATGGTATCAAGATGATCAGCTGCACCGTGAGGATGGGCCAGCGATCGAGAAAGCTAACGGGTATCAAGAATGGTATCTAAATGGCCAGCGCCAGCAATCAGCCTCAGAATAGCTAGCATCCTAGCAATGCGCTTCAGTAGGCCAATGGGCCGAAGTTGAATGCCTTGCTAAAGACAGATATATCGCTTATCCTTGAATAATGGGGAAAGGTCAAAATAAAAACTGTGCTTTGGCTGTCGGACAAATGCTGGTCGAAGAGGAATCTCAGACAGGAGCGCTACTAGCCGGGGCAAGCGCTGGAGAAGGCCGACAAGTAATTAGTATTATCGCGGCTCTTGATCAATCTCCTCAACATAAAATTGCTTTGGCCCAAGCCGCGCTCCAAATTGCCCTTCGGCTTCCAGATCGTTCCCCGGCTGGAGAAGATCGCAGCCGCTACCGGCAATTAATTGCTAAGCTGTATTTTGAAGAAGTAAATGTTGAGCGGGCCCTGGAAATTCTTGATCAGGATCTTTTAGATCCGGCTTTAACCAGTCAGCAAAGGCAATTAACGCAACGCAAATTAGAACTACTTGATCCTCCTACTTTGACGACCAAGGGGCGCTCCCTCTGGGAAGATAATCAGGGCCGGCCGCATCGAACTCGCGGCCCGGCTTCTATCCGGACTAACGGTTTAGTAGAATATTATCTGCACGGCCAGCTGCACCGCGAGGACGGCCCAGCTAGAGAGTGGGCTAATGGCCGCAAAGAATGGTATCAGAATGATCAACTACACCGTGAAAACGGCCCAGCTAGAGAGCGGACTAATGGCAGTAAAGAGTGGTATCAGAACGGAAAGCTGCATCGTGATAATGGTCCGGCTATCGAGCAAACTAACGGGTATCAAGAATGGTGGCTGAATGGCCAGAAGCATCGCCAAGACGGCCCAGCTAGAGAGTGGCCTGATGGGCGCAAGGAATGGTATCAGAGAGGAAAGCTGCATCGTGATGATGGCCCGGCCGTAGAATGGGCTGACGGGTACAAGGCATGGTGGGTGGACGGGAAGCGGCATCGTGTTAATGGACCAGCCATCGAGCGGGCTGACGGGTACCAAGCGTGGTTTAAGCATGGTCGACCGCACGAACCAGACACAGCTTAACAATATCTAATTTGTTCGATTGCTTTTGGCACGGCATGCTAATTTAGCAAAAAGAAGACCGAGACCAGATCGTTGCTAATCTGAGATCTGGAATTAGTTTCTCAACAGTGACTGCTCCCCAGGGCTAAACCCAAAGCATTTCGCGCAGCTTTAGTAAATATCCAGTATAATCAGGGCGTGAGAAGAATCTTCAAGTATTCAATTCCGCTAATAGTACTGATGGCTTTGCTGGTCCTGCTGGTAGCGAGCGCTTTTGCCTATGACAAGGCCACCAGGCAGGCAATCTCACCGGGAATAACAGTAGCTGGTGTTAGTGTCGGAGGGATGACAGCAATTGACGCCCGCAATAAACTTGACCGCCAGCTACTCGGGCAATTGGAACAACCAGTGACAGTCAGGCGAGGTTCTGACTCGTGGCGCCTAACTGCTAAGCGTTCAAAGATTAAGGTAGATACTAGCGGAAATGTTAGGACTGCTATGGCTCAAAGCAACTCCGGAAATTTTATGGCGCGTGCTTACCGGAAGCTGACTGGAGCTAAGCTTGACATAGCACTTCAGCCGCAGATCAGCTACTCAAAGCCAGCTGTTAAAGATTTTGTTAACCAAGTAGTTAAAAGCACTGATCAGCCAGCGGAGGATGCTTCACTGATTTTCACGGTTTCAAAAGTTCAGCCACAACAATCTAAAAACGGTTTAGCTGTCAAGCAGCGCCAACTAAAAAAGCAAGTAACAGCGGCGTTGACTACACTGGGATCCGATAGGACAGTCAGAGCTCAAGTTCGAGTCTTAAAGCCAACTGTCACCACCAGTCAACTGTCAGTCAAATACCCGGTCCTAATCACAATTGACAAAGCCAATTTCAAACTAACACTCTTTAAAAACTTAAAGTCTGTCAAAACTTATTCAGTGGCAGTTGGCAGAGCCGGCTACGAAACACCATCTGGCTTATACTCAATTCAAGATAAGCAAGTTAATCCGAGCTGGTATGTACCAAATAGCGCTTGGACTGGTGATCTAGCAGGAAGCGCAATTCCGCCTGGTCCAGATAATCCACTTAAAGCACGTTGGATGGGAATAGCTGGAGGAGTGGGAATTCATGGCACTGCTGATTCAGCTTCACTTGGATCAGCTGCTTCGCATGGCTGCATTCGAATGTCAGTTACGGAAGTAATTGAATTATACGAAGATGCCAATGTCGGCACTCCGGTCTTTATTGCCTAGCGCCACTAGATAAGCTGCACAAAAACACTTCGTTTGTCAATCGGCTAGCTTATCCTTCTTAGATGAAGCTGGCCGTTTACGGATCTCGGACATGGAAAAATCAGGAAATGATTACTGATGCTTTACGCCAGGCTGGAGATTATCAGCTGCTGACTTTATATCAGCCTGGTGCCTGCGCTTTAGCGGCTAAGGAAGCACGATCACAAGGAAATAAGGTTAGTTTGAAAGAAGTCCGGTTCACTACTTTTGCGCGTAGAGCAATCATGGCTGCTTTGAGTGAAATTTTCTCCGAAGCTGAAATGATCTATATTTTCTGGGATTCCAAAAACTCCGGCCATGCCGTGGAATTAGCCCGCCGATCCGGCCGACCATTAAAAGTCTGGGGACCAGAAGGTGAAATGCCGGACTGGGAATCAGGAGGGCAACAGCAACTCTGCTGACCTCACAACTCCTATTAAGCATGCCGCTCTGCAAGTTAGCGAACGCCAACTATCGGCATCTAAAACTACTGTACTTCAGCCATTGACAGACAAAGCTTTATCCTGTCAACCTCCACTAGCGTTCATCTGTTTCTTAGGTTTTCTTATGTGCGCTAGCGGAAACCGGTTTTCTTTGTTTCACAATAGTGAAACGCAATTGACCGTTGAAACCAGCGAACATCCCACTCGGAACTGGCTGGTGGGAGCCTAACTTTGAAACAGCGAACGGCAACTGCGAATCTTCTTCGCTAAGTAAACCGCCGGTCCGAACGCATCGACCGGTAGCCAGGCGTCGAGCGCCCGGCCGTGAAATTGAATTAGGAGCGGCCCTTCTTCTGGGCCTGCTTTTAAGAATTTGGTGAGGTTGATGTGAGCGCCGCAAAGCATTATCTTTTTCGCCTGGTGAAGTGAAATGGCGAGCGCCAATGCATTCCGCTGCGGCATGATCACGATCAGCAGAATGATCACAATTATCACAAATCAGCCAGCTTCGCCCAGATAGTTTATTGTTGCTGGCTTTTTGATGACCTGCAATTTGTTTCTGGCAGCGCGGGCAAATTTGACTGGTCTGACTAGGATTAATTACTTTAAGAGTGATTCCTTGCTTAGCAGCTTTGTGTTCCATTAAACTAAATAATTTGCCGCGCACTTGAGAGTTAATTCGAGCATTAATTGTTCCATTAAAATTGCGTGCTTCAAGGGAGCTGAGATCCTCAATAATTATTTTGGAGCAATGATTAGCTTCAGCTTGCTGAACAGCCCATTGGCTGGCAGCATGAGCTAACTGACGGCTCAGATTATTGTAGCGCGACCAAACTAATTTTCGTTCTAAAGCTAATCTGTCGCGCTTGATTATTAATAACTGATCAGGATTATTTCTGTGCAGCGCTTCAAGATTATCTATTCGCTGACGCAGCTTTTCAGCATTGTTGCGCAGCCTGCACAATTTAGCTTGAATATTTTGGGCATTAAAAAAGAATGGCTTGCCGCTGGTTCGCAATTCTCCATCATCAGCTAGCCAAATTGTGCTGCCAGTTAAAAGGCGCCGCTCACCCCAGTCCAGGGACAGGATTTTGTCACCAGTTAATTTCTGTGGAGCTATTTGGTCAACTGGAATGGCAAGAATTAGTCGCTGATCGTGTAGCAACAAAGCTGGTTTAGCTAACTGACCGCCATTATTAACAGCTTGCCTGAGCGGCTTCGGTAAATCTAAAAGGATTTCATGCCAGCCATAATCTTTACCAGTGGCTGGCTTAGCAACTAAAGGCAATTTAAGCCGCAGAATGGCTTGTTTACTAGTTATTTTGGACCATTGGGAGAGTTGCTGGTCAGCTGGATCAAGTCTGACAGTGCTCGCTGACAATTGCGGAGCTGAAGGACGTAATTCAAAGAAATCAGCTGGCAGATGCCCTTCGGTTTTTGAAAATTTGTTAATGCTGCGGCGCTGATTTCTAATTTCAACACTAGTTGCCTTGGGCTCTTATCCGTTTAATAATGCAGTCACAATCTGATATTGCTGTGTTGCTGAGCGAAGTGTTTCAGCGGCTTTAGCTTGCGCTACTCGCCGGACCCGTGATGGTAAATAAAGGCCCTCAGGGTGATCAAGAATGCTGTTGGCTTTCTCCCATGCCACGCTTCCGAAACCAGCGCCAAGAGCTGTTATGCCGGCTTCATTCCATTGAGCATTAATTCCATTTTGGGCAGTTGCAGTTGTTATTTCCGCCAGCCATCTGGTTCGTTCAATTAAAGTCTGCTCAGAAATTATCTGCCCAGTTTTTATTTGCACAGCTTGCAAGGCACGAACTTTAATGCTGCTGGTAATTAGCAGCTTTTTGGTTCGAGCTTGTTTTCTCGCAAAGCTATTCATTTTCTTTTGCTTCGGTCAGTAATCTTTGCCTGGCCTCAGCTGAGCGCTGCCCGTAAAGCCGGCCGCTGAAAGAAGCAATTAAAGCCATGAAATCTTGCATTAGTTCCTCAGAATTTGATTGCTCAGCATTTGCATGCAAAACATGAACAGTCGCTCCATAAGCCAAGAAGAGTTCCGTTAAGGGTTGCTGGCCGAAGCGAGTTAAGCGATCATTGTCAGTCACCCAGATTTCATTAAATTCTCCTTTCCGGGAGCGTTCCAGTAATCGGTTCAGTCCAGATCTTTTTTCGTTCAAGCCTGAAGCTCGGTCTTTGAAAACTTTAATGCTGTCAATTTCACCAATTGCTTTCAGCAGTTCTTTTTCTTGATTCATTAAACTTGTTTCTTGACCGAGCTGAGGCTCAGAAGAGTTGGCGTTAGCCAACCTCTGAAGAGGCGAAGTGAGCAGCGTGCTGCCACTAACCCTGACATAAATAGCTGGCCGGCGTTCCATTGAAATTTGAGGGCGGCCTAATATTTTGTCAAGATCAGCTTTCTTGGAACGTCGGTCACCGCGAGCATTAATTGTGACGCAAGGCAAACGATCTTTTTCAGCCCAGCGACGAAGCGTGTCAGTGTGAACGCCCACGTAGCGAGCGGCTTCGCTGACTCGCAGCAGTTCAGATTTTTTATCCATTTTCTTATTATACCATAACTAAGGACCTTAAATCAGTCTGCTTGCTTAGTAAAATCAAAGAAAACAATGAACAGTTCAATACCCCCGGAGGATCAGGGGCTTCGGACTAAGATAAAATGACCTTAGTGCCTCAGTTCTGCCTGAGCCGATTTGGCTATCGTTGACCTGGCTGAAGTTTCTATCGCTGACATAGGTGAAGCTTCCTTAGTAGACACTGATTCAAGAAATGCTTACCGAAGTTGGGGGTCTGGGGCGGAAAACTTTGCTGAATGGAATGGCTACTTCGATGAATGAAATAATTAAGAGATGAAATTCCGATTGATTATTTTTTTTATGTTATAATTAAAAATTATGCCCGTTGATATCATTCTAGGTATTCAAATAGGAGATGAGGGGAAAGGTAAGATAACCGATTATTTGGCGCCGCATTATGATATTATTGCCAGGTTTTCGGGCGGAAATAACGCTGGGCATAGTGTTATGTTTGATAATAAACTTTATAAAACACACATTATTCCATCTGGCATCTTCACTCCCAGTAAAATTTGTGTGCTAGGCAATGGCGTAGTGATTGATCCCGGCGCCATGCTTGATGAAATAAATGGTTTAGAAAATTTAGGTATTGATTGTAGCGGTTTAAAAATTTCCGCTAATGCTCACCTGGTTATGCCTTATCACCTTATTTTAGATAATGTTCAAGAAGATTTGAGATCTAAAGAAAATGCAATTGGCACAACAAGACGAGGAATTGGCCCCTGCTATACAGATAAGGTTGGTCGAGTTGGTGTGCGATTACAGGATGCTTTAAATAAAGAGCTTTTATTTAATAGGGTTAAAGCTTCATTGGGGGCCAAAGAATTTCTTTTAAAAGATCATTATGATTTAAGTGAAACTAATATTAAAAACATTGTTGAACTTTATCATAATTATGCTTTACAGCTAAGTCAGTTTATGGTCAATGTTAATGAATTAATTTGGGATGCTTGTAAAGAAAACAAAAATATTTTATGCGAAGGAGCTCAAGGGACTCTCTTAGATGTGGACCATGGGATGTATCCTTTTGTAACTTCCAGTAATTGTATTGCTGCAGCGGCTTGTATTGGAGCCGGAGTTAATCCTAAAGAAATCAATAAAATTTATGGAGTTTTTAAAGCATATGCAACTAGAGTGGATACGGTAGGAGCCTTCCCGACTAAAATAGATCAAAAATCAGATTTACATAGTGATCTAGTGAAAAAAGGAAAAGAATTTGGCACAACAACCGGGCGACAGAGGCGATGTGGCTGGCTTGATCTTGTTGCTTTAAATTATGCCATCAAATTGAATGGCGTTACGGATCTTGTGTTAACTAAAATAGATATTATGAATAATATTGATCCTTTGTTAATATGCGATTCATATAATAAAGATAATAATAAAAAATATCCTTATGAAACCAGCCAGCTCAATAATGCTCGACCGAACTATATTGAAGTAGCGGGTTTCAGTGAAGATATTTCATTAATTACTAAAGCGACAGATTTACCTGCATCAGTTAAAGAATTTGTGGCAATCATTGAGCAAGAAACTGAAACACCAATTGTCTTAATGGGAGTTGGGCAAAGCAGAGAACAAATCATTCCTTTCCCTAAGCAGCCAGAGCAGCAGAACAATCAACAAGCTAATCCTTATCCGACGCACCAAAAAATGGTGGATGCTGCTTTAGCAATGGTCGAAAGCTTCAGAAAGGATTATAATAAGCCATGAAGATTAATGAAATCCCGCTTGGTTTAAGCTTCGATGATGTTTTATTAGTGCCTCAGTTCAGTGAAATTAAATCACGCAGTCACATTTCAACTAGAAGTCATTTAGCAGGCGACTTATTTCTAAACGTTCCGATTATTTCAAGTAATATGGATAGTGTTACTATGCATGAAATGGCGATTGCTATGAGTAAGCTAGGCGGAATTGGTTTCATTCATCGGTTTTTAAGCATTGAAGAACAATGTGATGAAATTATGAAAGTTAAAAGATACCGTTCCCACATTATTGAAGATCCTTACACCATTCAAGAAGATGCTTTAATTGAAGAAGCACAAAAAATGATTAAAATCTTTAAAGTTGGTGGATTACTGATCGCGAAAAATGGTCAGTTGCATGGCATTTTAACTGAAAGAGATATTTATGGAGCTGATCCGGCCAGCAAAGTTTCAGAAATTATGACTCCTCGGGATAAAATGGTGGTTGGTGATTTCCACATCAACATTAAAGAAGCCGAAAAAATGATGCATTCTTTAAGAGTTGAAAAATTGCCTTTGGTTAATGATGATAATCAAATCACTGGCTTAATTGTTATGAAAGATATTAAAAAATTAACTAGTAATCCTTTATCATCTTTAGATAAGAGCGGCAAACTATTAGTGGGTGCTTCAGTAGGCGTCGTTAAAGATTATCTTGATCGCGCGGAAGCTAGCCTGGAAGCTGGAGCTGATTTGCTGGTAATTGATGTAGCACATGGACATATCAAACATGTTTATGATGCTGTCAAAGAAATTAAAGCAAGATTTAAAGAAACTCCTTTAATTGCCGGTAATGTAGCGACCGCCGAAGGCATTCAATATTTGCGTCAAGCAGGAGTTGACGCTATCCGAGTTGGGATTGGTTGTGGCTCTTCATGCGTTACTAGATTAGTGGCCGGAGCTGGAGTTCCGCAACTAACCGCTATTTTGGAATGCGGATTAATGGCTAATAAATTAGGAATTCCAATTATTGCTGATGGTGGAATTAGAGCTGGTTCAGCTGACATGCCCGGCGGAGCGGACTTAGCGAAAGCTATTGGAGCTGGAGCCTCAACTGTTATGCTTGGCTCAGCATTAGCAGCTTGTCAAGAGTCGCCTGGTAAAGTTGAGGAACGCAACGGCCGTTTAGTGAAAACTTACAGAGGCATGGCTTCGATTGACGCTAATATTTCAAAAAACAGAAAAGAAGGAGCCGTCGGAGAAGATTTATTGAAAGTTGAAAAATATTATGTAGCGGAAGGCATTACTGCTACCATTCCATACAAAAATGAATCAGCAGCCGATGTGGTCTATAAGCTAATTGGCGGACTGCGCTCCGGCATGTCATACAGTAATGCGCAAACTATACCAGATTTTCACCGTAATGCTAAATTCATTAGGCAAACTCAAGCTGGAATTGGGGAAAGCAAACCCCATATTCTAGATCGCTAATCTGAATACTAGGCTGCGCGTTAATGCTGAGAAATTGCGTTAGCGCATAGACAAACTTGAGGCGCTGATCACAAATAATTCTGCTCCACTGTTAACAGTTGAGCATCACAGATTAGCTTTAAACATCACAGATTAATTTTGGAACGGAAACTTGACAGGCGACCGAATGGCGCGTATGCTTATTCTAATATCACCCGGTCCTTTGTGGGCCGGGTTTTCTTTTGCCCGTCTTCGGGTCGGATGTGCCGGTCGAGATAGTTCCGATCTCCCAACTCCCCTAGTTCGAGCCCGTGATGAGTCGGTCTCCCTGACGGCGTCAGTCGCTGGATTGAAGACTAGGACGATGAGGAGGACAACAATTGGTCTGATGCTTTGAAGTGATCTTAACCGTTGCGGGATTGCAAGCTAAGTGGCATAATTACTAGATGGGGAAAGGAAAAGGGGATGGTTCCTGCGGCGCTATTTCAGAATACATGACTGGCAGCTTGTCCGGTGCCAGAAGCTGGTCAGCTGAAAGAGCCGGCCAGCAGCTAAAAATCACTCTAATTGAAGAAGATCATTTAATGGAAGCAGCAGTAGCTCTGCTGCGCCAGCAAAAAATAGTGGCCATTGACTTTGAAACAACCACTGATACTGGAGAATATGGAGAAGATTATGGCCCTCTCCTAGGACAAATTCGCTTAGTGCAAGTAGGGTATATTGATTCAGCTACCGGCCAGGGCCGCCAGCTTATTTTTGATGGCCAGCAAGTAAGCTTAGCTCCTCTTAAAGAATTATTCGAAGATCCAAAAGTGCGGAAAATAGTGCATTACTGCTCCTTTGAAATGGACTGGGCTCGTCATCATTTGGACTCCGATATTTCAAACTTGCAGGATACTTGCTTCGCTGCTCAGTCAATTAATAAGGAAATCAGAAGCAAGATTGCTCGCAAGCTTGACCCAAAGGCCGACAAAGCCTGCTTGGCAGAAATTACTTCCATTTTGTCTAAGCCTAGCCAGGATGGAAAACGAATTCTAGAAGACAACACTTCTTTTTCTGACCAGCGAGTAGCAGTAGTCACAAGCCAAGTGATCTCTGATCTACAGCAGCAGCTGATGCGCTCCGATGAAACTGATTTAGCTACTGATCTTACTCACTGGCAGACCACTGAGCGGAGCCGCTTAATGGATCTGACTGCCCGTTATTTAGGAGCTGAAATGAGCAAAGAAGAACAAGCTTCAGACTGGTCCGCCCCGCTGAGCGACGAGCAGCTTGAATATGCTGCCGCTGATGCGGCTGTCACTTTAGGAGTGGCCGGTAAAATTGAAGTGCTTTGTGAAGCACTGAAAGTCTCGAAGCGAGTTAGCTGGCGAATTGATAAGCAACGCTCCGAACTTCAAACAGTCTAAGCTTTCAGCTTCCCTTCTCTCGCTTCGCCTTTCCAGGAGTTAGCTTCGCTAATCCTTCAAAGCCTCAGCTGTTCAGTCATCTTCGGATAAATGGGCAGTGAAACCATCCAGGTCATAGCCTTCAGGGCAGATGCGCTCAAGATGCTCACAGATCTGAATCCGGAGCTGCTTCAGCACAGCAGGATCGTCAATTATGCCGTCTTCACTAAACTGTTCGCTCGGCCCTGAAGAAAGAAATTCCAGAACATCTGAGTGGCCTTCACGGACTGCTCGCTGCGGATCCGAATAATCTTTCCAGTCAATTTTGCTATCATTGAGCTGAATATCATAACGAGTCGGAACAGTCGAATATTCAATGCTGACTCGGTAAACAACAACTTGCTCCATTTAAACAGAGTAGCGTCTTTAATTGCTGAAGGAACTGATTATGGCTAAGTAGGGGGATCTACTGACAAATGGTCGAGAGGGAGAGAGATTAGCCAGCGGTGAGCGATTTAGCATGAGCCGGACGCTGATATATTAAAGACACACCTAAAACGTAAGGAACGAAATGTTGACAATGACACTGAAGGATCAGACAGAGATTTCCGTAGAGCTCTTCGACGGCGGCGGATGCATGATCGGGTCAACTGAGTACGATGTCAGCTACCAGCTGCCTGACGGAAGCTACGGCGAAGTTAAGCAAGCAGAGATTGTTAGTGTTGTTGATCAAGAGACAGGGGAGCCCTACACCGAGTTCGGCAGTCTGTATTTCCCCAACCATCCCTACCAGGCAGCCTAATAAATCCCTGCATATGCTGAATGGAAGAGCATTCTGCTGGCTCGGCAGCCATCGCTGTCATCCTCGCCTTAACTAAATCAGTTTTGCCATTTTAGCTGATAACCTAACTGTATGGACTTAGCTGATCTTCTAGTATCTTCAACTGAAAGCACAGGCAGCTTGCTGGAACAAACTCGCGCTAATTGGCCTCTTAATCAGCGTGCCGCTTCTGTGGCCTATGAAGCAGGCGTCTCTGATCGAGTTCGCTTGCGGCGTGCGATGGATATTTTCGCTCAAGCTAATTTGACCGTATCTGGGATTGAGCATGCTCATAAAACAGATCAGGCGCAAGTCACACTCTTCGGGGGTTTTAATCAGCACGGTAATTTAAAAAGCCCTATGCTGGAAGTGGACCTAGATTCCTCTGATTTAACTGAGCAAGTCCAAATGGTACTTCAAGCAGCAGGCTTCCCGGCTGTGATCTCTCATCAGGGAAATCTAATGGTCTTTATCTCACGGACTGATGGAAGACTTGATGATCAGCTTACGAAATGGCTGGAGCTAGGCTTCATATTCCCGGTAGGGACTATGAGCCCGGAGCGCTGCGAGCAGTGGATAACAACCTGCCCGCAACTGCAAGGCGGGAATGGCCGTTACATTTCTGCTGCTGAACGAACTGGCCTTCAGCCGCAGCAAATGAAGCCCTGGCTTGAGATTACTTCTGAGCCTGACCAGGAAGGCGATTTTGAATACTTGCTTGAGAAACGCCCCGGCTTAATTGAAGACTGGGCTGCTTCTGGACTAACTCCTGAAGAAGCTCAGCAGTGGCTCCGAGCTGACAACAATTATTTGCGCGAATTCCCTCGTGTTAAAAATTGGATTGCCGCCGGATGGAATGCTGAGCAATCCGGAGCGTGGATTAACCTAATGCGCTTTGGGGATGACCCTGCTCGCGTAAATGACTTTCTTAAAGAAGGATTTACTGCTGCTCATGCTATTCGGATCGAACGCACTGGCTCTTCCAGCTGGGATGTTACTCGGCTGCGCGCAGTTGGCTGCTCAGCAGCTGACACAGTAGCTTGGCTGGAATGCAACGTAGCTGCTAGTAACGGACTGCAAGAGTTTCGTGATTTAGGCATTAATCCTCGTCAGCTGAAGCGCCTTAACAAAGCAGCCATCAAAGGTGGCCGCAGCAAGCCTCTTCGCCCGGCTGATCTTTCCAGCTGGGCTGAGCGCGATTTCAAAGGAGCCGAAGAATGGCTTGCGCTGCATGAACGCTTCACCGACACTGACTTAGTTCTCGAATGGGAGCAAGCTGGGATGGGTGTCGAGCAAGCCTCTTCATGGGCCGCAGCCCAAGTTCCTTCTTTGGCTGAAGTTGAGGCTTGGCGTGCCACTCATCCTTCTTGCTCAGACCCCGAGCTAGTCGGTCAGTTGGCCGATCAGGGAATTACTCCTGATCAGGCAGCGCTAGTCCTGAAAACACTAGTTTAGCTAACCTTAGTTCCTGCCCTGCGCTAGGCATATTCGAGCTTAGTGTGTCCGCATAGCTCATCTCGCAACTCTTCAAGAAATCCTTCGGATTTCTCTCAAATCGCTCAGCTCGGCAGCGAAGTGAGCCGCAGTCAGCTCACGCTGCTGTAAGTTAAATTAATGCAGCAAACTAAGTACATATTTGTTACCGGAGGAGTGGTCTCTTCCCTGGGGAAAGGAATCACTTCCGCTTCCTTAGGTAGGCTGCTGGCTGACCGTGGAGCCCGGATTTCGATTATGAAACTTGATCCTTATTTAAATGTGGACCCAGGGACGATGAGCCCTTATGAGCATGGAGAAGTATTCGTCACTGAAGACGGTCATGAAACTGACTTGGATTTAGGTCATTATGAGCGCTTCACTGGCTACGCGGCAATTGGAGCCGCTAACTTAACTAGCGGCCAAGTTTACGGCCAAGTTATTGAACGCGAAAGAGCCGGCGATTATTTAGGTAAAACAGTTCAAGTTGTTCCGCATATCACTGATGAGATTATCCGCCGAATAGATCTTTTAGCAGAAATGGAAAATGCTGATCTGGTGATTTGTGAAGTAGGCGGGACAGTCGGCGACATTGAATCGTTGCCTTTCCTGGAAGCAATTCGCCAGTTTCAAACTAAACGCCAGGCTGGGTCCTGCATGTATGTCCATGTTACTCTTGTCCCTCATCTTGATCATTCTGGCGAACCTAAAACTAAGCCCACGCAGCATTCCTTGCAGGAGCTTCGCCGGCTAGGCATTCAGCCTGACTTACTGGTCTGTCGAGCCCCAGTCATGCTCGATGATCAGATTAAAGAAAAAATCGCTATGTTTGCTTCCTTGCCACAGGAAAGAGTTGTCTCAGCCCCTAATGTTAAATTGCTCTGGGAAGCACCATTGAATTTGTCTGATCAAGGAGTTTCCAAAATTATTGAAGATCATCTTTCCTTGCAGCTCTCTAGTTTACAAATGAAAAGCTGGGGAGAGTTAGTAGAAAAAACTCGTTTAGCTGAGGACGGTCAGCAGCTCAGAATCGCCCTAGTTGGCAAGTATGTTCAATTAGAAGATGCTTACTTATCAGTCATTGAAGCTTTGCGGGCAGCAGCTGTTGAATGTGGCCGGCATTTGGAAATTGTCTGGGTTGACTCTGAGAATTTGGACAGTGCAGCAGCAGCCGAGCAACTCAAAGAAGTTCATGGTGTTTTAGTGCCTGGCGGTTTCGGATCAAGAGGCATGGAAGGCAAAGTTCATGCTATCCGTTACGCTCGCTTAAATAAAATTCCTTTTCTGGGGATTTGCTTAGGGATGCAAGCCGCGATTATTGAATATGCCCGCTCACAAGCTGGAATGAAGGAAGCTAACTCAACTGAATTTGATCCTGAAACTAAATATCCGGTGATTGATTTGCTGCCCGGCCAGCGTGAAGCTAGCCCGACTGGGGGATCAATGCGCTTAGGATTGCAGCCGGTGCGGGTTAAGCCTCGCACAGTAGCTTATTCTTTATATAAAGAAGCGGTCGCTTATGAACGTCACCGTCACCGCTATGAAGTCAATCCGCGACTGCGAGTTAAACTAGAGCAAGCTGGACTTAGGTCCTCAGGAACAACTCCAGATGGGCGGCTAGTAGAAGTCATTGAACTTCCGAAACGTAAGCATCCTTTTTTCTTAGCAACGCAGTTCCATCCCGAGTTTGCTTCCCGACCTCTTTCGCCATCCCCAGTTTTTCTGGGTTTCGTAGCAGCGGCAGCTAAACGCAATCCCTAAACAAGGTTCAAGGCCCATGGCTGGGAAGCGCTCTTAAGCTAGCTGAACAGCTGGCAGAGACGATTGCCGGCTGCCCTGGCTCCAAGCCAGTCAGCACTCAGCTTAAGAAGATCACTTCGGGAGGAACTTTCCAAATATTTAGCTAACGATATTTCGATCTGATCGCATGCTTGAGCTAGATCTTCATGAACTTCATGATGATGATCACGGCCGGACAAAACAATCATTGCTGAAGGCAGCACCCAGGCTGAATAAGCCATTCCTAGCCGTCCGTCATCTTGATGGCCGTCTAGCAAATCAGTCAAGCGACACGAAAGAAGCTGCTGCCCAGCTTCCATTTCTTCCAGTAAAGTATCTAAACTTTCGGCCATTAAATTTCCAAATGACTGAGCAGTTGATAGCAGCCTTCTCGGACTTCCATCCAGGCAGCACAAGTCAGCAGCAGCAGTTCGCGATCTCCATCAGAGTCCAAGTATTCGCTGAGGGCTATATCGAACTCAGGGGCGGCCTCTACGATTTGACGTAGGCCAGGAGCGGATTCTAGTTCGGAATCATCTTTCACTTGCAGCTGCTTAACTAGCACTGAGCTAATCATGGCTGCCGGAAGAGCCCATCGCAAATAATCTTCCTCTAGCTGGTCGCGCTGAAAATCTTCCCCGTCCATTAGTTCAATTAGTCGTTCGGTAACCAGCGGCAGGCTTCTGTCAACTGCCGCGCAAAGCTTAGCGGCAGTGATTTCACTAGGAGCGATGCCTTCAAAGTCTTCCATACTGTTAGCATATCAGCCAGACTGCTAGTCTGGCTTTGCTGGAATCAGCCCAGTCTTTTTGGCTGATTTTTGCTGGCTAGGACTTAAGCTAGCGCATGCCTAGTAAAGTTAATTCGTGGTGATATAGTAGTGGTATGGTAACAAAAAATGTTCATCAGGCAGGCACCACAAATAAGCTATTGAGCGCCGGCAGTCAATTGACCAGCGCAGCAGGATGGAGGCTTCGCCTGTTAGCTGAAGCAGCACTGCGGGAAGCTCTAATACACTGCGAGCGGCCTGTTAAAGCAGTCTTGTCCATTGTCCGTCGTCTGCCATAGCAACCAAGAAGGCGCTGCCTTTAAGCATTAAGAGCAATAGTGTCAGTTAGCGATGCAAGCTGTTGCGCTTTAGATTCAGACTACGAGACGATTGTCGATCATTTTCTGAAATAATTTGTTAATGGCATTATCATCTGGCTTTCCTGAAGCCAAAGATTTTCTAGCTAATTTAGTTATTTTGGCAACAATTTTCTTGTCTTTAGGGCCGGGAATCAGGACCGGGATCCGGCTCACAAAAACGTGAGTGTATAGCCAGCGCTTGCCTGAGCGCGCGCCGCTAATCTGATACCATTCTGCAACATAGCTAGAGTTAAGCCATGCTAAATAATAAAGACTGTTCTTTTCAGGAACAATGGTCAGCACATCGCCAGCCGATAATTCTCCTTGATCAGAAGCACAAAATCGAGGCTGATCAGCGCGATCAATGCAAGGAATAAATATTTTCCATTGGCCATTAGGAGTTTTCAGGATTTGCAAATTGCGAACTGTTGCCCAAGCAAACCAATTCCTGCTAGCAGCAATATAACGATTGTCTAATAAAGCTTTATGCTGTTGAAGATGAGCAAAAACTAATTTATGGTCTCTCTTGAATGTCTTTTCGTCAGCGACAGCATCAGCCCATATATATGGAGAGGATCCTTGTAGTTTGTAGCGCTGGCAATTAACGGCTTTAACAAAATTTGTTATTAACCCTGATGATACTGTGCGATATTTTGCTGCTGTTTCTTGATCTAAAATAAATGCTTGATCAGCTCCGGAAACCATGCCAACTGCCACCGCTGCCACGTTTTTTAATTCTTGATTATCGGCGGCATCAATTAATTTCTGGCAAAATTGTTGCTGCTCAGGAGTTGCTAAATACCAGCAACTATCATTCTGAGGCTGAAGAGCATCAAATAAAGTCCAGTCTTCGACTGTTTCGCCTGCCAGGACATTTTCTAAATCATTAATAATTTGTTGAGTGTCAGAAGAGCGACCTGAATAATCAGCAACACGCATCATCTCTGGTTTATTTTGATTAGCTAATGATTTGCGGTAGTCAAGAATGATTGTGTTAGGTGCACAATCATTAAATAATTTTGCTTCGCCAAAATGAATGATTTGTTTAACGTAGCCATGCTCAGTTAAGTAGTTGCGTAGGGAGGAAGCATGAGTTGAATAAAACCAGTTAGTGGGAATAATTTGTAATAGTTGGCCACCAGGCTTTAAGCGTTCGATTGATAAAATTAGGAAAGCATATAATAAATCCCATTCACCGTTAGCAAGATCACTCCAGAAAGGATCATTAGTAAGAAATGATTTTGTTTCGGAAGGGATATTATTCCAGCTTACATATGGAGGATTGCCGATCACTAAATCGCGATCAGGGATACGAGGAGTTAAAATAAAATCGCCTTGATAGGATTTAATTTTCTTGCCAATTCTTTTAGAGACAGCTTTGGCATTAACTGGATCTAATTCATGTCCTTCAATATTTCTGAAGCCTTTTTCAATTAAAGCATCAAGAAAAGCTCCTTTGCCATATCTAGCTTCTAGCACTAAAGAGTGCTGATTCTCAACTTGAGAAACCATAAAATCAGTTACTGCTGACGGCGTATAAAATTGCCCCAAGGCCACTTTGCGTTTTTGCTGATCAGCGGGAATTAATGCCACATAAGCAATATACCTGATCTTGTGCTTAGTAGTCCTAACTGCTGCTAGCTCAAGGAACCTGGTCTCTTCCGCCTAAAGGCAAGCTTAAAGTTCATTAAGAAATGCTCTTACTGAACTTTAACGATTAAAGTTCAGTAAGAATTATTTTCTTTCAAAGAGAGACTTGTTTATTAGGAGCTAATGCTGCCTGATATTTAAAAGCTGTGAGCTGGGTGACGCCATTGAGTGGAAAGAACGGTCTCTGAGCGGCTAATGCCATATCGCTTTTGAGCTTCAGTGGCGTTCAACACGAAATAGGAACCATCTTCCAATGTCAGGCGCACTTCGCATTCGCGATCTGAGTTTTGAATCCATTCTGCTCGCTGAAGACTTTCTGTTAGCATATAGTTACTTTAGAAGCAGGGAGAGACAAAGCAACCTTAGCAGCTCAATCAACACTATTTGGGCTAAAGCGGGTGATGTCCGGGTGACGCCATTGAACGGAACGAACGGTCTCTGAAGGACTAATGCCATATCGCTTTTGGGCTTCAGTGGCGTTTAGCACGAAATAAGAACCATCTTCCAATGTCAGGCGCACTTCACATTCGCGATCTGAATGTTGAATCCATTCTGCTCGCTGAATATTTTCGGTCATCATATAATCAGCATATCACATTTTTTGGGATGCGCCAGAGTTGGGATCAGCTCAGATCAGCTCGTCTCACAATTAGCGAGGTTGGTCTTGTGATCAACTCGATAGTCTAGCTCAGCTCAGTTTTTCATAATTATCGAGGTTAGTCTTGCGACCAACTCGCTAATCTAGCTCAGCCAAAAAAAGCCAGAATATTACCAGGAGGCCATCCTAATTAGTGGCAGCTGATAGTCTAATAGTATGGGACTTGATTCATATGCTGCCATTCCAACAGTCGAAAATGGTAAACGCCTTTTGAGCTGCGATCTTCCAGGACGAGTGGTTTCTGTCAAAAGCTACACAGGGTATGATGGCAAGCCGCAAGTTGAGGTTCGACGAGTCGCTGATGGCTTCGAAAAAGTTCCAGAGATGATTGGTGGAATGTGCTCAGGCACTGGCTCTGATGGCTCTTTCAGAGGCAAAGCTTACTATGATTTAGTTGAGCAACTGACCGGATTTTCACTTTTTGAAGAAGAACTGCCGCCTCCGGTAGTTCAAAAAATGGCTTTGATGCTTCGTGCATCCGTCAATGGTCAGCAAGGACCTCCTAGCGCATGGTGTCAAGATCAGCGGACTGCTGATGATGTTGAAGCTTTAGCTTGTTTCTTTGAAGCATGCTCAAAAATGGGCTATTCGGTTATCAGCTGGTACTGAGCAGATGGTAGAGCAAATTTCATTAAGCAAAGTTTCAATTCGTCCACTGGAACCCGCAGGCTCTTTCCAGCAGTCGGCCTGCTGGAAAGTCCAAGAATTACCCTTGCTGCTCGCTAAGGAGAGGCAATGGCGTTTCTTTGCTAGTGGCCCACTGACTGACGACTTGGCCAGGCTTTGCCAGCAGCGCTTTCAAACCCGCTTGCAGGCCACTCAGGCAGCAGCGATGCTGGTGATGTCCTCCTAGTCGCCTAAAGGCGACTAGGCTTCCCATTATCTAGCTAAAGCTAAGTGGGTGGTTCTCGTTTCACAGGACCCATTAATTACAGGGTGTCCTCCACGAGCAGCAGCCGATTTTCCACCGGCCGAAACGACTAAACTAATTCCTCGTTGCTTAATGACTTGAGCGGCATTAATGTCCGCGTTTTCGGTGTGTCCGCAACTTCGGCAAGAAAATCGTGCTTGGCGCTCACGATTTGCTTGCTCAGTGTGACTGCATTTACTGCATTCTTGGCTACTAAAATGTGCGGGAACTACCACAAAAATTGATCCCTCGCGTTCGCATTTATATTCAATGAAAGTTTTTAGTTGAGCCCAGCCGGTGTTAAGAATTGCTTTATTCAATCCCCGTTTCTGAGCAACATTCTTGCCGGGCCTCTCAATAGTTCCTCGGGCTGATTTTGTCATATTTTTGGTGTTCAAATCTTCGATGGCCACTAGGCCAAAGTTTTTTGCTAGATAATGAGCGGTTTTATGATTGGAGTCAGCCCGACGATTTTTGGCCTGATAATGAAGTTTAGCAATCATTAATTTAGTTTTTTGATGCCTGCCGCTGCCACGTTGCTGTTTGGCAAGTTTACGTTCCAAACGGCACAATCGCTGCCTCATGTTTTCGGTCCATGGCTGCGAGTCGTGGAACTGGCCATTTGAAGAAGTAATGGCATGAACCACGCCAAAATCAATCCCTATTGCCGGATTATTGCTTATTTTCGGCTCAGAATCCATTTGCTCTATAACGAAGCTGACATGCCACTGACCAGCTTTAAAAGTCACTGTGGCCGACTTTATTTTTCCGTTGGTCGGACGATGAAAACGAAATTTGACCCAGCCTAATCCCTGCAATTTTACTTTTCCCCAGCGGCCATTAATTTTTTGGACTTCGACACGCTGAGGAACACGAAAGCTATCATGCTGGCCTTTAATTTTAAATCGTGGATGTCCAGCACCGGAAAAGAAACGCTTATAAGCGACTTCTAAATCCATTAATGATTGCTGCAATACTTGCATCGGCGTATTTTTAAGCCAATTGAAATCCGGATCAGCTCGCAACGCTTTCAGATGTCGCGCTTGAGCAACATAATTTGGGCTGCGCCCAAAAATCTGATACCATTTTTGTCGCTGCTGAAGAGCACGATTGTAAATAAAACGCGTCGCTCCGCAATATTCACGCATTAATGATTGTTGCCTTTCAGTTGGATAGAGACGATATTTGTAACCAATGAAACTCATCTTTTAATTATATTATGCTAGCCTGATCTAAAGCTGCTTTTACACCATTAATTTCGAACCGAAGGTAGCAGTCTTTGGAGCGAGAGAGTGCTGGACTAGCCATTCACCTGTCGCCCAAAAGCAACAGTCTTCTAGCTGGAGCTGATAACCTAACTGTATGCATTCCGCTTTCTTTTTTCTGCTGGATTTAGATGATGATGCTCCTATCTCTGGGCCTGAATTGATGGCTGAAGCGGTCTCAGTTTTTGAGGATCGCTACGGGAGTGTTTTAGACGAGAATAATTGGTGTCAGCCGATACTGATCTGCGAGAAAGATGGTCAGAGTCAGAAAGCAGCTGAGCTCGAAGGCCCGGCGATGTCTTTCCATGAAGCATGGCATGCAGCTACTATTTCAGTTGTCCATCAGCTTGCGATTATTGACAGCGCTTTGTCCGGAGAGCAAGGACCTGTTTTTTTGGACTTGAATCCTTTCTCTTTAGGAGTTCCTGGGCAGGATCAGGCTTTAGTTGAAAATTTGAGCTCTGAGCAAATCAGTCAGCTTATTTCTGAACGCGGAGCAGCTTACTTAGCTGAGAGCTACAGGCAGCTGGCAGATCATCAAGCATATGCGCCTAATTTGCTGGAAAGTTATCAGCGGGGATGTTTTGCTCGCTGCTTTGAGTTTTTCAAAAGCGCTGATCAGCCACCTTTCTCTGACTCTTTTCCATCTCCCTACCAATATTCAGCAGTGGATTTGCGGACTGGTCCCTCCGCTCGCCAAGCAATTCTAGTAGTCGACATCCACACTTAATATTCGCATCCAGGCTGGGGGCGGACAGTCGGCTCGGGGATCTGCATGGGAGAGAATCCGCCTCCAAGCCATGATTTGTGGTCTGGGCAGCGTATGTTTAAACCATGGAACAAATGGCACTTGGAGATCAGCAAGCGAGAGCATCAGCCCCTTTAGCTGACAGGATGCGCCCTCTTACCTTGGATCAAGTAGTAGGCCAGCCTTCCTTGACTGGGCCGCAAGCAATGCTCACTAAAGCAGTTCAAGCATCAAAGCCTTATTCAATGGTTCTTTGGGGGCCACCGGGCTGTGGCAAAACTACTATCGCTCAAGCTGCTGCCCGTTCCTTTGCCTTAAATTTTGCTCAACTGAATGCTGTTACTGATGGTGTAGCTCAACTACGAGAGATTATTGACAGCGCCCGCAAAGCCAGAGGAATAGGTGAGCGAACTTTGTTGTTCATTGATGAGATAGCCCGCTGGTCTTCTTCGCAGCAGGATGCTCTGCTGCCTTATGTCGAAGATGGAACAGTGATCCTAGTAGGAGCAACCACTGAACATCCCGGTCATCGTCTGCAGCCTTCTTTAAGAAGTCGCCTTAAAATAGAGCGGCTGCAGCCACTCGACTCGGCTGGATCTGAGCAGCTGCTAGAAAGAGCCTTGGCTGACCAGAGAGGGCTGAAAGGACTTTACGAAATTGATCCAGAAGCCCGCATTGAGCTGATTCATTTCGCTGGCGGAGATGCCCGTGCTTTGTTGACCGGCTTGGAATCAGCGGCTTTGGTTGTTGGCCCGGCCGGCGGACGGATCAGCGTAGATATTTTAGGTCATGCCCTAGGTGAAAGAGCTTTGCCTTCTGGGCGGACTGAATCAGCTGATCTAATTTCTGCTTTCATTAAATCGATTCGTGGCTCAGACAGCAAAGCGGCCTTATACTGGATGAGCCGACTGGAAGCAATTGGCGAAGACCCCTTGTATGTCGCCCGGAGAGTTGTTGTCTCAGCCTCCGAAGAAGTTGGGCTGGCTCAACCAGGAGCTTTAGCAGTCGCCGTTTCAGCTTATCAAGCCACTCAAATACTAGGCAGCCCGGAATGCTGGATTCCCTTAGCGGTCACTGTCGCCTACTTAGCTGGTTTGCCTAAAAACTGGGAAGCTTATCAGGGGCTGCAAGAAGCGAGAGCTTTAGTTGCGGATCATGACGCTTATCCGGTCCCTTTAGCTTTGAAAAGCGGGAGCACTGAAGTGGACCGTAAACTAGGCCATGGAAAAGATTACCGTCATCCGGCACAAGGCGGATCTAACAGCTATTTGCCTGATGAGCTAAGCGATTTGAGAGTTGATCTTTAGATCAACCTCTCCAAATTGTGAAGCGAACTGAACTGGCTTGAGAACGCTTTTAATAGCTGGCATTTAGATTTACAGCCGTTAGCCTTTGAGTATGTCAACTTATACGCCTCTTGGCGGACGCCAGTCCGCTCCTGGGGCATCTCCTGTAACAGAGGAAGTTAAGAGAACTTGGGTCTCTGGAGAGTACGGCTGTCTTGTTGGAGTGCAAAGTGACTTGAGCGAATGGGAAAATGATAGAGACTTTTGTATAGCCCGGAAGACCCACCTAGAAGATGGTGGAGATCCAAACCTCCCCAGTTACGCTAAATTAATTGAAATTACACTAACACATTTGATAGGCGATGATTGCCCAATCGAAGAATTTTCAACTTGCCTAGGAGTCCTAACTGATGGGCTTTCTTCAGCGAAGGATGCCTGGGAAACTCTGCAAAATACCGACTTGAATAACGCTACTTATCTGAAGCACGCCAATAATTGGAACTCAGCTTGGGCTGAATTAGAAAAAACATGGAATGCCTGCACTCCAGCCCATGAGCAAGCCATGGTCATCTGTGAGGCCATGAATCCCGAAACTCTTCAACGGAATACCCCAGAAGAGAAACAAGAATTTTAAACCACAGCAGCAGAAACTGGAGCTCACGGCAAGTAGTTAGCAATAGTTAGGCCAGCTAGGCATCGATCTAGCTCAAGGAAAATGGTTAGCAAAGCATGCAAATTAAGGTACCCAGCGAGTAAGCTTAAAAGATGAAACGCTTTTTTCTAGCCAGTCTGCTAGTATTTCTTTTTTTGGCTGTTCCAGCGCAGGCTGTTACTCTGACTGGTTCATTAACTGATCAGTTAACTCAGGCTCGTGCTGAAATGGCTTCCGATCAGGACTCACTTTCTTTCTCTCGATCTCAGAAAAGATCATTGAGGGCCTTGCAAGCTCAGGCTATCCGTTTAGCTCCTAGAGTAGCTTCTCAGCTGAAAGCAGCTCGAGCTCGCACTAAAGCTTCAGAAAATAAACTAAATAGGATTACTTTGCAATACATCGATTTAGTACAGTCATTAGGTGGCTCTCCGGCAGCTTCTACTGATCAGCAGCGTTTTTTAAATTACCTTTCCGAAGTTAGAGCTGATGATGCAGTGCTGATCATTCAGCAAGGCAAAGGGATGCTGGACCGGCAGGAAAAAATGATGGATAAGGTCCGCTTCTCAGCTGAGCAACTGAAAGCTGATCAGTTGAGGACCGCTCAAGCAGCTGAACGGCAGGACCTGGTCAGCTTCCAGGCCACTCAAGCAGTGACTGATAATAATCAACGCATCAAGCAGCTCACTAATCAATTAGCAGATGATCGATCTCAAGTAGCTCAGCTTGAAGCCAGGCTAGGAATTCTGGCTTCAGCTGAAGGAGGCTCAGTGCTAACTGCCGGGCAAGTAATGTTTGCTTATTATTTAGCTGAATTAAGCGGACTGGACGTTAACTTAATTAAAGGCTGGGTTTTAGCGGAAATGTCAGGAAGTTATGCCACTGGACGCCAGTCAGAAGGCAATCATAACTGGTTAAACATCGGCTACTTCGATTCCCTGGGGGGTGATGGAGCCTTCCAGTCCGTTGCCCAGGTTTGGTCTAATCCTCAGCAAGCAGCTCGTGCTTCAGCAGCTTTCCTGGAAGGCCACTTCCTAGGTGCTTCGCCTGGCATTCAACGTATTATTTTGAGTTCCGGAGGCAGCGTAGAAAAGCAAATCAGAGCGATTGCTACTTCCGGCTGGGCTTCCTCAGGATACGGCGGAGGCAGCAGCTTACGCGGCACATACAAGCTGGTCCCTAAAACATCTCAGCCTTCTCGCCTAAAAGTACGCTGGAAAAATCCCAGGGACAATAAAACTTACTTGCTGGGAGATCATCGATGAAAGAACTGGGCTTGATAATTTTGGCTCTGATGCTTTTGCCGGTAGTGATGATCCTGGTCTGCGTAGCTTACATTTCTGCTATTCATTTAGTGCAAGGAGCGCACCTTAATTTAGGAGCCAGGCGCGCCCGCCGGCTAGTTAAGCGCCGTGGCAGTGTAGCCGCTCTCTCCGACCAGGAATTAGTCTTAGCCCAAAAACTAATAGCAGCCAGAATGGCTTTGCAGCCATTCCGTCGCCAGCCCAGCTGGCTGAAATGGTGCTATGACTTGCAGCAGCAATTAGACCTCCACAGTCTTTCCAGAGAAGCATGGGCTTTGAACTATAAGCCCGAGCTGAACGGCTGGCGAGCTCAGCGGTAGCTGAGCCTCGACCAGTTGCGAAGCGAGCAGAGCTGAACGACTGGCGAGCTCAGCGGTAGCTGAGCCTCGACCAGTTGCGAAGCGAGCAGAGCTGAACGACTGGCAAGCTCAGCGGTAGCTGAGCCTCGACCAGTTGCGAAGCGAGCAGAGCTGAACGACTGGCAAGCTCAGCGATAGCTGAACCTCGGCCAGTTGCGAAGCGAGCAGAAGAGCGGCCAGTAGCTCCCTAATTAGACTGAGCTATTAACTAAATTGCTTTTTGATGCCTTCTAGACTTTCTCCCAATAGGGAATAGCTAGCAACTAGATGCCAAAAGGACACGATATGCTTTAGAATGGGTCGAAAATGACCCATTGTGCAGTAGCACTCCCGGCTGCAAATCCTGATAACCTAACAGTATGAAGAAGACAGAGATTGAAGTAGGAGGCTTGTACGACCTTCGAGATTCGCAGCTGAACTGGAATGCTCAGCGCTGTGAAGTGTTGAGCCTCAAAAACAGTGGAGATTGGAATGTGCGCTTGCTCGATCCGCCCTACACTGGGCATCAGCGGACTGTTAGCAGCCGCCAAATTGCTAATCGTTGGATTTCACCGGCTAGCAGGATGCGGAACGATAAGCTGGACTCTTATCTAGCTGAAGATTGCATTGAGCATCATCAGCAGCTGCTGGGCCTGGCTTGCGATTTAGCTGAGAAAATTGAAGCTTGCCAGCCTGATCATCCGGTGGATATCACTTCAGTCGGTCTGCCTTCTAATCTGGCTTCAAGAGGAGCTCCAGGATCAGTAGGACTAACACTTTCTGAGCCTGCCGCCCAGGCTCTGCTTGAAATACTTGAATCTCGTTCTTCGGTCAGCCCAGCACTAGCTGAGCTGCTGAGCTGAGCTAGTGCTGATGAAGCTGCCTCCGGTCTGGCCGGTGTTCTCTTGAAGCTCGCTCGCTGGGATTTCAGTGGCTCTTCGAAAGGCTGGTGGATGGTCCGTGAAATGCCAGCTACGATCATTTATTGCATGCATCCGGGCTGGAAAATATCCTGCGGGCGAGATATTTTCGATGGCTTCCAAGAAGATGCCCAGGCAGTCTGGGGAGAAGACTGGGGAGCAAAAGCCACTAATATTGATCCTATCCAGAAGCAGTTATTTGCAACTCGTTCTCAGGCATTAATCGCTCTAGAAAAACAGTTCGATGATGCCCCCAGCTCAGCGCTAGCTGATCTTCTTTAATTAGCTCGCTGCTTCCGGCTTAACTAAGGACTAAGTAGGAGGGAAGGATCTTCAGCGGCGCGGTAGGTAAGTAAGAGGATTTTTGGCTACTCCATTTAATCGAATTTCGAAATGGAGATGATCGCCAAAGCAATTCCCGGTGCAGCCTATCAGTCCGACGGTATCACCCGGAGTGATCTGCTGGCCGACACGAACTTTGATGCTGCTCATGTGAGCATAACGAGTAGTGTATCCATCACCATGACGAATTTCAACCATATTTCCGTAGCCGCCAGAGACCCCAGCAGAAATGACTTTTCCAGCAGCTGAAGCTTGAATGCGGGATCCGTAGGAGGCCGCTAAGTCCACTCCTTCATGCTGACGGCAACTACCAAGGCAACGATAACCGAAAACACTAGTCACTGCTCCTGAAACTGGCCAGCGCCATTCTCCTCCCCAGAGCACTGATCCTTCAATTAAGTCAGCGAAAGGAGATCCGGCTAAAGAGCCACGGTCACCAGTTATTTTCAGGTAATGGGCAGCATAAGTGCGGACCACTCGCGCTTTTTCTTTCAGATCAGCACGACCATTTTTAATAACTGTTTGCTGATCATCAGCCAGCACTTTTAGCTGAACTGTGGAGGCTACTTCAGTCTTGGCGGCTAACTGCTGACTACTTGATATTTGCTGAGCAAGCCATTGGTTAGTGGCCGCTTTTTCAGCTAATACTCGCAGCTTACTGATCTGCGAGTTCTGTCTTTCCATGATTGCCTTAGCTGAAATGTAAATTAGAACAGCGTCCTGTGGGCGGGCTCCAGCTAAGTAAGACATTAGCTGTTGGTCGGAAGTGCTTTGCCCTAAGCCTTGCACTGACTGGGCGCTTTGGACATATTTAAGAGTTGCTTGATCCAGCTGGTCTCTTGAGGCACTAAAAGCTTGGTCGGCTTTGATTAATTCCAGTTGACCGGTTTTTAAAATGCGCTGGCTTTTCTTGAGTCGGCCAGCAGTCCCTTTTTGTTTATCTTTAATTTGCGATAATTGCTCGCCAGCCCAGTTCAGTCGGTCTTCGAGAAGAGTGTAATCACGAGCAATGATAGTCATTCGATCAAATTCATTTGCTGAGAAATCGGTGAACTGCTTAGCTGTTTTTAGAACTTTCTTGACATACCAGTTAGCACGATTATAAGCATAAAGCGCTTTCCTGTAATTATCGGGAGCGCCATTGACTCGCAAATAACGAGCTGAAGAAAAAATGGCATCAACTGAATTTTTGGGATCAGCTTGCTGATCGCCGTCAGCATCCATTCCCCAGCTTTTCCAAGTTCCAGGCATGAACTGCGTCCAGCCTACTGCCCCAGCCTGCGAAGGACCCATATTGCAACCATAATCAGATTCCACTTTAGTGATTGCCGCCAGAATACGCCATGAGACTTTGAAGCGCTTACCGGCAGCTCGCCAAGTGGCCGGCAGCTTAGATTGCGCTCCAGCACAAGCTTTAACTGGGGATAAACCAGAATTAATCGAAGCCGGCTTTCCCTGATTAGGGTTCAGCAGACTGCCAGCTGAAGCTGGAGCAGCTAAAATCAAGAAAGCCGATACGGCGACTAGCATTAAACGACGCATATCAGAAGACTAAACAAGATCAGCTGGATTTGCAGCATTTAGAGCAAACTGGTTAGGGAATGCCTAAATTAGGCAAAGATACTCAGGCCCTAATTTTAGTCTTGCAAAGAAAATATTATGCTACTATGCTATCCCAGTCGACTATGCCTTGCTTAAATTGCTTTCCTCAATTATCATTAAATAATGGGCAAAGGCACTAACAGTAGTTGCTCGCCAATGCTGCTTTCTGAGTCAGCCACTGACGCTGAAATAATGTATCGCCTCTCATCAGCTTCTCGGCTAGGATTGCAGCACGGCTACACTAAATTTTGGCCTTTAGATCAAGCTGGTCTGCTGTGCTCTTCAGCTTTATTTGAAGCTTCTTCTGGTAAGAAATACAGAGGCCACCTGGGAGTGATAGCAGCTGAAGGTAGTTTAGCTCAGCTAGCCGGAGTTCCTTCCGGTGATCTAGTTTTCATCACTTGGACTACTTATGGTAAAAGTGATGGTGATCATCATGGCACCATTCACTATTCCCCTAATTTAGATGAGGTGCTCTCGAAGCTCAATAAAACTCTGAAAGCTAAGCTTTCTCCTGTCAAAGGCTATCATCCAGTGACCTCTGGACCGGAGACCATTGCTCGACAGGATGTTTTAGGCGGATTAGATAAAATGAAAGAACTTTGCTATCTCTGACAATTTAGCGCCTCTCACCTTGCTAAATAGCCCATTATCCTTAAACTTAAATACATGCACTTAATTAACAGGAGAAGCAAATGACTGATTTAGCAGCACTAATCGCTTCTCCCTCTTTGCAGTTCCATTTCGCAGCAGTAACTCCCGCTTTAAGTGATGATCATCAAGTTCAGGAGGCGGTCCGCAGCTCAGTAATTAGTTTGGCCATGCCTTATGGGGAGGGCTCATCAAGTATCGAAGATTGCCGGCAGGTGCTAGTTAAGGAAGGGATTCGCTTTGATGCCAAAACCGGAAGAGCTGACCCAGGCCAACGGGCTAAGCCTACTCTAGGACCTACTCCTAAGGACTGGAAGGTCGGCGCTAAATTTATGGAATCCCTTCCATCCGGCAGCTGGGTGTCTTATGCGGATTTCGCCTTTGCGTCCGGCACAACTAGCATCAATAAACAAGGGGATCTCGTAGGCGCCGGCCAGCCGGCCGCTAATTATCTGTTAGCTGAATGGGAGCGACGGTTCAAGGAGGGAGAAGATCATATTCCGAATATGCACCGCATTCTCAGCCAGACTAAAGTAGGCAAAGAGGTCTACGGTCAGCTCAAAAGCTCTTGGATGCCTGACAACCAAGCCCAAAAAACCCAGCCGTTAATCGACATAGACAGCATTAACATTTCATGTAGCGAAGGCGAAGGGCTAGAAGGCGGAGGCATTTGGACAGGAACAGTGGAGATTATTTTCCCACTCCCTGCGAACTGGGATCAGTGTCTAAAGCAAGAAGCAGCTCAGGATTTCTCGGTCAGGCTGATAGAGACCATTGGAGAGCAGCCTGCAATTGAGGCATTAGATAAGCAAGTCCAGTCTATAACCAGGCAGCTGACCCGCAAAAATGATTTAAAAATTGATCCTCTGCTCTGGATTGAGCTGAGTGATTAGCTGTCTGATCATCAGACCAGCCTCGACAAGTCGAACTGAGCGACTTGAGAGAAATCCGGAGGATTTCTTGAAGAGCAGACGAAGTGAGCAGACGAAACTAGAGTTGAGCTCCAAAAAGTTTAAGGTCTTAGACCTAGCTGATCCTAGCTAGATCTGAGCAAATTTCTGATATGCAATATTTAACCTTGCTTTAACCTGAATTTCTTGCATATATTACCCGTTTGATGGCATCTTATAAGTATGCGCCTTAGCCGAATAGGAAAAAGAGATGACGGTTTTTCCTTAGCGGAGATGATGGTCACAGTGCTCTTAATGGGTATTCTAGCAGCTATTATCATTCCTAAAATGATTGGCCCTAAGGAGCAAGCTAAAAACACTGAAGCTATTTCTTCAGTCCAGTTAGCTTTCACTGCTGCCCGTTCTTATTCAGCAGATAATCGTTCCTATGCTGGTTTAACAGTTAATGAACCTGTCTTCGGCTCCGCTGATGCCGCTAATAAAATACCTCTGCGTTCTTTAAGTCAGCAGATCCCTGATCAGGAATTAAGCGGAACAGCTACTCCGTCTAATACTCAAGGAGCTCCTCCAGGAGCTGTTTGGATGGGATCAGGTACCGGAGGAGCTGCCAATGCTGATAGTGCTAAGCCGACAGGGAATGTAGTAGTGCTCTGTTCTTCCCGTCAGGGAGGCAATCGCACTTATTGCATCAAAGACGACAAAGGCTCACTCTCTTACGCAAGAGTTAAGGGCGTTAATATCAGTATTAACACAGTGATTGCCGATTCGGGTTCGACTTATTTCAGTACTACTATTGGTCTGGATGGCAAGGCTATTGCTGCTACTTCTTCGACTACTGACATTATTGACGGTGAAACTAATACTGCTCCAACTAATACTGTCTTGCCAGCAATAATTGGAACAGTTAAATTAGGCGAGACCTTGCTTGGCTCTCCAGGGTCTTGGACTGCTTCCCCGACTGCTTCTTATACTTATCAATGGCAGCGCTGCGAGTCAGATGGAGTTACTTGTATTAGTATTTCTGGTGCTACTTCCTCAGTTTATGTTCCAGTGACAGGAGATTTGGATAAAAGATTACGGATCCAAGCCACTGCTGTTAACGTGGCCGGATCTGTTTCAGCTTTATCAGCTGCTTCAGTAGCAGTAGTTGCTGCTGCACCAGTCACTTTGGCAGCTCCAGTGAACATCACTATTCCTTCTTTCAGTGGTCAGACTTTAGTCGGTTCGACATTGACGGCTGCTACTGGTTCTTGGAGTGGCTCGCCTGTTCCTGGTTATGCTTATCAATGGCGGCGCTGTAATCTAGCCGGAGATGCTTGCACTAATATTGCTGGAGCTACTGGATCAACTTACGTTCTGGTTTCATTGGATGCTGTAACTACTACTCGGCTAAAAGTAACTGCTTCTAATTCGGAAGGTTCAGCTTCGGAAACTTCTTTGGCTCGTGGCCCTGTTTCTTCAGCTCCAGTTAATACTTCAGCACCTACTATTACTGGCACAGTTTCAGTTGGGGAAACCTTAGCTGGTCATCAGGGATCCTGGGCTGCTTGGCCGGAAGCCACTTATTCTTTCCAATGGCAGCGCTGTAATTCCTCAGGAGCTAGCTGCACTGACATTGCAGGAGCTGCTGCTGCTGATTACACAGCTCTCTCAGCTGATGCTAATAAAACTTTGCGCCTGAGAGTTACTGCTGCTAATACAGCTGGCTCTCAAATAGCTTATTCGCCGGTCACTGGCTCAGTGGGCGGCGGCCCAGTTAATACTGGTGCTCCGACTGTCTCAGGGACGGCTACTTCAGGCTCTACTTTGACTGTTTCTTCTCCTGGAACTTGGACTGGGACCCCAGCCCCAACCTATGCTTATCAATGGCAGTCTTCAGCTAATGGAACTTCATGGGAAGATATTTTTGTGGACGGCAACAGGGCAATTGGCAGCACTTATGCTGTGGTAGCTGATGATGGCGGTAAATATCTGCGAGTTAAAGTAACAGCCACTAATTCACTGGGCTCAGCTTCAGCTCAGTCAGCTGCCACTTCGCAAGCCACTGCTCCGCCAGTTAATACTGCTCTGCCCTCATTGTCTGGCTCAACTACCACTGACGGCCAATTAACAGGAACTAATGGCTCATGGACTGGCTTCCCAGCCCCAACTTATGCTTATCAATGGCAAAGATGCGATTCAGCAGGAAATAATTGCAATAACATTTCCGGGAGTACAGCTCAAAGCCATACCATTGTCGAAGCTGACGGTAACAAGAAGCTCAGATTGAGAGTGACAGCCACTAACTCTCTCAGTTCAGTTTCAGCTATTTCAGCTGCCAGTTCATTAATAGTCAATTCACCAATTAATACTGCTTTGCCTACCATGACAGGTACTTTCAGAGTCGGTCAGACCCTGACAGGGACTAATGGAACATGGAGCAATTCGCCTACTTCATATACTTATCAATGGCAACGATGCAATGATGCTGGATGCACTAACATTGCTTCAGCTACTTCAATTACCTATATCTTAGTTACAGCTGACACAGGACAACAGCCTAGAATACTGGTCACTGCTATTAATGCTTCTGATTCTGTTCAGGCTGCTTCTGAACCAGGCGATCAGGTCTCTGGACCGCCTAGCAATACTGCTTTGCCTATTTTGTCAGGAGTAGCTGCTGTCGGCGCTGCTTTGACTGTTTCAACTGGCACTTGGCTGGGTCACCCGACCCCAACTTACGCTTATCAATGGCAAGTCTCGGCTGACGGCTCAACTAGCTGGGCTGCAGCTACTGGCTCAGGATCAACTACTGCTTCTTATACAGCGGCTGCTGCTGACGCCGGCAAATACTTGCGAGCTAATATTACAGCCACCAACTCAGAAGGTTCAGCTGTTGCTTCTTCAGCAGCCTCAGGGCAAGTAGCATCCCCGCCAGTTAACACTATTCTTCCTGTGGTGACTGGCACTGGCTGGGTCGGCAACACCCTGGCTACAACCGGAGGGACTTGGAGCGGAACTCCAGCTCCTACTCTGACTTATCAATGGCAGCGCTGTGACATAGGAGGAGCTAATTGCGCTAATATTCCAGGAGCTACTGCTTCGACTTATAATCTGGTTGCAGCTGATGCTGCTTCCCGAATTCGAGTTAATGTGACTGGCACTAACTCAGGCGGTGCTATCACTGTCTCTTCAGCTGTCACTGGTCCTAGTCCAGTCCCTTCTAGTACAGGAGGAACTATTACTACTTCCGGTAATTGGCGGATTCATACTTTTACTTCATCAGCAACTTTAAGCACTTATCGTTCCCTAACTCCCGAATATTTAGTAGTCGCTGGCGGCGGCGGTAGCAGCCGATATACAGGCGGCGGCGGCGCCGGAGGATACTTAGCAGGAAGCCAAAACTTAACTTCCGGTAATTATAATGTGATTGTTGGAGCAGGCGGAGCAGGCTGCTATTGCCTG